>SDBU01009335.1_pt1 | contig 11005 bp, 6 predicted proteins | sample 2277071 | NCBI WGS metagenome assembly SDBU01 (sample SAMN10397929, study PRJNA504765) | marine sediment metagenome | isolation source: marine sediment core GS08_GC12, 126 cmbsf | place: Arctic Ocean: Gakkel Ridge, Loki's castle | collected 2008
TGACGACGGGAGCCAGGCGACCTACCACGTATACCCTTCGATCGCTGCCCTTCCCTCCGGCAAAGCCTACGTTGCATGGATGGACACTCGCGAAGATCCGACGAACGATACTGCCCTGATGTATGGAGCCACGATTGGCGCCGGCGGAAATCCGGGAGCAAACGTACGGCTCACAAACTGTCCCACCCGGGGCGGCTTTCATCTGGGCGATTACTTCAACTTCGATGCTTCACACGGAAAGCCCACGCTGATCTTCTCCAATCTTCGAAATGAGCGGCAGGACTCGGACGTATTCGTTTTGGATGTTTTCGCTCAATCCCTTTTGAAACCCTGAGAAAGTCCTCAATGTAAAAATAGTGCGGAACGAATACCCACGTTCTCCTGTCAGAAGTGTTAGTGGGCCACGCCTAGAAGGAGTGGCGAGAATCGAGCGCCAGTGACTATCAAAACCGGACTTCTGGACCGGCAAGCACAGGGGAGGAGATCATGAAAATGGCGTACCCGTCTATTGGGTCAACTGTCATACTGGCACACGCCGGAGCAGGCGGGAGGCGGTACAGGCTTATCAGGAACATTCTTGCGGTGGCGGCACTTGTCCTGTTATCGGCGCTTGTCTCGACAGATGCTGTGGAAAGCGCGACACCTTCCTCGGCGGACGATAAGACCCTGAAGGGAAAACTTGCGGTAGTTACAGAAGATGATTTTGAGAGCGGCAAGTCGAAGACCTACTACTACCTAAAGACCGGAAAGGACAGGCGCGTAAGGCTTCAGTTCTCAAAGGAAAAGCCGAGGGCGGCGTCCGGAGCGAAGATCAAGGTCAAAGGAAGACTCAAGGACAACGTCTTATCGGTAAATTCGGTAGAGGTAAAAAACTCAGGACGAGGCGAGGAAAGAGGCGTACCGACACTTGGCGCACAGAAGGTCGCCATTATCATGTTCAGGCTTCAGGACCAACCGGACATCGAGCTCTGGCCGCAAAGTGAGGTGCGTGCAAGAATCTTTACCAACGACGATTCGGTCAACGCCTACTACCGAGAAGACTCAGGCGAGCAATTATGGCTGACCGGCTACCTTCGTGATGACGGCGATGTCTTCGGCCCGTATGAGATCGGTTACGACAGCGGTTCCTGCGATGCAAATGGCTGGAAGACCGCTGCCCGTAATGCGGCTATAAATGATCCACTGCTTGACCCAGAGGAACGCTATGGCAAACGCAACTACGACTACGTCGTATACATATTCAAAGACGGTGGATGCAACTGGGCTGGTTTAGGTGGTGGAAACAGCGTGTTGATCGACGGGTTGCGTGAGGAATTGGCCGCACACGAGCTGGGGCACGCCTTCGGAGTGGGTCACGCGAACGGGTACAAGTGCGTTGATCAAAACGGGCAGCAGGTAACGCTCAGCGACGACTGTGAAATGCTCAAGCGTGCCGACCCCTTTGACATCGAGGGCAATCTTGGTAACCGCTACCACCACCACAATCGTCACAAGTGGCGCATGGGGTTTCTGCCGGAGGAAAACACTTTGACCGTGACCGGCCCTGGAACATACACCCTGCTACCGAGCTGGCCGCTCGAGGATGGTGGCACGCAGATGCTGCGCATTCCACGACCAAACAGAGACTATGGGGAAGATTACTTCCTCGAATACCGCCGGCCTAACGGAATTTTCGACAACTTTAACCCCTGGGACCCGGTGGTAAATGGCATATCAATCCGCATCGGTACCACCGTTGGTAATGCCGCCACATATCTTCTGGACGCTCATCCCGGGGCGGATTCCGTTCCCTCACACCACAGGCTCACCGACTCCGCCCTGCGAGAGGGCGCCACCTACACCGACCTCGACGCCGGCATTTCGGTGACCGCGGAGTCCGTATCTCCGTTGGGAGGAGCTTCGCTCGAGATCGCCGCCGGCTGTGACTATCTGGAACTAGACTACGATCCCGATTCGCTTGCGCCCAGAGAGGGCGATCCATTCGAGTCTCCCGCACCATCGATAGGCGGCGCCGACATAAATGATGTGAGCTTCACGGTCGCATCAGCCCTGCCCGCGGGCCTTGATATCGACGGATCGACAGGTGTCATTACCGGCACCCCGACAACGCCGCTGGGCACGACCTCCTACTCGGTCGTCATGAACGACTTAAACAGCTGCTTTGCGGCCAAAGAGCTGGCAATTGAGGTTCGATCCGCCGGCAAAACGAGCGACCCGACCGACCTTCTCGATGAGATAAACGTTCGCATCGACGGAGCCAGTGAAAATAATCAAACGGGCAAGGCGGTATCGGACGCCGGCGACGTGAACGACGACGGCTTCGACGACGTGATCGTCGGCGCCCCCCGGGCTGACAACAACGGTCGCGAAGATTCAGGCTCCGCATACGTTGTTTTCGGTCAGGCTGGTGAGAGGGTAGTCGATCTCGAAAACCTCGGCGATGGCGGTTACCGCATCGACGGCGCAGCCGAGAAAGACAAGGCTGGGACATCAGTCGCAGGTCTCGGCGACGTAAACGACGACGGTTTCGACGACGTTATCGTCGGCGCTCCCAAAGCCGGTCGCAACGATCGCCAGGGCTCCGGATCGGCGTACATAGTCTACGGCAAGGTGTCGAGCGCACCGGTCGACTTGAGCAGTCTTGGAGTAGAAGCAGGCTTTCGCATCGACGGCGCCAACACAAACGCTCAGACAGGAATCTCGGCATCGGGGGCCGGCGACGTAAACGACGACGGTTTCGATGACGTTATCGTCGGCGCTCCAAAAAATCGCTACGGTAGCGGCTACCCAGGCTCCGCGTTCGTTGTCTTTGGCCAAGCCGATGCGACAACGGTCGATCTTCGCTATCTGGGTGAGGGAGAAGGCTTTACTATCGATGGCGCCGATATAGGCGATTTGGCAGGCGAAGCGGTCGCCGGAGTAGGCGATATCAACCACGACGGCTTCGACGATGTCATCATCGGTGCACCGAAAACCGATCACAACGGCCGTACTGACTCCGGGTCTGCATACGTCGTCTACGGCAGTGACAATCCGCCTCTGTCCATCGACCTGGGCGAACTTGGTGAAAACGGCTTCCGCATCGACGGTGCCGCTGAAAAAGACGAGGCAGGATCCTCGGTCGCAGGCGTGGGTGATATAAACGATGACGACTATGACGACGTGATCATCGGCGCCTCCGAGGCCGACAACAACTACTTGGTCGCTTCCGGATCCGCATATGTGATCTATGGCCGAGATTCAAGCGAGCAGAGTGAGCAAGTCGATCTTGCCGAGCTCGGAGACCTGGGCCTGCGCATTGATGGAGCCGCTTCCGGCGATAGAGCAGGTAGTTCGGTCTCGGGCGCGGGGGATATCAACGCCGATGGACTGGATGACGTGGTCGTCGGTGCTCCCGAGGCTAACAACAACACCCGCCGCGATTCTGGCTCGTCGTACGTCGTCTACGGAAGGGAATCGAATGAGACGATCAGTCTGGCGGCACTCGGCGCGGGCGGTTACCGCATCGATGGTGCCGAAGGAGGACACTTAGAAAGTGGCTATCAAGTAGATGAGTGGATAACCGGCGACAGCCTGGGAGTCTCGGTCTCGGGCGCCGGCGACGTCGACGGCGACGGTAACTTAGATGTGATCGCAGGCGCACCGTATGCCGACAACAACGGCAAAGACTCGGGCTCCGCATTCATCGTTTACGGCTACGAATACATGAGCGTCACCTACAAGCCCGACTCACTGGTGGCTATGGGGGGCGAGCCGATCGAGCCGATGCGCCCAACAGTGGTCGGCGCCGAGCCAGGCGATGTGAGCTTCTCGGTCGATCCGTCCCTGCCCGACGGTCTCACTCTTGATCCTGAGACCGGCGATATATCCGGCATACCGGCAGCCGGGCAACATGAAACCACATACACGATCTTCGTTACCAATCAAACAAACGGCTACGTCGTTGCAACCGATATCGCGATCCGGGTCGTAACGAGGCCGAAGGACTGCAGCTCATTGGCGGTCACATACAGCACCGACTCGCTGGTGGCCACCGTCGGTAGTGCGATCGAGTCGCTTCAGCCGGAGGTAGCCGGCATCGATCCTTGGGACGTGAGCTTTGCGGTCGATCCGTCCCTGCCCGACGGCCTCACCCTCGATCCGATAACCGGCATCATCTTCGGTACGCCTACCACATGGCACTTTGAAACCACCCACACAGTCACCATGTCTCATTACTTGATTCCCGGGTGCACTGCGGCCACAGAGATCGTGATCGAAGTCCTCCCGGACTGCAGCCTGTTGGCGGTCGAATACAGCCCCGACTCGCTGGTGGCTGAAGCCGGCAGGTTGATCACACCGCTTGAGCCGGAGATAGACGGAGTAGATCCCGAGAATGTCAGTTTCTCGGTCACCCCGTCTCTACCACCTGGCCTTGCGCTATATCCGGTAAACGGCGTCATCTCAGGTAGGCCGGTGAAAGGGCATCCCACAACCACCTACACAGTCACCATGACCCACTTGGTAAACGGCTGCGCGTCAACCGCCGAGATCACGATCGAGATCGTGCCCGAGCAAGTACCGGGCGGCCCGGTCGATTTGAGAGTCGGCGCCGATATCCGCATAGACGGTGAGGCTTCCAATGACAGTTTGGGCACGTCGGTCAAAGACGCAGGCGACGTAAACGGAGATGGCGCAGATGACGTGATCGTCGCCGCTTCCTACACCGACAACAACGACCGCACCGACTCGGGATCTGTCTACGTTGTCTTCGGTGGCGATCCAGAGACAGATAACCCAGGCGACAGAAGAGACGGCTTCCGCATTGACGGCGCCAATGCCGGCGACTCGATCGGAACGTCGAATTTTAGCGGTGCGATCGACGGTGCAGGCGACGTAAATGGAGACGGCTACGACGATGTTATCGTCGGTGTCTACTCGGCCGACAACAACAACCGACCCTACTCCGGCTCGGTATATATTGTCTACGGCAAGGGGTCGATGGAGACCGTCGACCTGGCCGAGTTAGGCAAGGGCGGCTTCCGCGTTGACGGCGCCGGTGAGGGCGACGTAACTGGGTTCGCAGTCGCTGGAGTGGGTGACATCAACCGCGACGGGCTCGACGAAGTTGCAGTTGGGTCACCAGGCGCTGATAATGCAGCCGGTGGCGTCTACGTCATCTACGGTAGATCCTCTAATGAAAATATAGACTTGGCCGAGCTAGGTGACGGTGGATTTCGTATCAGAAGCAGCGATGAGACAGGCTTCTCCATAGGCGGATCGATCAGCGACGCCGGCGATGTGAATGGCGATCGGCGCCCCGACCTGGTCGTTGGCACCGCAGGCGGTGACGATGATACCGGAGCCGGAGCCGCATTCGTGGTCTTCGGCAGTGACTCGAACGCACCGGTCGATCTGGCCCGGCTAGGCGACAGTGGGTTCCGAATCGACGGCGCATCCCCGGAGGAAAACATTCTTGGCTGGCGTGTCTCAGAAGCAGGCGATGCGAACGGAGACGGGCTGGACGACTTGACATTAAGTGCCGCAATGTTTGCGTACACCCCCGACACCGAAGCGCCTCTCTATGTCATCTACGGTAAATCCTCGTCAGAGACGGTCAACCTGGCACAACTTGGCTCCGGCGGGTTTCGCATTGACGGCGCAATAAGCTACTTGTCCAATTTACCATCTGTCTCAGGTGCAGGGGATGTAAATGGCGACGGAGTCGCGGACGTCGTCGTCGGCGTACCTTATTCAGAGGCGGCCTTTGTCGTCTACGGCTGCCGGGCAGGCAACGCGGTTGACTTGAACGATCTTGCCAGTGGAGATGGCTTCCGCATTAGTGGTATCGCCCAAGGCGATGCCACGGGCACCTCGGTCTCAGCCGCCGGTGATCTAAACAGCGACGGCGGTCAGGACGTGATTATCGGTGCGCCGTTTGCGAGCAACAACGACCTCGCAGGCTCAGGATCGGCCTACGTCGTTTACGGGCAAGCGCCATCCGAAGTTCCCCCCGACATAGGGCTGCCTCACCTTTGGCCAGGTGTCGGCGGCGGAAGCTGCGGAGGGGACGGTTACGGCGATACTCCTTGAAGCGCCGTCGTAAGTACATTGCCATACAAGCCTGGTAAGGGAATCTTTGAGTCAGGACCCCACTGCTAACGCTGGGGGTATCTCGAAGATAATCGGATAAATGGGCACATCACTATCTGCTATCACGATGGCTATGAAGCGCACCACTATTCAAGCTGAGCCTGAGCTGCTGGAAAGAGCCTTGTTATTCCGGAAGCTACGCTTCCAGAGATTGACTACTGGATTGCCAAGCGTCTTCATGCCGGAGTCGCGTTGGCATTCCTGGACGATCTTCAGAGTGGCGCGTTTGATCTGCACCAGATGAAACGCGCCGACTATGCACGAGCACACGAGTTGATGGACCGTTACGCTGATGCAGATGTCGGTCTTGTCGACTGCCTGATCCTTGCGACCGTAGAGCGTCTCGGCGAGAACAAACTGGCGACTCTCGACCACCGCCAATTCTCGTTGATGCAGCCGACCCACGTGAAGGCACTCAAGTTGCTGCCTGCATAAAAGCCGTCCCGAGTGCACGGGTACTCCGATCGCTCAATGGCGCCGCTACGAAGCCATTACATACATTTTACTCAAAACAGTGAGTAAATTTACTCACTCTCCAGAGATACCTGGATCGTGTAAGCAGGTCTTATCGTGCGTTTTTGTGTTGCAAGCCTTGGCTTGGCGTCTTTTTCCGGGAGTACCTGGCAAGAAGGTTCGGCAAAGTCCGTACTCCAGCTGGTAGAGGGGAGGTGAGATTGGATATTGGCAACAAGGATCGTAGGTTCCCCGTTGTGACCAACTTGTCTTGAAACATTATGACACTTCTGTCATAATAGGTCGCGTGGCCCGAGTCGACTATCACAAGGAGGCCTTGAAGGCATTAGAAGATGAGTAGTAAATTGATATCGGCAGAAGAAGTCCACAAGAAGGATATGAAAAGTGCGCAATATCGGGCTGAATGGGAACGCGGCGCACTTGCCAGAGAGGTATCTGAACTACTTGTCGGATACCGTGTAAAGCACAACATCAGCCAGGCTGAGTTGGCCAAGCGTCTTGGCACCGGCCAGGCTAAAGTGAGCCGCCTGGAGTCGGGGGAGCACACTCCCAATCTGCAAACATTGAAGAAGATTGCAACGGCGCTGGAAATCGACTTAAAGATAGTGCTCCACTCAGATAAAGATTCCGTGGGCCACAAAGAAGTACTTTTGGCTGCCTGATGATCCCGTGATAGATAGGTGGCATAGCAAGCCCATACATAATTTACTTCATTGTATGGGTAACTAGCCTTGTAAGACCCATATCACTACTGTATTCTTGTATGGGAAGCAGCTAAATAAAAGGAGATGTGGTGCATAGAAAAAGAACACTCGAGATAGACGACAAAGAGCTTGAGGGCGCCGCACGTGCCTTAAACACGACCGGCGTTAAAAATACTGTCAACGAGGCTCTAAGGATGGCCGCTGGAAAGGAACGCCTTGAGGCGCTCATTGAGTCATCCATAAATCACACACACGTCGATTCTGACTATCTGGAGAAAGTAAGGGAAGTCGCATGGCGATGAACGCCACCTACCTTGCCGACACAAGCGCGTGGCATTGGGCCTCAGCAATCCCAAAAAAGTGGCGCAAGCTGCTTGAGGAAAAGCAGATTGCAACCTGTGGAATAGTAGAACTTGAATACTTGCAGAGCGCTATCTCAAAGAGAGATCTGTTGCAGTCAGCCTATGAGCGCGGTCTACTTGCGCGAGCACAGATAAACGAAGGCGATATTCAAAGGGCTGAAGAGGTGATGCTGGAGCTGGGAAAGAAACAAGAACTTGGCCACAGGTCTGTAAAGCTCCCAGATCTCTTGGTTGCTGCGGCCGCGGAGAGCGCAAAGCTTACTGTGCTGCACTACGACAGAGACTTCGATCGTATTGCAGGCGTCACAGGGCAACGAACCGAGTGGCTTGCGAAGAAAGGATCGCTTAAGCGATAGTTTGTCTGAGGGAATGATCTGCAGTAGAGCAGAGCATGTCGTTGGGGCGTGAAGTTGGTTGCAATGAGCGATTGCACGCGTCGGTCAAGCGGGGCAGTCGGTGCCATCAATATCGGCTGGTGGGTCCTTGGGATCCTCCTTGGGATCCTCAGGCTTATCTTCAGGGTCTTTTGGCTTTCCCTGGGGGTCATCCGACTTATTTTCAGGGTCTTCAGGCTTTCCCTCGTCAGGGCATGAGTCTATGCTCGGATCGGTATCAGCGGTGCTATCGAGACCTCCTTCGAGGTTTTTAGGATTCTCTTCACCCGGATTCGGATCTGGGCCCTGTTCGTCATCGGACATGCAAGAGTCATCCCCTAGTAAGTCACTTCCCCTGTCAACGCACTCGCCCTCTTCATCATTGTCGTTTTTGCCGTTGTCTGGCTGCCCGCTATTACCGGTATACCCTGATTTAGGATCCTGCTCGCCGGCGACGTTTATTGCAGTATCTTCATAATCGCTGTTGGCGATGTCGGTCGATTCGTTTTGATCGGTTGGACTGTTTTCTACGGGAACCGCCCTGGAATGGTCTGCGAGATCTGAAGGTCGCCGAGCCGCCGCAGAGGGCACAAGTGCCGTCTCATCGATCCGAGCGGCGGTCGAGTCGGTGTGAGGGCGCGAGGCCAGGGGGGCCGAGACGGCCGAGTCGCTCGCAGGAGGTATGTCTTGCTTGGTCGCCGGAGTCGGTGAGGCAGTTGCCAGCGCGACCATCACCGATCCAACGATCATGGAGTAGCTGCCCCGCATGAGAGTATCGGCGTATGTTTGGGATAAATTTCCCAACCAGGCTTGAAGCTCGCTTGCCTTGGGCCGAAGCCAGCCGGCCATGTTCGAGCCCAGCGAGGGACGCCGGGACTTAATCGCGCTGTCTGCTGCTAGAACAGGAATAGGGAGACCGGCCCAATCGGAGTCGATGTTCACCCTGGCCCGAATCTTCCCGCGTGCGCGGTTTAGTAGTTGCCTGACCGCGCTGGTCGAGCGACCCAGAGCGTCGGCAATCTCGTCGTAGTGGAGCCCTTTGACTTCTGCCAGCAAGAATGCGGCACGCTGGGACGCCGGCAATGTATCGAGGGTTTCATGGACTCTGTGCCAGTGGCTTCTGGCCTCAGCTACGGATGCAGTGGATTGCTCGATCAGCAGGGGGGTTTCCTCGCTCAACTGAGTCTCGGGCTCGCGCGCAATGTGGCTCATCGAAAGGTTGTGCACGCAGCGGTAGATGAAACCACCCATCGTATGGATCTGTGAGCCATTTTCAATCGCCGTCAGCGTATTGGTGAAAGCCTGCTGGACTACGTCCTGGGCCGCTACCGTTGACCCAACCAGGGTGTACGCGTAACCGAGCAACTCTTTGTAGTTCTCACTGTATGCTTTATGAACGGCCTCGAGCCGCTTTTCATACCTTGACTTCGATGCGCTCCGCTCGGCGTTACGCTTTCTTTCAACCTCGCTGGCATCGGACACGTTTTCAGGCATATAGATCCATCCTTGGAATATCGGTCTCGCTAACGCAGATTTCTCTGCCTCCAAAGCTATGACTCCCCACATACACAAAAGTCCCGCACTTTTTTTAAAACTTCATGCCTGCATCGCAATAAATGTACGGGACTAAGTGCCCTACCCGCATGGCCCGTGGGAGCCGACACCGTTCAACGCCCGTTTATCACCCGATCGGATTCAGTGTGGTGCTGAGATTTGGTCGAAGGGCTTATCACCAGGATCGGACTCGCCACCTTCGGCCGGATCGGACTTATCACCAGGATCGAACTCGCCACCTTCGGCAGGATCGGACTCGCCACCATCGATTGGATCGAGCTCGCCACATTCGTCGTAAATAATCTGACCATCGATATTTGAATAGCCCTGGCAGGTCTGGTCCGGCACGGAATCCGCTGTCGGTTCGGAAATGATTGAATAATTGAGCTGCGGTTGCACTGCATCATCATTCCAACCAAGAACGGTATGGAAGACGCCTTCGCATTCGGACGGGTCCACTTGCGGTTCCTCAGGCTCAACAACTGTTTCGTCTATCAATTTCGTACCTGGACCTCCAGCATTTGGTGGACTAGCCGCGATGTTTGTCTCAGCTTCGTCATCGCCAGTCCCTGCTGTGGGCCTCTTTGGCTTCACTCTTGACTTCGGAACGTCTACAACGCCCGAAGACCGTGGAGACGCAGGATTGGAATTTGGCGGAGACTCATCGATCTCAATTGTGACCGAACCGGAATGCTGGAGTGCGACCCGAGGAGTCGACTCCTCCGAGTGGGTGTAAGGTGTATATCTGGCAATATCTTGCTGGGTAGCCGGTGCCGGTGAGCCAGTTGCTAGAGCGACGATCGTCAATCCAGTGACGATCGAGTAGCCACTCTGCAGCAAAGCATCGCTGCACGCGTTGGAGACATTGCATAGCCAGGAATAAAGCTCGGATATTCTGGGCTTGGCACGGGAAGATAAGTTTGAGTTGAGGGAAGCATGCCACGACTCCAGCGCACTGTTTGTTGCTGCAATTGGCAAAGGAGCACTAAGCCAATCCGACCCGACATCCGCCTCTGCCCGGATCCTTTTACGAGCGCGGTTCAAGAGTTGACGCACGGATCCGACCGTGCAGTTCATCGATTCTGCGGTCTCTCTGTAGGTGTAGCCCTTTACCTGGGTCAGGAGGAACACGCTACGTTGGTTGGGTGTAAGTTGATCAACCACACCCTCCACCTCGCGCCATCGTTCTCTGAGTTCCGCAGATATAACGGTCGGCTTCTCCGCCGTTACATCCAGCTCCTCCAGGGGAAACGTTGGCTTTCGACGCTCCCAATTTACACAGAGATTGTGTACGCAGCTTCGCACAAAGCCGCCGATGTTATTGATCTGTGCGCCACGTTCGACGGCATTCAGCGTATTTGTAAAGGCCTGCTGGACAACATCCTGTGCTGCCTCTACAGAGACA
>SDBU01009336.1_pt1 | contig 11004 bp, 8 predicted proteins | sample 2277071 | NCBI WGS metagenome assembly SDBU01 (sample SAMN10397929, study PRJNA504765) | marine sediment metagenome | isolation source: marine sediment core GS08_GC12, 126 cmbsf | place: Arctic Ocean: Gakkel Ridge, Loki's castle | collected 2008
GCCCAACATCGGGGTAAGCAAAGAAAGCTATGAGGAAGGCGCGAACATCGCAACCGGCGTATTCAGCCCGCTGGAGGGATTTCTCTGCAGGAACGACTTCGACAGCGTTGTCAACCACATGAGGCTTGGAAGCGATGTTGCCTGGACCATACCGATCCTGTTCGACGCGAACGAGGAGGAGATAAGGAACCTGAAAGAGGGCGACGATGTTGTTCTGAGCCATACGGATGGCGCTTTGCTCCTGAACATCGAAGAAATATACAAATACGACAAGAAGGAGCTGGCATCCAAGGTTTACGCCACATTGGACGGCTCGCACCCTGGCGTGCTGAAGACAGAGGGTATGAAAGAGATTCTTGTCGGAGGCAAGATTCAATTGATCAAGAATATGACAACGCCATATGACAAGTATGCGCTTACCCCCGTGGAAACCCGTACTCTCTTTAAAGAGAAGGGCTGGAAGAAGGTCACTGCGTTTCAAACGCGAAATCCGCCGCACATAGGGCATGAGTACGTCCAGAAGGCGGCGCTCACAGTCGTGGACGGGCTGTTCATCAACCCGCTCATAGGGAAGAAGAAGGTTGGCGATTTCAGGGACGATGTGATCCTGGAGTCATACGAAGCCTTGATCCGGAACTATTACCCCCCAACAAGGGTTGTGATGAGCATTCTGCAGACGGAGATGAGGTACGCTGGCCCAAAGGAGGCGATCCACCACGCAATCATGAGAAAGAACTTCGGGTGCACGCACTTCATAGTGGGAAGGGACCACGCAGGCGTAGGCAACTTTTATGCACCATTTGCAGCGCATGAGATATTCGATGAATTTCCGGATTTAGAGATCGAGCCGACGTTCTTCAGGGCCTTCTCGTACTGCAAGAAATGCGGCAGCGTGGTAAGCGACAAGACCTGCCCCCATGAAGAAGAGCATGTGAACTTCAGCGGCACGAAGATTCGCGGGATGCTGCAGGATGGAAAAGCACCTGACACCATGTTCATGAGACCAGAGGTCTCCAGTGTCATCATCAAGTACAAGGAGCCCTTCGTGGTAGCTTGAAACTATGGCAGAGAACTGCTGAGGAATGGCTATGGCAATAGACCTCCACATACACAGCAAGGACTGCTCTGACGGCAGCATGCACCTGGATGAGATCTTCCGGGAGGCAAAGAAGCGCGGCATAACCTTCATGTCGATATCTGACCACGACTCCATAGGCTGCCAGGAGAGGGCCATTCAGCTAGCCAGAGAGAATGAGATAGGGTACGTGCCAGGAGTGGAGCTGAGCGTGCAGTTCTCACACCCAGACTACAGGGACGGCAAGAGCATATCCCTCGACTTCCTGGGATACGGGTATGACATCCGGAACACAGCCCTCGAGGATAAGCTGGAGGTTATCAGGAATTACAGGGAAGAGCGAGCCGGCAAGATACTCCAGAAGCTGAACCAGGTATTCGATGAAGAGGGGCGCGAGAGATTTACAGAGGAAGACCTGAAGGAAATCCAAAAGACGGTGGACGGCTCGTTCGGGAGGCCGCACATCGCCAAGTACCTCATCAGGAAAGGCATTGTGAACGGGATGCAGGATGCCTTCGACTGCTACCTCGTTAGATGCAATGTACCAAAGTACCCCTTCAAGCTGGAGGAAGCATCAAAATTGATAAGGGATGCCGGAGGGGTCTTGGTCTTCGCGCACCCCAACAACAATACAGGCACCTCCCTTGTGAAGTACACGGAAGATCTGCATGAGCAGTCAAGAATCATAGAAAACAGCATGCTGGACCACATAGACGGCATGGAATGCTGGCACTCCAGGCATGATGAGAGGACAACTGCACACTACATCAACTTTTCGGATAAGCACGGCCTGATAAAAACCGGAGGCAGCGACTGCCACCAGAAACCTGTAATCATGGGCACGCTGGACATCCCCGAGTACGTGAGCAAGCAGTTCGAAACGAGTTATATCGATTCATGAGGTAAGAGCATAGGTGAGAGCATGAGTGAAAACAATACAATATACATAGTATCCGGACTCCCCAGGTCAGGCACATCCATGCTGATGCAGATGTTAGAAGCCGGAGGATTGAGAATCCTGACAGACAGGAAGAGAACAGCGGATGACGACAACCCAAAGGGATATTATGAGGACGCAAGGGTCAACAGTCTGGACAGAGATAACACCTGGCTTCACGAGGCGCGTGGAAAGTTGCTGAAGGTCGTGAGCCCCCTTTTAAAATACCTGCCGCATGGGTTCAGGTACAGGATTGTCTTTGTCAAGAGGGACATAGCCGAGGTGCTGGCCTCCCAGAAGAAGATGCTCGCGCGCAGAGGAGTAGAAGAGGAAGATGGCGACGAGCTGATGGCACAGGCGTTCCAGAAGTCACTGGACGAGGCTGCCGAGTGGATTGACCAGAGCGATAATGTGGATGTATTATATGTTAATCATCGCTCGATAATCAATGAGCCGGTGCCCGAGGTCAAGAAGATCAATGAATTCCTTGGAGGGATTTTGAACGAGGAAGGCATGGCTGGAGTTGTGGATAACAGACTGTACCGCCAGCGGAGCGCGAATTGAAGTTAGATTATTAAGCAATACGAGGTGAGAAAATGGAAAATAAGGGATTTACGCTATGGTTTACTGGCTTGCCCTGCTGTGGAAAGACCACAGTGGCAAACGTAGTAGCAGAGAAATTGAGAGAGAAGGGATTACGAGTGGAAAGATTGGATGGCGACATAGTTCGCAAGAGCCTTACAAAAGACCTTGGCTTCTCGAAAGAGGACAGGAATACGAACATATCTAGGGTGACTTTCGTGGCGAAACTGCTTTCCAGAAACGACGTTGCAGTGCTGTGCACATTCGTTTCCCCCTACATTGCCAGAAGGCAAAAAACGAGGGAGGAAATCGAAGAGGGTGCCAAGTTCATAGAGGTCTTTGTTGACTGCCCTGTCGAGGTGTGCGAGCAGCGCGATATAAAAGGCATGTACAAGAAGGCCAGGGAGGGCATAATAAAGGAGTTCACTGGCGTGAGTGACCCCTACGAGGCCCCTCCGAATCCGGAGCTGGTCGTAGACACAGGTACCGAATCTGTAGAAGAGAGCGTTGAGAAGGTCCTGGGCTACCTGGCCAAAAATGGGTTTGCATAGGCAGGCCCGCTCCTTTTTACTTTGGGGGACGGTGATATAATGGGTGTGGATATTTGCGCAACCGAGACTCATGCCAGAAGCATGGCAAAGACACTGACCTGGAGGGTGGTGGCGACCTGCACGACCATAATCCTGGTGTATGCATTCACTGGACAGATCGTCACGGCACTTGAGGTGGGCTCGCTCGAGGCAATTGCCAAGCTTGTGCTGTACTACCTGCACGAGCGCGGCTGGAGCTATGTGCATTGGGGCAAAGTGCTTCCAAAGGCTGAATGAGGCATCTGGATGGTTAACAACTACTGCCCGTACTGCGGAAGATTCATGCAGATGCGCGAGTTCCTGCACGCCTGTGACCGGGTAAATATACTGCGTGACAGCAAAGAGTGGTGCAGCCGATGCGGCGCTCCGCTTTCAGCCGCGACGCATGACGATTTACAGAATGCACTTTGCCATGTGTGCCAAAGCAAAATCGAGTTCCCGCTTGGCCGCGATTTTAAGAATCCATAACTTCCCAGTTTAAAGAGCGGTAAGACGGAATCCCATTTCCCAGTTACAATCAAGCAAAGCGATTCAGAAGGGAAAACAACAAATAAATGAACGCCGATGTGATGCCCAATGTTAAAGAGAATAGACCCAGATGAGAAATCCATAAAAGAGCTTTACGGGGAGTACCTCAATAAATGGGTGCTGGACTACGAGCGCGGGATGCTGCGATTCGACGAGATTCCGGGATTCTGGTCGCGCTGCAGCCTCCTCTATGCAATGTATAAAGAACTGACCTCATTGATCGGCCCTGCTGGAGATACGCTAATGGCGCGCGTCACAAAACCGCATGGCGTTACCTTCCTGACATTCCTGAAGGACATGAAAGGGGAGCTGCCAAGGGATGACATTCTGAAACTGATAGCCACGGATTTACTGGCGACTGGCTGGGGACGTGTCTACATAGAGGATGACTCTCCCCATGAGATCAGAGTGATCGCGCCAAAGGGGTTTCCGCTGGCCCAGCAGTTCAAACTTCATGATGATAAGTCAACGCACCCGGTTGACTATTATTTCCTGGGTTATTTTCAGGGAGCATTATCCACCCTCGACGATGTGAACTACGATGCATCAGAGATAAAATGCGTTGCAAAGGGCGATGATGAGTGCGTATTCGTGTTTAGGAATAGAGATTGTGACTCAGGGAGAGGGATGGGGGGTCGATAGGTTTTCGAGGGTTAGGCTATTTTTCTTATAGAAGAAGTGATGTCATGAACCCAGAGAGGTTAGAGAGGTTAAACAAATATGGTTTTGGATTGAGGGTGCCTTCTTTTTTTGAGTATGCCCTCGCTCCGGAGTCTTGTGGCCTTACCATACACACTAGCTCTACTTCTCCCTATTTTTTCTGAGATTTTCTCTATGGTATATCCCCATTTCCAGTATTTCATCAGCTTTTTTACATCTTCATCCGACCATTTCTCCTGCGGTGTACGAAATAGAATATCCTTGGGTTGTGGTTTATTCTCTGAACCGACCACACCATTCCTTAGTAATAATTCAATCCCTTTTCTCTCATCTGAAGTTATTGCAAAGACCTTTTCAAATGCAGAGATTATTGCCAAATGATATTTAGGGTCGTCTTTCTCTTCCCAAAAATTATCGTCTAGATATTCCTCTATCCCATTCCGAATGAGATAACCCGACCTAATACAATACCGAAAGTTCTCAATCTCACCGTATTTGAGGTCGGAAGCTGAGACTTTACCTTCTGCAAGGAGCTTTATTAAAATTTTGTAATGTTTCTTCTCAAGGTCATCCAAATCGACAGTTATTAAATATCGAGTTTTGTTAAACGCAGTGTTAGGCCCTGACCTCACAGGTTCCGGAGGTAATGCAATCCCACTTCTCTTTAGGACCCCTGCTTGGTGCATGCAATTCTTTTTCCCTACTACTGAAATTAAGTCTCTATTGAGTTTTCTTGCAATCTCCTTCACAGGATAGCCAGCGTAGTAGTAACTTGCAAGCAATTTCTCTTCTTTCTTGCTCCACACCCTACGTTCTAACCTTTTACCTATACGGCCTTCCTTTCTGAGGCTCACCAACATATTGTCTACTGAGGGAATGGTTCTGTTCATTTTTCGTGCGATATCTTTTACGGTTTCGCCTTCGTTCCATAACATTATCAACTCCTTGATTTCATTTTGGTGATATGACCTCGGATGCTTCCTCCTTTCAATGATTCCCTCTTTCTGCAATTCGTGTACCTTATTAGTTATGCTAGTAACCCCTCTATTCAATTGTTCCATAATTTCCTTTCTCGTCATCCCCTTCTCCCAGGATTTGACTAATTTCCGTATCTCCTTATCTGTCCAAATTTTCTGCGACTGCCTCTTTTGTATGATGCCTTTTTGTTGCTCCCTCTTTACCTCTCCCTCAACCTCTCCAAAGCTCTTTCCCAGCAACTTCGCTATATCCTTCTTGCTATACCCCTCCTGCCAGTAAGTCCTGAACAGATATATCTCTTCCCTTGCCCAACTCATGAAACCACATGAATGTGCTCTCTATTAACGTTTCGCCGATGACTCTAAAATAAGATCCTGCAGCCTTCTCTTTGGAACGTGGTGCACGCCCTCGCTGTCGCGCCAGTACTTGATTTCCTCGCTCCCGCCCTTGCTGGCAATCTCCTCCAGCACGACCTTTTCCTTTGGTTTTCCCAGTGCCAGCACAAGCATTATCTCATATTTTTCCGGAATGTTAAGCTCGTTTCTCAGTTTGTCGCGCTGGATGCTGCCTATCATGCAGCCTCCCAGTTCCCTCTCCGATGCTGCCAGCAGGATGCTCTGGCTCGCGATTCCCACATCATATTCCAAAAATGAGGACACATTCCTGTCGCCCACGATCACTATGTATGCTGCCGGTTTATCTCCTTCATCCGGCCCGGGCCAGTTATTAAGAAAAGAGGCCCATGCAAGGGTGGGAAATATGCGAGCGCAGTCCTCCGGGGTGTTGTAAAGCATGTACTTCAACGGCTGGAAGTTACCGGCCGAGGCGCCGACTCGTGCCGCATCCACGAACCAGCGCAGCGTGTCCATGTCTATCGCATGCCCTTGGTGGAACCTTCTATAGCTTCTTGTCTTCAGTATCAGATCCTTGATCATGGTCTTACCTCCTTATTATCCATATCCTCATTCTCCACTCCATTCTTTTCCACTTCTTCTTCGCTCTCGCTCATATCTTCCATTCCAAGAAGCTGTTTCACTGCAAACCTCAGCCTGAGAAAGAAGAATATCGACATGAAGAAACAGAAGAATGCATATGTCCAGAGCCGCAGAACCAGCATCGTCAGAAAGCCGAGCATTGATATGAATATGAAGGCAAGCATGAGATTCAGATATGCTTTCAGATGCATGACATATGATATCGGGCCAAATATATAGATTTTGTCTGCCTTGGTTTTTGGCTGATTCTCCACTTAGACCGGAATGTAGGCTACATGTAGAGGTTTTGTTTATAAGCGTTCGCGGAAATTGGGATTTAATGACCAAACTGAGCGAGATAAGGCACCTTTGCTACTACCTTTACCACCCGGCCTTACCGAAGGCACGAAATGGCAAGGGCCATTGCTCAGAGAATAAAGGTCCAGACATTAGGAGGAGTAACCGTGTCGAAGGATACTAAGAAGGATACTAATGGAATAGGGAGCAAGCGAAGATTATATGCAACATATGTCTGCCTGGCCTTACTGCTGGGCTCAGCCATCTTCGTGTATAATCTGGATGATATATACCTGCTGGACAAGAACAGCGCCAGTGCAAGCATACCCGACAAGCTCATTGCCGGCTCTGACACCTCCTTCTACGTGAGCGTGACAGATGTGGAAGGAACACCAATGGCGGATGTGCCTGTCGAGGTGTACATGACACGCGGCGGCGAGGAACTCAAGCTTGCGGAGACGAGAACCGACGAGCACGGAGCTGCCGTGCCCTCATTCACAGTCCCGCTTGGGAACTACACTGGCAAGCTCATCGTAAAGGCCGGAAGCGAGAGAATCGAGAGAAAGGTCACAGTGAAAGATTCACACTGCCTGTTCATATCGACTGACAAGCCCATGTACCAGCCCGGCCAGACAATTCACATCCGCGTGCTCAGCTTCGAGGGGAAGAAGAAGATTCCTTGCCAGGGCGATGTCACTCTTGAAATCCAGGATGCGGAAGGAAATAAAATTTTTAGAGATACGCTCGTTTCCAACGGCTACGGCATCAGCTACCTCAACTTCACCACAAGCGACCAGGTCAACCTCGGCAACTACAAGATTTCAGGCTTTACTGAAAATGCTTCAGCCCATAAGACAGTGAGATTGGACAACTATGTGCTGCCAAAGTTCAAAATCGATTTCGAAGGTTTGGAAAGCTGGTACACACCCAAGGACCCGATATCCGGTGCCATCAACTGCCGCTACTTCTTCGGAAAGGACGTGAATGGGACCGTGGACTTGGTGGCAAGGGTTTACAGAGGCGTCTGGGAGAACGTAACCACTGCAACCGGAGAGCTCGACCACGGGCAGTTCCCCTTCTACATCGACGCAATAGAGTACGCTGTTTCAGTGCCCTACAACTCAGACAATGGCTACCTGGAAATAAATGTCACCGTGACTGATGACGGAGGGCATGTAGAGAAGGAAACGAAAATAATCACGATATCCCAGGAGGCAATCTCGCTTGCCTGGATAGGCGACAACAACATGCAGGGCGTTGAATCGACATATTACATAATCGCCAGGTATCCGGATGGCAAGGCTGTCGAGAGCGCCAACGTGACCTTATCCTACTATGACGGTCCGGATTACAGCTATTACTATTACCCATCAAACATAGAGGGAGAGGAGATTCTAAACACCACCACTGACGAGCGCGGTATTTCAATAATAACATTCCAGTACAGCGAGAACACGACCAAGCTCGTTGTGAACGTTTCGAGTGGAAGCGACTACACCAGGAAGGTGCTCTATGCATCAGAGACAACAAAACTCAAGCTCATGCCAGATGCCGTGAGCTATAAGATAGGAGAAGAGGCCAGCTTCCAGGTATTCTATTCGGGCGATTCCCTTACAAGGTGGGTGTACTACGATGCAGTAGTGGATGGATTCGTGATTTCCACTGGCAGGGTGGAGCTGGATGATGATGGAGAGGCATATTTCTCTCTTTCTGTCACGGAGGACATGGTCCCGCTATGCCGTGTCCGCGCCTACAAGATCGAGAATGACATGAGCATAATCAGCGACATCGAGATAATGGGTGTGGCGAGCGACGAGAAGATGAGCGTGAGCATCACTACCGATTTAAATGGGTACATGCCCAATCAGGAGGTAACAATCAATTTCGATGTGCGCTATGAAGGCATGCCAGTGGTTTCCGCGCTTGGCATTACTGTAATCGACGAGGCGATACTCGAACTGGGAGGCAGGTTTGCAGGACTGGAGCAGCTCATCTTCAATATGGAGGAGGATTTCACCACCCCCTCATACATGATATTCGGATACGTATATGCCGACACATACCTGCCGCCGCCGGACGAGATGCGGAGCTATGGAAGCCATGAATCGGATACGGAGGGCGCGGGAATACAGGTGATCAGCACTGGCCTGGCACACATGTCTGCAGCAAATGACATGAAGGACAGGGGCGTCATAGGATTCTGGACCGCGATCTGCCTGCTAGGAATCGTGCTATTCTTCGGGCTGGTGTTTCTTGCGCTCAAGTATAAGAGCGCTGGCGCGGTGGCAATCCTGCTCATACTGATTCTGGTAATCCTCTTGCCAGCCATTGTATTCTCCAGCGCATTCATGAGTGAGCTTGGCTCGCCTCTCCCCTTCATGGGAACCTACTCTGGCAGCGGCCCTGACGCCGGAATCTCAGAGCAGAGAGACGTTCTAAACCCCCCGAATGCGGCACCTGATGCAGGGATGCTGGCAGACGAGGGCGGTGCACCTGGCTGGGGTTTCGGTATCATGGAGAACGCGAAGATGGATGACAGGGCAGATATGGCCATGGGTGGCTCCTTCCCGCCCTCCGGAGAATCCGGCACCTTCGTCGAGAAGCCGACCTACCTGCGCAAGTACTTCCCGGAGACATGGTACTGGAATCCGGTGCTCATAACAGACCAGAACGGGCAGGCGCAGATAAGGCTGACCGCACCCGACTCCATAACCAACTGGGTTGCCGAGGCAGTGGCGCACACAATGGACGGCAGGATTGGCGTGGGAGAGTGCAACATCACTGTATTCCAGGAATTCTTCATAGAGCCGGACATGCCAGTGTCAGTCATCCGCAACGACACATTCCCGCTCCGCATCCTCATATACAACTACCAGAACGAGACAAAAGATATCACTGTACGGCTGACCAATGCAGCGTGGTTCGAGCTGCTTTCCCCGGAGATACAGACGATCCAGGTGGACGCGAACAGCGTTGCAGGCATGGATTTCGTGATTGCCGCCAGAGAAGTCGGGAGGTTCCCGGTGACTGTGTATGCGGACAGCGGCACGCTTACCGATAAGGTCACGCGCATAATGAACGTGGAGCCGGACGGCAAGAGACTGGTGCAGTCATTCAGCGGCGAGCTCGAGAACAACCAGACATCCAATGCCACGATTATCATGGATTCCAAAAGAATAAATAACAGTACAGACGCCTGGATCAAGATCCAGGGAGGCATAGAAGCTGTATTGATCGACGGCGCGGAGCAGTACATACGCTTCGTTTCCGGGTGCGGCGAGCAGTCATTGTCCACACTCTCCATTGACATACTGGCATACGACACGGTCCAGAACATGGACGGCACCACCGAGCAGCTCTTCGAGTACGAGACCATCTGCACCCAGGGGCTGCAGCACGAGCTCATGTACCTGGTAAAGTCAAAGAACGGGATCGGGAGGGGAATAGTATGGTTCCCCCGCGATAGGGACGTGCACCCGTGGCTGACGTCATGGGGCCTTGTCACATTCCAGGATGCGATAAATGCGGGGTTCTTCCTCGACGAGCGAATAATAACGGATATGCAGGACTGGCTCGAGAGCACGCAGAACAACGACGGCTCCTGGACATTCCCTGACTGGGGGATATACGAGACAAACAATCCAATACTCAAGTCGAAGCAGGTTGCATCCACCGCATACATTGCCCGGGCAATGCTGTACAGCGGAAAGCCGGCAAACAGCGGGCCGGTGCAGAAGGCAATCGGGTACATAGAGGAGCACATAAGCGATCACTGGGACGACCCCTACACCCTTGCCCTCTCGCTCATAGTTATGATTGATGGGAATGCGGACAGCGAGCTGGCAGCCCAGATTGCCCAGCGCCTTGTGGAGCTTAGGACGGAAGATGGCAACACAGTGTACTGGGACTCCGATACGAGTATGCTGGATTCCTCGAACACCTGGAGAAGCATGTATTCCAGCCCGAGAATCATCGAGACCACTGGGTATGCGCTGATGGCGCTGCACAAGCACGGCGGCTACGGCATGGTGGTGTCCAAGGCCGTGGAGTATTTGTTAGTGAACAGGAACGCCCTGGGCGGTTTTTTCTCGACACAGGACACTGTTGTCGCATTCCAGGCACTGGCAAGCATAGCAGAGATAAACATAGAGGAACTTGAGGTGGACGTGTTTGCAAACGACCAGCATATCCAGGCAATCACATTTACAGAGGAGAACAAGGACATCACCTACCAGATCGACCTGAGGCCCTACCTGCAGGACACAACCGAGATAAGATTCGAGAGCAGGGGCGAGGGCGCGGTGTACTGGCAAGCTTATTATGAAGAATATTTGCCGTGGTCGGATGCAGGGCTGGATGAACCTGAGGAACTGGTGCTCACAG
>SDBU01009337.1_pt1 | contig 11002 bp, 22 predicted proteins | sample 2277071 | NCBI WGS metagenome assembly SDBU01 (sample SAMN10397929, study PRJNA504765) | marine sediment metagenome | isolation source: marine sediment core GS08_GC12, 126 cmbsf | place: Arctic Ocean: Gakkel Ridge, Loki's castle | collected 2008
TAAGTGCCCTCCTCACCACGAACCAGCTGGAGGGGGTGCGGGATCAATTTAAAACCGCCGTAGATAACCTATAAGGGGGCGTCATGTCGATACAGCAAGAACCAGAAGCAGCCGTCGCGGAGGTGCATTTCAACTGGAAAATCGCAATAGTTGCCGCCATTGCAGGGGCGGTTGGGGCCTTTATGGTGTATTGGACCACTACTACCCTTAGGTAACCTATCTTTACCAATAAAATCTTTCCGAGGAGCAGGATCGTGATGAAACCAAAAGACGAAACGCAGCAAGTAGTGGGGTTTGCGGTTGAGGAGATGGTGAAAGATTTTGAGGTGGACGGCAAGACGATAACCGTGAAAATGGACGATGAGGAAGTATCGGCATGTATTGATGGGGCGTGCCACACCATAGGTGTCGGCAAGGGCCTATTCGACTCCGTGCTAAGTCTGCTGAATCTCCTCTTCTCGAGTAACACCCAAGAGCAGGAGTCTATCCCGGACGAAGCGCCGGAAGATGCGGAGCTGTAGTGGACAGGGAAGAGTACAATAAGTGCATGAAGCCCTGGATGACAGGCGCTGGTAAAACCAAGGATGAGCGCAAGACGAGTTTCGGACTCGCAGGGGTTGTCGGGGCCGTCGCAGCTTCCGCAGCTTCCACCTGGATCAAGAGGATAGCTTAAAATGCCTAGACAAGAATATACCGACTGCATGGTACCGCACATTAGCGGCACTGGAAAGACCAAAGAACAAAGGCTAATGTCTTTCTGTATTGGGGCCAAGCTATGCAGTAAGAAGGCTCGCACAAAAGAAGAGGCCCGACAAATCTGCTCACAACCTAAACCTGCAAAGGAGACGAAGGCCAAACGTGGAAAACGTAACAAGGAATTGAATTGCGAACAAGAAATTGAGCAACTCGTCCCCTGCATAGTGGACCACATTGACATGGAGCAGGTCAGTAACATCAACAGCATTGGAGTAGCCATCGCCAACGCCATGTTGGAGTGTAAATGTGGGTGAAATTGAAGAGCTCAGCGAAATAATCCAGACGCAGCAAATGCGCTGCCCGGGTTGCGGGAGATTCCTCGGATACCAAGCCATCGTCTGGGGTAAAGTGAAAATCAAATGTACCAACTCCAAGTGCAAAGAATGGCTCACAATTGACATCTCCCCAGATCATAAGATATAATCCTTTTGGTCGATAAGGTCAGAAGTCCAAGAGGACGTGAAGGCCAGTAGCCTGCGACAGGAGGATTGACGTGGCTATAATCTCTATCGGAAGTGCTTTTTCAGCACCAAAACGGAGACCCAAGAGCTACAAGGCTCGCGACGCCGCCTACGCAGTAGGCGGAAACCGGGGCTATTACATCCAGTCCCTTCCTCGTCCCTACCCCAAGACCGCGCAGCAAAAGCGTGTAGCGGCTGCGGCGAAGGATTGCGGTATTAAAAAGGGCATCACGAAATCAGAGCTTCAGAAAGCGATGAAGGATTGTATCCCGGCTAAGTTTGGCAGGTAGCCCATCAAGCCAACCAGTAAAGGGGGAACGGTTGCTACCGTTCCCCCTTTTCGATATACTAAACTTATGAAGTCTGGCGGACACAAAGGATACAGCCTGGCCAGGCGGCCCAAAAGCTATACCTCAACCCCCCAACAGGGTAAATTTCGCGCTGCACTTGAAGCCTGTGGGATAAAAAAGGGGATAAGCAAGAAGGATTTGCAAATGCGAATGCGTGATTGCTTACCAAAATACTTCGAGGAGCACAAGGATGGTAAGGATCTACACGTCTGATAATTGTTCGCCATGCCGAGAGGTCAAGGAAGCTATCCAGAAACAGAAATTAGATGTCGAATTTGTCGATATCGAAACCGATGAGGGATTCGCCCTTTTTACCCAGGAAGTTTTACAGAATAGCGATGGTGCTATACCGTCTGCTTATAAAGAAGGAAAACAATGCCGGCTATTGAGGGGCGAAGATGATACAATAATCATCGAGTGCCCAGACGACCCTCCCGCATCTGATCAAGGCTAATATCACCCCTTTTCAACGCCTCGATATAATACTTCTTCTCCGCCACTTCCCCTTCTTTTTTCGCCTGCTCCCCAGCTTTTTCTCCCATGCAATGAGGGCACATTCCACTGATCACCCTGAGCGTTTCCTGCTTGCACTCCGAGCACTCTACCCCTCTAGCATTATCCCATTCAGTATTAAATGATCCCTGGACAGGGTTCCTCTTAACCTTCCTCCGGACCCCGCCTGATACAACAGTCAAATGAAGGTCAACTTCCTTCAGTCTCCGTGCTAGCTCCTTCATGGACGAATCCCTCGCTCCGAGCATATCTTCTCATACGCCTGCTGAACTTGCTTAAACGCCTTGGCGCTACCTCCAGTGTCGGGGTGAGCCTCCCTGGCCCTTACTTTATAGGCCACCTTTACGAGAACGTCACTCACTCCGGGGGATATCCCTAAAACAGTATAATGCTTCGGCCAGGACCTCTTCGTGGAAACCCCCAGGGATTTGATAACACCCTCCATTGCTTCCCTGCCCACTAAATCCCACAACCTTCTCCCGTGAGATGCTATATCTTGTCCCGTAGCCAGTAGAACTATAGCATCAGCCTCGGCGTATCTATCCCCCAGGGTCTTGTTGTTTTCTCCTACCATGTATTCAGCCCTCCCTCGCTATTTCTCTTCCAGTCCTGGCTCTACGCAATAGAAGCAGCCTTTATTCCCACAGGCTCCCCCCATGCTACACCGCCAGGTGATCCGACATCTGCCCTCAGCTGGTTCTCTAATGAGAGTAGGGACTATCCAAACAGATGCTTGCTTCATATCCCCGTTCCTGTAACTGTAACATGGCCCGCCTCTCGGCTCAAGGTGTAAAGTAAAACCCATCTTTTTCTCCCCCTTACACACAAAATCAATCGCTATTGATTACAACCCACCGCACCTTTGCTGCTTCATCCAGGTACAGGTCTCACAAGCGGTATTGGCAGGGCAGTGGAAAGGACGACCAGCAACCGCCCAATACTCCCACAAAAGTTCTCCCAGTTTTTCTAGGACGCTGTCCATCGTTGCCCAGAGCTTCTTTTTATACTCACCACCGGGTGTTCTCTCCACCTCCTCCTGCCTCTCGTTGATCTGCTTTATACCCAGGTTTATCCGGAATCTCAATGCCCCCACACGCACCCGCACTTCCTCATCGTGGTCGACCATCCCAACCCTCCTGACACAAATGTACTGTTCTAAGATCTGTTCTATGTTCTTTTTAGCTACAAACTACGAGCGGTGTTCTAAGTGTTCTATGATTTTTCCTCCTTAGTTACTTAGACCTATTCTCTTTTTTTACACTCTGAGTATATAATAGAAAAAAAGGGGGAACACTTAGAACACCTAAAGCTATTTACGAACGACCCTGAACATAGAACACTCGACATAACACTTAGAACAAAATCGGGCTTACGAGCGGGATTTTTCCGTTTTGTTCTAAGATCTTTATGTCAAAATAACGAAATAGAAGGAAACTTTTCAAAAAGAACATAGAACACCTAGAACACCCCGGACGGAAGAAGTGAAAGAAATCATAGAACACTTAGAACACCTCAAAAACACGCTAAACAGCGGTGATCCCCTTCCATCCATATATTAGGTCACCGGACAGGCGTTTTCTGTCACTTTTTATTGTATCAGCGAAGGTAGTGTTCTTGAGCGCACGCCCGAACGATTCTCTGCCCAACGTAGGTATTTTCTGTTCCAGGCTGAAGGACTTGTATACACCGTAGAGGTCATCCTTGGATATCCATCCATCCGTATCCACCTCGCATCTTTCTGTTATGAAAGCGTAGATGGGATCTGCTGCCCTCAGGTATGTCTCTGATACTTCATCAACCGAAGGTGCATATGAGAAATCCCCCTTATCATGGAGCCGTCGCAACCCTTGCAAGGCCAAATTAAGGAATCCAGAGAGTTCGTTCGGGTGCGTCAATTTATCAAGAATGCGCCTGTCAGCCGAATCTCCAGTGAACTGATGAGGAAAATTGATTATTATCCAGCGTCGCCAGAAAGCATAAGTGTCCTCTCCCTGTACCTTGGGTGGTTTGTTGGAGGAAAATATGAGTTTAGCACGATTGTAGAAAGAGAAACCCCCCGCGAACTTTTTCTCACCCCTGACAGAATCACCGCCAGTGAGCATCTTGAATACACCCACATGTTTCAGCATGGTCGAAGGTAGGTCGGAATACATATTCGATAACTTTCCATATAAATCAGCAGCAGCAAAACGGTTGACTTCTAGCGCCTGCAGTGAAACCGTGCTGCAGTTTTCCTTGCCTAAAAAGGCCCTCATCAGTTCGAGTAGAGTTGATTTGCCATTTGCCCCGTCACCAATTAGGAGAAAAGCCCTGTGTATTCTATATCCAGTCTCCAGGCAATACCCTGCCATCTCCTCGATAACAGGTATCACATCTGGCGAGACGATATCTTTTAGAAAACGCTCTATTTGGGGGCAAGTCGCAGTGGGAGTATAAACTATAGGAATGCGTATGCTCGAGAGGTGGTCAGGAGAGTGCTCTATAAGCTCGCCAGTATCAATATCCAGAAGACCATTCTCCAAGTTAAGGAGAGTGCTGGGGTTATCAAACAGAGCACGGTCTACATAAGTGGCTCTCTTTATATATTCTAACACCTCACTAACCCGGTAAGACGAGGTAAGGTGTAAGAGCTGATGCTGCACTAACTCGTGAACAACGCTCTCTCCACCGTAGCGATAGACCCCATCTTGATGACAGAGCACCTCTTTAGAGTCTCGGAAGGTCCTGAAAGCAGACCGCTTTAGTAATTCTTCGCCTAGTGTGGGGCAATTAACCTGGATATCCTGTTTGCCGTTCTTTGTGGTCCCTATCCGCACACTGTTGGTTCTTTTTTGGATCAACACTTGGGAGGCGAGCTTTGACGCCATGCCCGAGGGGGAGGCAGTCGCTAGCTTCTTGGACATACAAACGACAGGGCATATAAATGCGAGTTCCTTTTGTATAACGGAACATGTATGAGGGCCGATCCCCTTAGCCACGGCCTTCTCCGCACCTGCTATTTTTTGAGTTGTCTCCCTCTCGGAATACTTAGGGTAAGGAGTGGATATTTCGTGTATCTTATGGGCACCTGCACTGCCAAACACTGCGAGGCAATTAACCATACTCCACCAATGAGGTTCGGCTAAAGCGGTTGCATCCTCGGCGCAATGTTGGAGGAAAGAGCAATGCTGGAATATCTGCTCAACAGCGAGACGGTTAAACTCCTCTGATTGTGGACGAACTTGTGATACAGGAAGAGCTTTTGTTTCAGGTTCCCTGTAGAGGGGGATATCAGTAATGCCCAAGTCGTCTAATCCGACGACTTGGGCAATGGTGTCACAATCAGGGTTAAGTAGTTTGTACTCTTTTCCACTGGGATGAATAGAGGGAGGAGCCACTACATATCCACCCTCGGATTGAACATCAGGTACCTCGGTACGCGCATTACCACTAGGATGGTGTAAACAGGGTAAATTCTGGACACGAAGATATACATGATACCCCCTGCCACCACTCTGGACAACAGGAGTCATTTCGTTGAGGGGTTTTTCATGTGTCTCATTCCAGAAGGATTCAAAACCCCGGAATAACAATTCGTCGTCGAAATCCAGAACGACAAGATTCCCCGATATCTTCCCACAGACGATGGCGATATTCTTGGGATTATCATCCATGAGAAACCAATCCCCGAATTCTGCATTATCGGGTTGGCGACGGCGGTACGCCTGCCATGGGACTAATGGTTTCTTTCCTCTATGTTCAATGGGTATGATGCAGAAACCCCATTTTCTATAACGCCCTAGCGCATCAGCTAGCGTTTGTTTCAAAAGTTAGGCCCCCTTCGAGTTATTATCTCTATTAACTAAAGAGGCTAGCTACCAGTGGGCGTTGCGACATCGTTGAACAACTGGAGCTCTTTCAGCGCGAGATATAGGCCGCGCTTGACCTCGTTAAAGCTTGCACCAGGTCGAATTATAATTAGGGTACAGGCATTGGTGAATCCTTGTACCTCATTAACGAAGCCGGCTTCCACTAACTCCTTTGGGATGTGCATCGAATGCCCCGTGGGGTGAATTTTAAAGGTCTGTTTCACGTCGCCCTCCCGTGTTAAAACGATATGAATGACAGGATACACTAGGGTAAAAAGGGTGTCAAGTCATCTTTCAACATAGTCGGTAATTAGCTTTCCATCGAGATGATCTATCTCGTGGCAGGCGATCTGAGCCTGCTGGCCATAGAACCGGTGGGTCACCGATTTCCCCAATTGGTCTAAACCCTTGACGGTTATTTGTTTAGGGCGTTTGACTATACATTTTACCCCGGGCAGGATTAGGCATGATTCTGGACTTCGCTGGTGCCCACGCTCCTTAGTGATGACAGGGTTTACGATGACGATATTAGTTAAGGGGTCGTAGACCATAGCGAATATGCGCACCTGCCACCCCAATTGGTTCGCGGCCAATCCTAAACCATTGTGTTCTTTCAGACCGTCGAGAAGAGCTCCTGTTATTTCGGACACATCCTCATTTTTCTTCACACTCCTGCAATATTGTCTTAATTTAGCCTGGTCCTTTACTATATCTATTTACACACCTCCTAAAACAAGTATTATTGATTACGCCTCCTGTAACTAGCGAGAGCGGAGGCCCGCTTCCCTGTCGCCAGGCGAGATTTGTTGTCCAGATAATACCCGGCCTGGTAATCCCGGTCCCGAACAGTGGAACACGTTCTACAGTAAGTAGCCTTTTGAAGGCTCTTATGCTCGTTATGAGAGAAATCCTTTAAAGGCAGCCAACGATTGCATTCTGCGCACCATTTTTCACCCTGCTCCAGATGTCCCTGATATAATCGCTGGGGCCACCTCGTCCTGGAGAAAGGGAGTATCCGGTTTTTATCCTCTTTTGGGGTAGAAAAGCGATGTCCACAGCAGCATTGCCAGAAACGGAGAGGCTCCAGGACTTTATAAAGGTGAGAATACTTGTCGCATTTCGGGCATTGCTCATGAAGGACAGTATTTAAATTAGCGGGCGGAGTCTCCCAGGATTGGCCGCATCGTTCCGTGCTGTGCTGCATACCTCTATTCATGGGGTAATCCCTTCTTTGCCCCCTGGCCAACAATCCCCTCAATGGTTGCCGCCAAACGAATAAGATAGAACAGAGACACGACGCCTGCAGCGAAGCACAGTACACCCATTACTATCAACCAATACCAATTCACCATCGGTTACTCGCTCTTTTTGCCTTCCCCTGCAGGCGCGTCATGTTGGAAACTCCTGGCGCAATTCCATTGTCCCTGAAGGGTGTTTCTTATAGTATGGAGTAGCTCCAACTTCGCTATATTTGGGTAAACCGAGATTACTCTTCAGAAATACTGGCACACCAGCATGATCCGAAACTTCTATAATCTCTTTCACCCATTCCCACTTCGGCAGCACTTTCGGGCGAGACTGCGCTCCTATGATTATCTGGTCAATTCTCCCATAATGCCTCAAAGCCTCAACAAATACACGCTCACTGAATTTGCCTACCCCGTCTTCTCTCATGCGCCCGAGCAATGGTTCGAGTGACAGATACTTCACCTTTGCCTCAACCCTTTGCAGCTGCGATAATGCTTCCTTGAGCATATCGAGGTTCGTAGCAGTCACCCCCACCCTACAGTGATTGGGAAATGGGGAGAACTTGTGCAATTGCGCAGGTTGTTTGGTCAATAAATAAATTATATGTTGGGGGCAAGCCTTAACTGTGTCCCAAACCCTTTCTTGCCAGGGGTCAGGCCAGTAATTGGCGAAGAAGTCCGATCGATTACAGAGGAATATGCCGGCTGGTTTCTTCCTCTTCTCGATATCTGCAAGCCGACTTGGATGGTAACGTGGGGCAAATGGATCCAGGTCCTCCACGCTGCCAGTGTGAGCCACTGGCATGCCCGCCATATCCTTTTCCTTACATCGCCCAAACGCTTCTAATCGGGCATAGCAATAAGAACACCCGTTGAGGCACCCGGTGAATGGATTACATGTAAAGCCAAGGGACCCGTCAGGGTTTTGTACCCATTCTATTGTTGTTGGGTTTAGTCCCATTACACATCCTCCTCTCTAATCAATGATCGTTGTTTATTCCTTCCCAAACAGAAGGGAACCAAGCCCTGGATTAGGCGGCCTAGTAATTCGGATTGGGGAGGGGATTGTTGCTCCCCTGATTCTGTTACTTCCCTCTACGTGGTCAAAAACCTCTTCGCATTTCGGGCACATTCGCCCATCATGCTCGCCACAGAGTTCGCAAGCCACCTGATGTTCTGACCATTCCCCAATTGGGGAAGGTTCTTTACAATCAGGACATACCCATTGCCCATTGCACTGAGTGGCGGTAGGAGCCGCCCACCATCCATTCTCCCGGTCCTCTTCCATAATAGGGCTCCTTTCAGTCAATAGTCGTTGTTTGCTTGTAGGAGCATATCGTTGTTCTATTGTACCCGATAATAGACAATACAACAAAGATGTCTAGTTAGTGGGTACCTTTTTCTTCTTCGAGTTTCGCCTCAAGCTTGAGCCCTTCCATCGTCTAAACTTCCTCGAACTCGTGTTTGACCTCGTGCGTCCGAGGGTCCCGATAGCGCTTGAGGGGGCCATTTCGCCACACCTCCAAGGTCTCACCACCAATGGTGGTGAGACCCATCCGCTTCCACCCAGCCATGCTTGCCGGAGTCCGCTGGTAGTCAGGAGAGCTGGCCTTATCAACAATGTTATCGGCCTCCCTTAATCCCTTGGTGGTGTCCCTTATTTTAGGTCTGTGCCAGGTGAGGTACCACCAGAGACGGAAGGATTCTTTCATGAGCAGGAAACATTCGCTCTTGAGACCATTGTAGCCGCCCCTCTGCTGGGAGGGTTTCGAACTCTTGGACAATTGTACCCAGTCAGGTATTCTCTTAACTGATCTGATCATGCGGTTGATGCGCTGTGTTATTATCTTTTTCATTCAGGGCGTTCCTTTCCTGTAATCAATTACGATTGATTATTCTTATCTGGGATATCATCGAACTCGGGATCCTCTTTGAGTAAATGGAGCTCAAATACAGTACCTTTAGAGAACTGTGTTGCATGGCATATCGTTACCTGGCAGGAGCCAGGATGTCCCTTCACAAGTGCGCATTGCAGGGGACTGCCCCCACTGGTCAATTGATAATAAGTTCCACACTTGGCCTCTTCCACAGGTTTCCCCAAATTGTAGAAGGCCACTGCGACTTCATATATGCCGAATTGCGGGCTGAGCATTCCGTGCTTATTACCCTTACTGCATATCATTATAGGCTCCCCGCCTTCCCAAGCTGCTTGCCAGGTGATCTTCTCGTGTCGTTCATGAATGCAAGCCATTTCTCCTCCTTAATCAATGCTTATTGATTACGCCTCGGGGATCTTTCCCCTGTGGTTTTGCACGTCGCCCCCACAACCGCCTTCTCCAGTGCAGCATTTATCGCACATAAATTCACCGCAACCGAAGCACCAGAACCAACCATCGACCTCTTCCTTGCAGAAATAACAAGGGCCATGGACTTCCTTTAATCGCTCAGCACTATCATCGATCATGGCCCTCCATTCCTCTGTCGTGACGCCTGGCGGTATTTTATCTGTAGTCAACATAACCTCCTTTATATCAATACTGATTGTTTACCGAGGGGGCCATCTGTGGAAGAACCCTTGATAAGCTTCTCGGAATTTAGCATCGGTGAGTATATGAGCCTTCCCGCGCACATGACATTTCGGGCAAGAGTCTGTGACCGTTGACCGTGCGACAAAATCCTCTACCGGCATGGGTAATTCGAAGGTCTCGTACCACCGGGTCCCGCATTCGCATTCAAGAATGAGCGTGCTCCCAGAAGCTCCTTGGCTGGGGTTGGCGGTATCGTCAGGGGTAAAGGAACTCCGCCAGCGACATATCACGGCAAGAGGTGCAATTCTCCGTCTCATGTTGCGGATTGAGCCGTTTACAGAGCTTGCATATCTCAATAGCCATTTCTTCCAAGACTCCTGTAATCTTGGTGGTCAAGAGGTGGCCCTCCTTTTGTATGGACATAAGTTGCTCTAGGGACCACGCACGGCCATAGGGGGAATGCAATTCTTCAGTCTGCACGATATTTATGCGACTCCTGCGAATACCGAATATTTGCATTAGGGGAGAATGTTCGTCATCAGCATATATACTAGCGCATACTCTGCTCTCTTCTTTCGACCCAGGATTTTCCGCTATTTCTAGCTTCAGTGCTCTATTTTCAAACATCACTTTCATTCAGGTTTCTCCTCTCTATTTCCGGCGTTCTAGCGCCTATCCCGCCACGCTAATATGCCTCTGGTGAATCCGATGGCATCAGGTGCGCAATTAGGTGATCAGGTATCTTGCTATCTGCACATTTAGGGCAAAAGGTTTTCTCTATGTGCCGTTGCCACTGGGCACGATTTTGCCCACTCACTGTGTCATTAAGGCCAGGGATGCACCACTTGTTGCATTCCACCACAAATTCATCAGTGAGTACCGACACGTGTCCGCAACGGTATGATACCTCCACCGCGTTATGCTCGATGTAGTGCTCTATCCAGTAATATACAACCCCAAAATCCGCTAACCGCTGCCCTGTGATCGTTGCTCCTGACGGAGGGTATCGACCCTCCCAGCCGTGAACATACCTCGCCTCCCCCAATACAGTTTCAATCTGATACTCTCGCCCTGCCCAGTCAATCCGTTTACCTGACCAATCGGTGTATCTCATTCCCTGTCCTTTCCAGCTCTATCGCCTATCCCCCCGCACTGGCAGTAGCGGGGAGTAGATGATCGAGCTATCTACCTCGTAAGGTGACTTCTAATTGACTAGGGCACCCGATCTGTTCCCAAGCAGGATCATCCAGATAGATAGTGCCTGATATAACATCAGCCCAGGGAGAGTCAAATAGATCC
>SDBU01009338.1_pt1 | contig 11000 bp, 9 predicted proteins | sample 2277071 | NCBI WGS metagenome assembly SDBU01 (sample SAMN10397929, study PRJNA504765) | marine sediment metagenome | isolation source: marine sediment core GS08_GC12, 126 cmbsf | place: Arctic Ocean: Gakkel Ridge, Loki's castle | collected 2008
CCAGCAGGTTGTTACCTCAGACATTAGTTCTCTGAAAGTTGGGGAGTTTTTGCCAACCTTACTTTTTAATGAAAAGGGTCTCCTCCTTGATGTAATTACCTTAAAGAAGGAAAAAGAAAGTTTTCTTCTTCTCTGCAGTAACTCTAAAAAAATGGAATTGATAAAGTCCTGGCTAAAAGGGCTTTCAGATGGCTACATTATCTTTGATGAGGATATTTTAGCCAAGATTAATGGCCCGGTAGTGATTCACCCCCACCTATGTCCTCCCCCCTCGAGGGGGAGGATGGAGAAGGGGGGGGAGGATATTAAAACCATTTACAAAAAATATCCCCACCTATTTTCTCTCTCCAAGCCATATTTTATCGGTCAGAAAAGGTTAGGAAATTTCACCCTCCACCCCAACCCTCCCCCACGAGTGGGGAGGGAAATAATGGAAAAATTAAAAAGAACCTCTCTTTATTCTGAGCATCTAAAAAGAAAAGCAAAAATGACTAATTTTGCCGGTTGGGAAATGCCTATTTTTTACGGAACTATTCTTGAAGAACATCAAGCGGTAAGGAAATCGGCCGGGCTTTTTGATATCGGGCATATGGGCATTATCGCCATCAAAGGCAAGGGAGCAACGAATTTTTTAAACATCATTACTACCAATTATATCTGGCGGCTAAAAAACGGAGAGTCCTTTTACTCTTTTATTCTGGGGCGTGATGGTGAGGTGATGGATGATGTGATGGTCTATAAGAGGAGTCAAAATAACTATTTTCTGGTTTGCAATTGCCTCAATGAAGAAAAAATCTGGAGATGGCTGAACGGTGTTAATTCCAAAAAGGTTATCCTGAAAAATTTAAGGGGAGAGAAAACAATTTTAGCTTTGCAGGGACCGAATTCTTTATCTATCCTCAAAAAAGTTATTGCCAAAAAAGATGTTAAAAAATTGGAGAAACTGGAGAAAAAGGAATTTATAGATAGCTCTATCGCCGGAAAAAAAGTTATTATCGCTTGTACCGGCTATACCGGAGAAAAGATTGGCTTTGAACTTTATCTTTCTCCTGATAACAGCAGATTTATCTGGAATTTACTTTTAGCGGAGGGTAAAGGTTACGGAATGTTGCCCGCAGGTTTGGGAGCAAGGGACTCGCTCAGAATCGAGGCAAATCTCCCTCTTTATGGACATGAACTTGCCGGCAAATTTAATATTTCACCGATTGAGGCCGGTTTGGGATTTTACGTTAAATTTCATAAGCCCTATTTTGTTGGCAGAGAATCCCTATTGAAGAAAAAAATAAATAGAAAAATTGTTTCTTTTGAAATGTTAGAAAAAGCAATTCCCCGGAAAGGTTATCCTGTTATGTGTAAAGCTAAAAAAATTGGAGAAGTAACCAGCGGCACCTTTTCTCCCGCTACGGATAAATACATTGGTTTGGCCTACGTAAATTTGGACATTGGTAAAGAGTTTGAAATAGAGGTTCGGGGGAAAAATTATAAAGCAAAAATAGAGGACTGAAATGAATAAGGAAGATTTAAAATATACCAAGACCCATGAATGGGTTGGGGTTGACGGAGAGATTGCGACTATTGGTCTCAGCGATTTTGCGGTTAAGGAACTTAACGACATCGTTTTTATTGAATTTCCCGAGGTAGGAAAAAAGATTAAGCGGGGTTCTCCCTTTGGCACGATTGAATCGGTGAAAGCCGCTTTTGATTTAAATGTACCCATCAGTGGAGAGATAATAGAGGTTAACTCTGCCCTTTCCGACAATCTGAATTTACTGAAAGATGAGCCCTATGAAAAGGCCTGGTTAATCAAAATTAAGATAGAAAACGCGGATGAACTAAAAAATTTAATGAACTTCAAAGAATACCAGCAGTTTTTGAAGAAATAATGGATTATATTCCCAATACCGATAAAGATAGGGCAGAGATGCTTTCCTCCATTGGTTTAAAATCCATTGATGAACTCTTCAAAGATATTCCCGGAGAACTTAAACCTAAATCCTTTAATTTGCCCTCCGGCAAATCCGAATTGGAGGTCTTGCAGTATCTTCAAAAATTAGCGGAGAAAAATAATAATAAACCTATCTCTTTCTTAGGTGCAGGATTCTATGACCATTTTATCCCTCCCGCAGTAGAAGCGATAACCTCCCGCAGCGAATTTTATACCTCCTATACCCCTTACCAGCCGGAAGTATCCCAGGGAATGCTGCAGGCACTCTATGAATATCAAACCGCTATCTCTAATTTAGCCGGAATGGAGGTAGCCAATGCTTCCCTGTACGATGGAGGAACTGCCTTGTATGAGGCGGCAATGATGGCTCTGCGGATAACCAAGCGAAAAAAAATAGTTGTTGGTGAAGGGGTAAACCCCATCTACCGCAAGATACTTTCTTCCTACACCAAAAATTTGAATCTTGAGTTAGCAGAAACAACTACCTCTGAAGGTTTAGCCGAGAGAGAAAAAATTAAAAATATATTGGATAAAGATACCGCCTGCCTCATTCTCCAAAATCCCAATTTTTTTGGCTGCCTTGATGATTTCAGCGATTTAGTGGAGTTTGCCCATAACAAAGGAGTTTTAGTTATTATTTCTGTTTACCCTATTTCTCTGGGAATTGTAAAGAGTCCGGGAGAGATGGGGGCAGATATTGTTGTTGGTGAAGGTCAGGGTCTGGGACTTCCCCTTTCCTTTGGTGGTCCGTATTTGGGTCTTATCACTACATTAAAAAAATTCGTGCGCCAGATGCCCGGCAGAATTGTGGGAGAGACAACAGACAAAAAAGGAAAAAGAGGTTTTGTTCTGACCTTACAAACGAGGGAGCAGCATATCAGAAGAGAAAAAGCAACCTCCAATATCTGTTCCAACGAGACCCTCTGCGCTCTTTCTGCTCTGGTCTATTTGTCCTTATTGGGTAAAGAAGGAATTAAGGAATTGGCAAATCTATGTAGAGATAAGACCTATTATATGTTAAAATCTCTTTCTAAAATAGGAATAAAAACAAAGTTTTCCGCTCCTATTTTTAATGAATTTGTCGTTGAACTCCCTCTGAATGCCGATACCATTGTTAAAGAATTATTCAAAAAAAATATTATCGCTGGCTTCCCTCTCGGCAGATATTATCCGGAGATGAAAAATTGTTTATTAATCGCAATAACCGAGAAAAGAACAAAAGAAGAGATAGACTTGTTTGTTAAAAATTTAGGAGAGATATGAAAAAGCCGAAAACAGCGCTATTGCTTGTTTCGCAGATGAGAAAGAATTGCATTGCGGATGAAATGATTATTAGAAAGTTTAAAAAAGAGGATTTAAAAGAGATTCTGGAGATGACTGAACAGACCTGGGATGGTTTCTCTTTTGACCAGGTTTTAGAACAAAAATTCGGGAGAAAGGGAAAGAGTTGGTGGGAACGTAAAGCCGATTCCTTAAAAGAATTCATAGAAACTCATCCGGAATGGGTATTTGTAGCTGAAGAGGAAGGTAAAATAGTGGGTTATGCGACCTATTCTCTCAATAGAGAAAGAGAAATTGGAGAAGTATTGAGTAATGCTGTTCATCCTCACTGGCGCGGGAAAGGTATTGGTGGAACTCTTCACCGGAAGGTATTAGAAGAGTTAAGAAGGGAAGGTATGCAAGCCGTTTCTTTAGTTACCTCCGAAAAACATATCCCTGCAATAAAAATGTATGAATCTGCGGGATTTAAAGAAATCTGGCATTCCACATATTATGCTAAAAAATTATAGAGAACTGGATGAGATGTTATCCAGACCATCGCCGGAGGTTGTTAAGGCCATTTCAAAACTTAAGGGAGATATCATCATCCGGACCAATTGGCGAATATCCTGTATCATAAAAAGTAAGTGATGGAAAAGACAGATATTATTATAATGGGAGCCGGTGTTGTGGGAGTGGCTATTGCCGCCCAGGTGGCAAGGAAGGATAGGAATGTTATTCTTGTGGAAAGGCATGATACTTTTGGAGAGGAGACAAGCAGTCGCAATAGCGAAGTCATTCACGCCGGAATTTATTATCCTAAAGGTTCTCTTAAGGCCAGGCTTTGCGTAGAAGGTAATATTTTGCTCTATCAAATCTGCAAAGAAAATAACATTCCCTATGATGCTATCGGTAAATTAATTGTCGCTACCAATGAGAATGAGATGAGAGATTTAGAAGAGCTCTTAGAGAAAGGAAGAGAGGCTGGGGCAAGGGACTTACGAATCATATCTGCAAAAGAAGTTCAGGAACTTGAGCCCCATGTTACCGCCCAAGCAGCGATTGTTTCTCCTTCCTCAGGGATTGTTGACTCGCACCGCTTAATGAAATATTTTGAGACGACAGCCAAGAATAATAATGCGACCATTGCCTATGGGTGTGAAGTTAAGATGATCGAGAAGGTATCGGGAGGCTATCGGGTAGGTATTCAGGATGCAGATGGAGAAATGTTAACTCTTTTTACAAAGATCCTCATCAACAGTGCCGGATTAGAATCTGGTAACATTGCAGCTCTTGCCGGCATTGATATTGACAGAGCCAATTATCGTATCCATTATTGGAAGGGAGAATATTTCCGGGTTGGGGCAGGCAAGCATAAATTTGCCCACCGGCTTATTTATCCGGCTCCTCCCCAGCCAGGTTCGGTAGGCATTCATACTGTGCCGGACTTGCAAGGAATGATGAAATTAGGACCTTATGATTATTATGTTGATAAGATTGATTACAATGTAGATGAAAACAACAAAGAACTGTTTTATAAATCGGTTAGACCATTTCTGCCTTTTATTGAACTCCGGGATCTAACACCAGATATGGTCGGTATCCATCCCAAGATTCAAAAACCTGGAGAGCCAATGAAGGATTTTATAATTGTAGATGAGGAAGAGAGAAAATTGCCGGGGCTTATTAACCTTATCGGAATTGAATCTCCCGGTTTAACCTCTTCACCAGCGATTGGTAGATATGTAGAGGCAATGGTGAAGGAGATAATTTAAACCTCCAATGTAACACCACGTTTTGTAGGAGCATTGGGATTTCTGATTGGTGCTGGTTCCTGCTTAGATTTAGTTGATGTTTGTGTAAAAAGTATGAATAGAGCTTGTGAAGACCTGTATTATTCCTTTGAGAAACCTATCTCCGGACCAGAATTCTATGTTAAGGAATTGATGAGAGGATACCTGGCTTTAAAGGACAAAGTAAGTAAAAATTCACAGTGGCTTGATGAAATTTTAAGAAGAGGTACTTTAACCGCTTTATCAACAAGACGATGGCTGAATCTATATTCACTTTAAATGAAACTTATTTTTGAGAAAAGTGTTAAAGGAAGAAGGGCGGTTAAATTTCCTATTCCCGATGTTCCGGACGCCCCAAAATTGCCAGATAATCTTAAAAGAAAAAAACAAGCGGAATTGCCGGAATTAGCGGAAATAGATGTTATCAGGCATTTTACCGCTCTTTCGCGGAATAACTTTGGTGTGGACAATAATTTATATCCTCTTGGTTCCTGCACGATGAAATACAATCCCAAACTGGGCGAAATGATCGCCAGAGATGAAAGATTTTCTGGTTTGCATCCTATTCTTCCACAACTTCCCGAGGGGAATCTTCTCACTCAGGGCGCTTTAGAGGTAATTTACGAAACAGGAAGGTTACTCTCTGAGATTACCGGAATGGATGAGTTCAGTATGCAGCCATTGGCCGGTGCCCATGGTGAACTAACCGGAATGATGATTGTTGCCGCCTACCATCAGAAGAAAGGAAATAAAAAAACAAGAGTGATTATTCCTGATTCTGCCCATGGGACGAATCCGGCAAGTGCGGCTATCTGTGGCTATGAGGTAATAACTATTCCTTCGGATAAAAATGGGGTGATGGATATCAAAAAATTTAAAAAGGAACTTAATAATGAAATAGCCGCAGTGATGCTCACCTGCCCGAATACCTTAGGAATTTTTAATTCGGAGATTGGAAAAATCTGTAAAATGGCACATTCTATGGATGCTTTAATGTATTATGACGGAGCAAACCTTAATGCTATTTTAGGTAAATGTAGACCCGGAGATATCGGTTTTGACATTGTTCATCTTAATCTGCATAAAACATTTGCCACTCCACACGGTGGTGGTGGTCCGGGAGCAGGACCTGTCGGAGTGAAGGGAAGTTTAAGAAAATTTCTCCCTATTTCCCGGGTGGTTAAAGGTTCTGATGGTAGATATTTTCTAAATTATGATGAAGCGGATTCTATTGGTTATCTTGCCCCTTTTTACGGGAATTTTGGGGTAATTCTCAAAACCTATATCTATATCCTTACCCTGGGCAAAGAAGGGCTAATTAAGGTTGCCGAAAATGCGGTTCTTAATGCCAATTACCTTCTTTCCCGATTAAAAAAATATTATTCTTTACCCTATAAGCATAGTTGTATGCATGAATTTGTCATTTCGGCTAAGAAACAAAAAGAAAAAGGGGTGAGGACGCTGGATATTGCTAAAAGGTTACTTGATTTTGGTTTTCATCCTCCCACCATCTATTTTCCTTTAATTGTGGAAGAGGCAATGATGATTGAGCCAACGGAGACGGAATCAAAGGAAACCCTGGATAGATTTATTGATGCAATGATTAGAATTGCTCAAGAAGTAGAGCAAAATCCTGAAGTAGTAAAAACCGCGCCGCATGATTTGTCTATCTCGCGTCTGGATGAAATAAAAGCCGCCAGGGAATTAAAGCTAAAGTTTTCGGTATAATGAAAAAAATTGGAATTTTAGGTGGATTGGGACCAGAGTCAACCATTGCCTATTATGAATACATCACGCGCAAATACTACGAAAAATATGGCAATTATCAGTATCCAGAGATAATTATTTATAGTGTCAGTTTCGAAGAATTTATCGATAAAGAATATAAAATGACAGATAAGGTAAAAGAGGCAATCATGAGTTTAGAGAAAGCCGGAGCCGATTTTGTAGTGGCGGCTTGCAATTCGGTCCATATCGTCTATGATAAAATAGTAGATGAATTACCTATTCCCTGGCTCAACATCATTGATGCCACCGCCGAAGAAATCCAAAAAGAACATTTCAAAAAGGTGGGTCTGTTGGGAACTATCTTCACAATGAGTAAAGATTTCTACAAAAAAGGGCTCCTTAAACAGGGAATCGAAGCAATTACCCCTGATGGAAATGACCAAAAGAGAATCAATGAAATTATCTATCAAGAATTGGTACTCAAAAAAATTAAGGATTCTTCGCGAAGAGAGATACAAGAAATTATAAAGAAACTTGAAAGAAAAGGGGCAGAGGGAATAGTTCTTGCCTGCACCGAACTCCCCTTCTTAATAACCCAGAAAGATACTTCTCTGAGAGTTTTTAATACCGCCGAAATTCACGCCCAGAAGGCCCTAAATCTTGCTTTGGAATAACTGTATGATAAATATTATAAATATATTTGCCGTTCCATTTTTGTTTGCTCTTGTTGGTTCCAGTTTATTTGTTGCCATACCATTATTTATGCTAAAAATGGGTGTTATCGACCCATTTATGCTGGGTATGGCAGGAGTAGCATTTCAGATTTGCTATATCCCGTTCTGCGTTTTACATAGTATTTTCTCAAAGCAAATTAACAGAAGAAAGTCATTCATTATTGTCTCGGTTATCTACTCGATTATAATCCTTGGTTTTATTTTGACACATGAAGTATTCGTTATGTATTTTTTGTGTGGTCTAATGGGAATAACCTTATCTCTATTCTGGCCAACCTACGAGACGCACATCACTGTTAATCTGGACCAATACCGCACCACCAAAAATTTACAGGGGTTCAATGTGGGATGGAGCAGCGGCTCGGTGCTGGGTTGTGTTCTGGGAGGAATTCTCTTCGGCTTTAATGTGAAAGTCGTATTTTATTTTGATTTCATTGTGATTTTGGTCGCCGCATATTTAATTCTCCGCTATGTCCAGGAGAACTTCACGCCCGTTACCCTCCCAATAGCCCCTCCCCTCGTGGGAGGAGAAAATAGAGAAGGCGGGATGCATAATATAAGACAATTTCTGGTATTTGGCTGGATGGCAACATTTTGTGTCTGGTTCTCTATCGGCATTATCGTCTGGCTTTTCCCCAAGTTTGCCACCGATGTCGGTATGTCTCCTTCAACTATCGGTTTCCTTCGTGCAACGCTGGGATTATTTCAGGCAGTAATTTTCTTTCTTTTAGGACTGAATCACCGCTGGCAGTATTCGTTTTCCAATTTGGTTATTTACGAGATTATGTTAATATTTGGTTTTGTAATCTTGATAATGACTTCTACAGTTGCCTGGTGGGCATTGTCCTTTGCAATTATCGGGATATCTGCCGGATTTGTGTATTCTTCAAGTTTATTTTATAGTTCCCGGGCAAAAACAGAGAAGAGCGAGAAAATGGGCTTCCATGAAGCGGTGGTAGCCAGCGGGATGTTATTCGGGACATTCTTGGGGGGGGTTATATCCAGGGCATTCTCTGCTGTTGGTGCCTATTCTATGTGTATTAGTTTGATGTTTCTCTGCATTATCCTGCAAATGTTCTTGCACTTTAAGTATAAAAATTCTAAAATGGAGGAGAACTATGGCTAAAAATAATGTGATTGTCTCCGTGGTAGGGAAGGACCGGGTAGGAATTATGGCGGAGGTGACTACTGCTACCGCCAATTTTGGTGGTAACATCGTGGATATCAGTCAGAAGGTAATCTCCGGCTATTTCAATCTGATTATGATTGTGGATATTGCAAAGGTAAAAATAGGTTTAGTCAATTTTAAGAAAAAACTGGAGAAATTAGGAGAGAAAAAGGGTTACAAAATCAGCGTTCAGCACGAAAAGGTCTTTCAATATATGCATAGAATATAGGCTCGGAAGTTTACTTCAGCGGCACGCTTGATTTCCCCAGCGAGGAAATCTTCGCTCTCATTCCTCTTCGCTCATCCGCCAATAAACAATGGCGGATACCATGCCCGCTCCGTCGTCATGAAGGCACGCTTAAAGTAAACTTCCTCGCCTTGCATGGTAAAGAACCTAAAGAAATAAGGAGAATAAAAATGGAGATAAGTTCAGAAGAAATTTTAGAGACAATCAAGATGGTAGAGATGCAGAATCTGGATATTAGAGCGGTAACAATGTCCATTAATCTTCTGGACTGCAGCCATCCCAACATAAAAATTTTAGAAAATAAAATAAAGCAAAAAATAGTTAGATATAGCAAGAATTTAGTTAAGGTTTGCCGAGAAATTGAGTCAATCTACGGTATTCCTATTGTCAATGAACGGATTGCCGTTACGCCTATTTCTTTAATTGCCGGCGCTTGCAACGCAAGAGATTATATTATACTCGCAAGAGGTTTGGACAAAATGGCTAAGGATGCAGGGGTGGACTTTATCGGCGGATTTTCTGCTTTTGTAGAGAAAGGTTTTACTGAAAGCGATTCTAAACTTATTGATTCCATTCCTGAGGCATTGGCAGCAACAGATTTTGTCTGTTCGGCAATAAACGTTGCAACGACGAAGATTGGTATCAATATGGATGCAGTTGCTAAAATAGGTGGAATTATCAAGGAAACCGCTAAACTTACAGCTAAAAATGATAGCATTGGTTGTGCCAGATTAGGGGTCTTTACCAATCTTCCTCCTGATGTTCCTTTTATGCCCGGGGCAATTCATGGTGTTGGTCAGCCGGACTGTGTCCTTAATATTGGTGTCAGTGGTCCGGGAGTAGTGAAGTCGGTTTTGGAAAAGATGAAAGATGCCAGTTTAGATGAAATTGCGGAAGCGATTAAAAAGACATCATTTAAAATCACCCGGATGGGGGAATTAATCGGCAGGGAGGTAGCAAAAAAATTAAAGGTTGAATTTGGCTGCCTTGACCTTTCTCTTTCCCCCACTACGAAGGTAGGAGACAGTATTGCCAGGATTTTGGAACTCATCGGTTTGGATGTTTGCGGTACGCATGGAACAACTGCCGCATTGGCTTTACTTACCGATGCGGTAAAGAAAGGAGGCATAATGGCTTCCTCCTCGATAGGTGGTTATAGCGGCGCCTTTATTCCGGTTTCTGAAGATATTGGGATGATTGAAGCGGTACGAAAAAAGGCGCTTTCCCTGGATAAATTGGAAGCAATGACCTCGGTCTGTGCGGTTGGTCTGGATATGGTCGTTGTGCCAGGGAATACTCCCGCAGAGACAATCTCCGCCATTATTGCCGATGAGATGGCGATTGGTATGGTCAATAACAAAACAACCGGGGTAAGAATCATCCCCGCTTTTGGAAAAAAGGCAGGAGACAGGGTCAAATTTGCCGGTCACCAGGGACTTTTGGGAGAAGGGATTGTAATGCCGGTAAATAAGTATGGTTCAAAAAAGTTTATTAGTCGCGGTGGAAGAATTCCTGCTCCCTTGCGAAGTTTAACTAATTAAGGAGGCGAGGAAGTTATCCTTCATCGGCACGTTTGTTTGCCCCAGCGAGGCAAACTGTACTCTCATTCCTTCTCGCTCATCCTTCGGATACCGTGCCCGCTCCGTCGTCATGAAGGCACTCTTCAGGAAACTTCCTCGCCTTGGGTGGAAAGGATAAGAGGAGAAAAAAATATGCCTTTAGATAGAATAGAGAAATGGATATCAGAAAAATTATCCCAATTTAAGGAGAAAGGCATTCTTAAAGGCGAGGAATCGGTAATCAGAGAAATCAAAAAACCTTCAGGGAATAAAGGTCCAAGGTATTTGATGGAAGAGGAGAGCGGCAGAGAGTTTATTAAGATGAACTCCAACTCTTATCTTGGGCTGTCCCTGAACAAAGAGGTAATAGAGGCAGAAAAGGAGGCAACGGAGAGATTTGGAGTGGGACCGGGAGCGGTGCGTTTTATTGATGGGACCTTTAAACCCCACGTAGAATTGGAGAAGAGATTAGCCGAATTTCACCAAAGGGAAACCGGAATGCTTTTTAGTTCCGCCTACGCTGCCGTCTGCGGAATTTTCTCTCCTTTGATTTCTTCCGAAACCAT
>SDBU01009339.1_pt1 | contig 11000 bp, 7 predicted proteins | sample 2277071 | NCBI WGS metagenome assembly SDBU01 (sample SAMN10397929, study PRJNA504765) | marine sediment metagenome | isolation source: marine sediment core GS08_GC12, 126 cmbsf | place: Arctic Ocean: Gakkel Ridge, Loki's castle | collected 2008
CCGCAGATCCATTGTGAATTAAATCCCACACACCTGATGTTGCAGGAAAGCCGGTTGATTCGGTATAACCTGTAATATAAGCATTATTGTCGCTATCGAGTGCAATCCCATAACAATGTTCATCACTGCTTCCGCCAATATATGTTGAATATATAAGTTCCGGGTCAATAATAAGCGGGAATGCAGGATTATACCGAGATATATGGAATGTAAATTTATTGAGTTTATTGTCAATTATTTTATAATGTGCTTCAACTTCCACTTTTTCTCCATCGATGACCTGATAGCAGTATGGTTTCCGTTCAATCATATTTCCAAATGGGGTATTCACTACAAGTTCACCATTCTGATTAATTGATATTGAACCCTCAGCCACAGAAATATTTCCAAAATCATACATTAAAACAATCTGTTCAGGATTTTCTCCCGGCTGAACGACAAAATCATATTTTATGGATTTTTTGTTCCCATAATAAAAAAGGTCAATGCCATCATAAATATTCTTTATTTGAATTTTTGCATAATTAGGAACTTCCGTGCTGTATTTAGCCGGGTCATTTCCGATAAAATAATTATTATACCACGGTAACAAATCTTCTCCGGTTATCTCCGGGTTAGGATTGGCATTTACAAAATATTTTTTTAGCGCATAATATTCCTTTTCAATTTCAGATTCTCTTTCTTCCAGAGGATTTAAAGTTCTATCAAATTTTATGTTTCTATTTTTCTTTTCCAAAGTCTGGTTTTTTCTTTTGATAATTGATTTTTCTTTTCCCCGGCTCAAAAGAAAAGTAGTCCCTTCCTGAGTAAAAAACATAGCAGCCCCATATCCTCTGGTTGTAAATTTAACTTGAGAATCAAGCTGACCGGAGTTAGTTGTAAATTCAAGAGGAATTTTACCATAACTTTCTAAAATCGTGCTTTTTTTGATTTCACTTGCTTCTAAAAGAATGATTGTAGAACAAAAAAATATGATAAAAAAAGAAATAATATTTTTCATGTTATGATTCCTATTATTTTAGATTATAAGATTAATTAGAGAATAGTAAAGCAATGGATGAAGTATATAAGAATTCAATATTAATAAGTTTAATCTTTTATATGAAAAAATCAAGGAAAATCTATTTTTTTATATATTTTTTATTGTAAAATTGTAATTCAGAATTGTTTTCTATCTTCAATATAATTAAGATGTTTTTGTAAAATGAACATTAGAACGACTTTCACACCAAACATTATTAGAAGGTTTATGAATGTTAAATTATCGGATACAAATATTCTTACTATAAAAAATGTAATTATATAACTTATTTTTTCCAGTTATGAGAAATTAGACAAAAAAATTAAAAAAAAATGCGTAATACAATTTAGAAAAAATGAGAAAATTTTTTACTTGAAATTCAATAAATATTGATTTATATTTATACGTCAAAATTAAACCAGGGAATTATCAAAAAAGCTGTGCTAGATGGGGAGCTAGCGGTGCCCTGTAACCTGCAATCCGCTATAGCAGGATTTAATTCCCGGATTTAGGTTTAAGCGGTATTTATTCAAATTTTCTTATGAATTAATGTTGATAGTTAAACCTTGATCAAATAGAAATTGCTCAATCCCGTCAGGATCGGAAGATAGCAGCGGTAAGCAATCTTTTATTGTGTTTCAAGTTTATTTAGCTGGAGTTAATTGAGTTAGTTTAATACTTGTCAATTAAATCGAAGTCGGGTGCACAGCTTTTTTTTAAATTAATACTAATTATTATGGCATACACAGTTACTGCCAGAAAATGGCGTCCAATGATATTTAAAGATGTCATTGCTCAGGCGCATGTTGTAAAAACTCTCCAGAATGCTGTCAAATATAACCGCATTGCACATGCTTATATATTTTCCGGACCTCGAGGTATTGGGAAAACCTCAACCGCAAGAATTTTGGCAAAATCTCTTAATTGTATTAACGGTCCTACTATAGAACCATGTAATAAATGTTCCAACTGCATTGAAATTGCTGAAAGCAGAAGTTTAGATGTACTGGAAATTGACGGCGCTTCCAACAGAGGTATTGATGAAATAAGAAACATAAGAGAAAATGTCAGATATGTTCCTGTAAAAGGAAATTATAAAATTTATATCATTGACGAAGTGCACATGCTAACGTCTCAAGCGTTTAATGCTCTCTTAAAAACACTTGAAGAACCTCCTGAAAAAGTAATATTCATTTTTGCAACAACCCAACCATATCAAATCCCTCCTACAATATTATCGAGATGTCAAAGATTCGATTTTAAAAGAATTTCAATATCTGAAATTATAAATCATCTTAAGAAAATATGCAGCAGCGAAGGAATATCAATTGATGATGATTCTCTTTTGACTATTGCAAAAAAGTCTGATGGGGCTATGCGTGATGCCCAGAGCATTCTTGACCAAATTGCCTCATTCTGCGGTAATAATATCATTTCTGAAAACGTTTATAATGTATTAGGAATAGTTGAACAGGATATTTATTTTGATATAACTGATAATATTATAAACAAAGACCTTAAAGTAGGACTTGAAATATCGAATAGAATTATTAATGAAGGTTATGACTTTGAAGAATTTTTTGCCGGATTATTAGAACATTTAAGAAATTTATTGGTTGCAAAAATAACAAATTCAACCGATTTGATAGAAACTTCTGAAAATTACAAAAAAAAATATCTCGAAACAGCATCTCATTTTAAAGAGGACGATTTATTGAGATTGATTTCAATTACGACAGCATCAGAGATTACGATTAAAAGAAGCACTCAGCCGTCTATTAAAATGGAAACTTCTTTATTGAAAATGTTCAGGATGGATAAAAGCGTCGAGATTGAAGAAATAATAAACAAGATAGTTAAAATTAAGGAAGATATAATAGAAGAATCTGAGGAAACTTCCTCTATATCTAAGCCGGACACACTCAGCCTTTTTGAAAATCAAAAAGCAATAAAAAAAAAAATCGTTAAAGAAGAACCTTTTTCTTACGTCAAGAGCAGTTCAAAAGAGCAATCTGATATAATACTCGATGATATAGTAAATAAATGGGATGAGATAATAAATAAAATTAAATCTGAAAAACCATATTTAAGTGCCTTTCTGAAAGAAGGGAAACCAACGGACTTATCCAATGACGAACTCGAAATATCTTTTTCGGAAAAAAACGGATTTCATGTTGATTCTTTAAAAAATCACAGGAATCTAATAAGCAGAATTTTTAAAGAGACTTTTAATAAAAAGTTTAATATTAAATATCTGACAAAAATGAATTCTTGTTCGAGTGATTCTGGTAATTCACATAAAAATAATAATTATGGAAAATCAATTGAAAAAATTAGTAAAGAGCAGCCAATAATTAATGATATAATAAAAATATTTGATTGTAAAATAAAAGATATAAAAATGTAAAATTCAGGTAATGTCAGAATATCTGTAAAAAAATAAATGAAGAGACACTGAGGTAAAAATAAGCAAAAAGTCACAAAGAAAAAATACGATACATTTATGAAATATGGATGTTAATTTATAAAGAGTACTGTGAGCACTTACTACTTCCGATTTTGACATTATGATAACTTATAGGAGGATAAATAATATGTCTAAAGCAAAAATGGCGGGATTTTTTAAACAAGCTGCAAAAATTCAGGAAAATCTTGAGAAAGCACAGAAAGAACTTGAAAATATGACTGTCGAAGCATCTTCCGGCGGCGGAATGGTATCTGTAACTGCAAATGGGAAGCAGCATATTTTATCTGTAAAAATTGATTCTGAAGTAATTAAATCAGATGATTCTGAAATGTTGGAAGACCTTGTTGTAGCAGCAGTTAATCAGGCTATTGAAAAATCAAATGAAATGGCATCAGACCATATGGCAAAGTATACTGGAGGATTACTATCTAACTTACCCGGGGATTTTAAATTACCCGGTATTATATAGTGTTAATAATTATTAAACCAATATTATGTCAACACCAAATTCAATAGAAAATCTTATAAATAAATTTTCAAAACTCCCCGGAATTGGGAAAAAATCAGCAAGAAGGGTTGTATATCATCTTTTAAAAGTCTCTAAAGAAGATGCTGTATCTTTGGCAAATGCTATAATTGAAATAAAAGAAAAAATCAGATACTGCTCTGAATGCTTCAATATGTCGGAATCAGAACTCTGTGACATTTGTTCGAATCCGCAGCGTGATAGGACTGAAATATGCATCGTTGAACAACCCAATGATATTCTTGTTATTGAAAAAACAGGTAAATATAGAGGTCTTTATCATGTTTTGGGGGGAGTTTTATCTCCACTCGATGGGATTGGACCTGAAAACCTCAGAATTGAAGAATTGGTTAACAGAATAACCGGCGATATCAAAGAATTAATTATTGCTATTAATCCAAGCACTGAAGGCGATGCAACTATTCATTATATTCAACGGCTTTTCAAATCAAAAAATTTTAAAATCTCCAGACTTGCAAGAGGAATCCCGGTTGGGGGAGATTTAGAATATTCCGACCAGATAACTGTTACAAGAGCACTCCTTGATAGGATGGATATCTGAACCTCCGGAAGAGACTTTAGGATTTACTATTTATGAATGATAATAGCTAATAGCCAATAGGAATGTTGAATTATGAATGGTAATTAGCTATTGATGGAACCGACAAATCGTAAATCTAAAATCATAAATCGTAAATCTTTTCCTGTTCTTTATACTGAAGCAGATATAATTTATAATAAATTCCTTTTTCTGCAAGTAGTTCCTGATGGGTTCCTTCTTCTCTAATTCTACCTTTATGTATAACTATAATCTTATCGGCATTTTGTATAGTAGATAGTCTGTGAGCAATAACAATTGATGTTCTCCTTTTCATTAACTTTTTCATAGCATTCTGGATTAAAAGTTCAGTTTCTGTATCTATATTGCTTGTGGCTTCATCTAATACAAGTATTCTGGGGTCATAAGCAAGTGCTCTTGCAAAAGCTAATAACTGCCTTTGCCCAAATGAAAGTATACTTCCTCTTTCTTTTATGTCTTCCGAATAACCCTTTGGTAACTTTGTTATAAACTTCTCAATATCTACCTCTTTGGCAGCTTTTCTGATTTTATCAAAATTTATGTTTTTATCACCCAGTGATATATTATATTCTATTTTGCCGGAGAAAAGAAATACATCCTGAAGTACTACACCAATATTTTTTCTTAAAGATTTTTTATTAAAATCTTTGATATTTATACTATCGATAAATATAGAACCTTTGTTAGGTTCATAAAATCTGGAAAGTAGATTTATAATTGTAGTTTTTCCTGCCCCTGTAGCTCCTACTATAGCAAGATTCTGACCTTGTTTAACACTAAAAGATATATCTTTTAATATATAATCATCATTATAGGCAAACCATATATTTCTAAATTCAATATCTCCCTTCATTTTCTCAATCTTTTGTGGAAATTCCGGCTCAGGAATAATTAATGTGGTATCGAGTAATTTAAAAATCCTTTCTGACGCTGTCATTGCACTCTGAAGGATACTATATTTTTCACTCAAATCCATTATAGGTTTGTAAAACCTTTGTGCATAGGTGATAAATGCAATTAATACACCTAAGGTTAAAACATCGTTTAATACGCTGAATCCACCATATAAGAGAACAAGAGCAATAGCAAGCGAACTTATGATTTCCACAACTGGATAAAAGAGAGCATAATAAAAAATTGTCTGCAGATAAGAATCGAGATGGTCTTTATTAAGTGATTGAAATTTATTGTAATTTTTTTCTTCTCTATTAAAAATTTGGATAATTTTCATTCCTGTTATATTTTCTTGTAAGAATGAATTAATTCTTGCTATTCTGATTCTCACTTCTCTGAAACTTTTTCTGACCTTAATTTTAAAAAGGAATGCTGCAGCAAACAAAATAGGAAGTACTGAGAAGGTAACAAGTGCCAGTTTAATATTATAGTGAAGCAAAAAACCTATGATTCCCAAAAGGGTAAAAATATCACCAAATATAGCTATTACACCGGAAGCAAAAAGCTCATTTAATGCATCAACATCTGTAGTAATCCGTGTTATAAGCCGTCCAACCGGATTTTTATCAAAAAATGAAATTGAAAGATTTTGTAAGTGTTTAAATATCTCCATCCGCATATCATATATCACCTTCTGGCCTATTATCTGCATTATATATATATGAAAGAATCTTGTTACAAAACCAAAAATAAGTGTAAAAAGATATATCACTGATAAAAATGATAATCCGTTAAAATCTTTGTTGTTGATATATTTATCTATCCCAATCTTTATGAGATGAGGACCTATAAGATGAAAGCCTGACGATATTATTAAAAGTATAAATGCAAAAAATACATATAGCTTATAGGGTTTTAAATATCTTAAAAGTCTTTTCAATAATTGCGAATCATATACCTTACCAAGCGAGTCTTCTTTACCATAAACATTCCCGTGCAATTACTTTATCCTTTCTTTATTTTCTGCTTCTTTGACAATAATAAAACTGGGTTATTAATTGAATAATATTCCTGCAAAAAACAGGAAGAATATCTATATAAAAAAGGATTCGATAAATTGAATCCTTTCATTGTTAAAATTTATAATTTTATTACTCAAAAACAAGAAAATTGTTTTTAGGTAAAAAAACACCTCAGTAAAGTCTTAATTTTTTATAAAATAATCAATTATTAGATAATTATGTGCAGTTTGGAAATTATTTAACCAATAGGATTGAAGAACCTATTACGAATCTCCTCTTGACTTTTATTTAGATTTCTATTACTATAATATGAATAACTACTCGGCTTAATACTTTTCAAGAGTTTATCTTTTCTTTATCTGAGTAATTACTTATAAAATTAATTATTCATTTAACCAATTTTATTTTAAAAAAAAGGTGAATGAGATGGAATATGAAATAAAGAGATTTAATATATGGTCTGCAGCAAAGATTGTATTTATAATATTTATTATAATTGGTATCCTTTTCTCCTTATTTTATCTTGTAGTTATTGGTATCTTTCAAAATTTTATCCAATCTATCGGAATGAATGAATTTGAGGATAATATGCCGTTTATTACAGGATTTACCGGTATAATTGTTATAGTGTTTTTCTCTTTTTTTTATGCGATATTTGCGACAATTTTTACAATATTAATTCTTGGATTATACAATATTATTGCAGGTTTTACCGGCGGAATTAAATTTAGTGATAATAAACAACCATCAGAAATTATTGATAATAATATTAGACTTAATAAAGCTGAAGAAAAAAGATAAGTAGAAAAAAATATCAAATTAGGTTTATTATGAATGGAGAGATAAGAGTGAGATTTGCGCCCAGTCCGACTGGGCCTCTGCATATAGGAGGAGTTCGCACTGCGATTTTTAACTGGATTCTTGCAAAAAAAGGGAATGGGGAATTTTATTTAAGGATTGAAGATACGGATAAAGAAAGGTCAAAGAAAGAATATACTCAAATGATATTTGACAATCTTAAGTTACTCGGAATTGAATGGAATGAAAAGCCTGTTTTTCAATCAAAAAATATTAATAAACATATAGAAAATGTCCATAAACTATTAAATGAAAAAAAGGCATATTACTGTTACTGCACTCCAGAATCTTTAGCAGATAAACGAAAAGAATTTACTAAAAAGGGAATACCCTATAAGTATCCAAGGATTTGTTTAAATCTCACTGATGAACAAAAAGAAAAATTAGAATCGGAAAATCAGCCAAAGGTTGTAAGATTTTTAGTCCCTGAAGGAGAAACGGAATATAATGACCTAATTCACGGGAAAATCAGGGTTAATAATGCTGAAATAGATGATTTTATTATACTAAGGTCAAATAATACACCAACATATCAAATCGCAGTTGTATCTGACGACCATTATATGAGAATAACTGATGTTTTACGAGGAGATGACCATCTCTCAAATACGCCAAAACAGATATTGTTGTTCAAAGCACTTGGATTTGAGGTTCCGAATTTCGGACATCTTCCACTTATTTTTGGCGTTAACAGAAAAAAATTAAGTAAAAGATTCGGGGCTGTTTCTCTTGACGAATATATTAATATGGGAATTCTACCAGAGACAATGTTAAATTTTCTATCTCTACTTGGTTGGTCACCCGGCGATGACCGTGAAATTATTAGCAAAAAAGAATTGATTGAACTCTTTTCAATAAAAGGGATTTCAAAAAATAATGCGATTTTTGACATTAAAAAATTAGAATGGATGAATGGAAAATATATCTCGTCCAAAGATAACTCTGACCTTCTTTCCGAGGTTATTCCATACTTGGTAAATAATAAGTTAATCGATGAAAAATTTATCAAAGAAAAAAAAGGTTATCTTCTGAAAGTTATTGAAATTCTTAAAAGCAGGATAAAAAACCTGAAAGAATTTGCTGAATATGGTAGTTATTTTTTTAAAGATCCCTCTCATTATGATAAGGCATCTGAAAAAAAATACTTTAAAGATAATGTGAAAGAAAGACTGTTAGAGTTATATACATCGTTTGACAAATTAGAAATTTTCAATAAAGATACAATAGAAAAGTCTTTGAGGGAACTCGCAAAATTAAGAAATAATAGTGCAGCAAAATATATTCATCCATCCAGACTTTCATTAACCGGATTTAGTGTTAGTCCCGGTATTTTTGAAGTTATGGATGTTCTCGGTAAAAAAACTGTCTTGAGAAGATTGAAAAATGCTGTTCGATATTTAGAATTATTCCATATTTCAGAATAATTATGTACTTTTCAAAAAAAAATAGTTCAAAACGTATTGTTTTTTAATCTATTATCAATAAATGTATATTAGTACTTAAAAAAATAATTCTAAAAAATTTGCATTTTAAATAAATATTTTGTATAATTAAAAACTAACTATATCCAATAGTTGAAAATATTTCTATTTTTGTTATTGGCACTTCGATACACTGCAATTTATTAGAAAGCGGATTGGCGGACTTTTTCTAAAGAATTTACACAAAAGATTTAATTATTAAAATATCGTTCTATCTTGTATCTAAAGAGGGGGTGGGGATTTTCATCTATTTTTCTAATTAGCTTATTATCTTGTATTTATTAAATAAAGCGTAATATTATGGCTTGGATAAACAAACTTAAAGAAAATATTAATGGAATTGAACAACTGAAAAAACATATAAAAATTGTTTCGGAGGAAGAAAAATTTCTTCAAAAAGTTATCGATATTCACCCTATGAGCATCACTAAATATTATTTATCTTTAATCAATAAAGACGATATAAATGATCCGATTCGAAAGATAATAGTTCCTTCAAAAGAAGAATTTGATTTGGATGGTACTTACGATGCAAGTTTTGAAATAGAAAATACGAAAACAGTTGGATTACAACATAAATATGCTCAAACGGTTTTAATTTTAATCACAAATCGATGTGCAGCATATTGCAGATACTGCTTCAGGAAAAGACTGGTTGGTTTACCAAATAACGAAATATTAAAGAGGTTTAATAATGCTGTAAGTTATATTAAAAATCATAAAGAGATTAATAATATTCTAATTAGCGGCGGAGACCCTTTAATATTGCCAACCGAGATGATTGAGAAATTTTTGAAAAGTCTTTCTAAAATATCTCATATTGAATTTATTAGGCTTGGGACTAGAATCCCTGTTGTCTTTCCTGACAGAATTTTGAGTGACAAAAATTTGTTAAGCACGCTGAAAAAATATTCATTAAATACAAGAAAAATCCACATCGTTACACATTTTGACCATCCAAGAGAGATTACTGAAAAATCCGTTCGTGCCGTTAATAAATTGATTAAGGCTAATGTTATCCTTAATAATCAGTTGGTTTTACTTAAAGGTGTAAATGATAATCCCGACACTTTAGCTGAATTACACAACAAATTAGCAGGTATCGGCGTTAATCCTTATTATGTATTTCAATGCCGACCGGTAAAAAGAGTTAAGAATCATTTTCAGGTACCTTTGTATGATGGTTATAATATTGTCGAGAATGCTAAAAAGAAACTTAATGGACTGAGCAAAAGATTTAAATATGTAATGTCTCATAGAACGGGTAAAATTGAAATTGTCGGCATCATTGATGATGAAATCTATTTTAAGTATCATCAGGCAAAAGATCCTAGAAAAATTGGAACTTTTTTCAAGAGAAAATTGGATAAAACAGCAGGCTGGTTAGACGATTTGGAAGAATTTTCACCCGAAGAAACATACTTTCCTGTAGAAGACAGCAGGCAAATAGAATTAATATCTATGTTTAAATACTCATAACCTTTTTGAATGGATGAAACATTTGTTGTAGTATTTCCACTATGATAATTAATTGTCATCTTAAAAAATAGGTCAGATTTTGTTCATAGGCGGGGGTGAAGAACACCTTTGCCAGCATAGGAATTTTCTTTACGGAATATTGTATGCAAATAAAAACCCCCATATAGAGTATGGGGATTGTAATGGTTCAGCGTAAACCTGACAATGAAGGCATATAAAATAAGATTGAATTTTAGATAAAATAGTGTGTATTTAAAGATAATAACTTTCATGAAATTATGCAATATTTTTTTTATTTTTCCAGTAATCTTTTCGACTATCGAGAGCATCGTTGAGTTTCTTCTGTCTTGTTTTTAATATTTCATCAGCTTTCCCGTTGAGAAAATCCCCAGGTGTAATATAATATAAAGCACTATGCAGCCGTTTTGTATTATAGTATTTAATGTATTGAGCTTTTTGTTTTCTTGCATCTTCAAGATCGATCAAGCTGTGACTTTTTAAACATTCGGAGTTTATAGAACGATGAAAACGTTCAATTTTACCATTGCTCTGTGGATAATTTACTGAAGTCCTGATATGCTGAAGCCCTGTCTCTTTCAAGAAACTCCGGAAATCTTTTGATATATATTGACTGCCATTATCTGAAATAATCCGTGGGGAAACATTAGGAAA
>SDBU01009340.1_pt1 | contig 10999 bp, 9 predicted proteins | sample 2277071 | NCBI WGS metagenome assembly SDBU01 (sample SAMN10397929, study PRJNA504765) | marine sediment metagenome | isolation source: marine sediment core GS08_GC12, 126 cmbsf | place: Arctic Ocean: Gakkel Ridge, Loki's castle | collected 2008
ATCGAGCGCTATCAAATGCTTATCGGAATAGTGCGCCCATTGGGGATGTCATTAGCAACATCGCAGCAGGACCGAGCAAGATCATAAGGATCGAAGGGAAGATGAGCAACGCGATCGGGAAGACCATCTTAATAGGAGCCTGATGAGCTTCCTCTTCTGCCATCTGACGTCTTCGAACGCGCATCTGGTCTGATTGAATTCTTAACACCTTCGCCATACTCACACCCAGCTGCTCCGATTGAATGACGGCTGCAACAAAACTCGTCATCTCGGGAACACCCAAGCGATCAGACATATCTCTCAATGCATCACGTCGTAGTTTTCCAAGTCGGATCTCTTGGATCACTCGGCCAAGCTCAAGAGCGAGGTCGTTCTCCCATTTTACAGCAACGCGCGACATTGCGGCATCGAAACCCAATCCTGCCTCAACACAAATTGTAAGCAAGTCCAATGCGTCAGGCATCGCCCGGAACACCATCTTCTGACGGCTTTTGATGCGGCCAGACAGCCACATATCTGGAAAGACGAATCCTATAACTGTGAAAAGGACCGAGAGTCCCAGTCCTTGACCCATATCACGATTACCGAGGATGTACAGTGAAAGGATCAATCCACCGAAAAGAATGGCCAGAATGAATCGCATTGCCAAGAAGAAGGCAGGATCCATTTGCATGGGATTTCCAGCTGTTTCCAGACGCCTGCGCGTACTTTCTAGCGTTGCCTGTGGCGTAAATTTTGAAGCAAGTTGACCAATACGGTTGAAGAAGGGTAAGATAATACGCTCATAGAAGCTTTGGGAAAGTTCAATCTCTTCCAGAGACAGCATTTCATCTCGATAGCTGATTTCAGCCAATCTTTGTGCGATAGGATCAGAAGCTTGGGGGGCTTTAAGCCCTGCAACGACGAGTAAGGCAAGGAAAATGAAAAAAATGAAAGCACCGAGAAGAAACCAAAGCATTGACGTCATGTTAGAACTCCTACCCTATTGTCTATGGGCTCCAAGGCAATTCGCTCCATAGAAAACTTACTGATGGTCAATGGCGCATCAGTCTAGATGTCGATCTTAACAATCTTTTGAGTAATAGCGAAGCCGGCTACCACCATCATTCCTGCCAGAATTAGAATCGGAATTCCACAATTTCTGGTCTCTGGATTGATGAATTGCATCATGTAAGGGCGATTCACCAAATATAATATCAAACTTAGTACGATCGGCAGTGCAGAAATCACCCATGCTGTTGCGCGTCCCTGCGCTGTTAGTGACGCTATCTCACCCTTGATCCGCACACGTTCCCGGATGGTAAAGGAAATGACATCCAGGATCTCGGCTAAATTTCCACCAACTTCACGTTGAATGGTGATGGCTGTGATTACGAGGTCAAGGTCCTCACTGTTGATCCTTCGGATGAGGTGGTCGAGCGCTTCCTCCATGGACAGACCGAGCTGCATTTCTTGAACGACTCTGTAAAATTCATCGCTAATTGGAGCGGGCAATTCCTTGCTAACCGCCTCCAGGGCTTGCAAAGTCGAATAACCTGCACGCAAACCATTCACTACTAGATTTAACATATCCCCCAGCTGATTATCGAACATCGAGAGTCGTTTTTTCTGCGAGCGTAAAACATACATTGGCGGAATGAACAACCCGAACAAGCCAGACAGAATCCCGAAACCAACCTGACCTGAGATGATATAACCTATAAAACCTATTACAAAGGCGGAGTTTATGATCAGAAATATGTACTCTGCGGGACGGAACTTTAGATCAGCGCGGGCGAGGTGTCTAGACATTGAATCAAAAAGGTTAGTTCCCTCACCCAGCTTGTTGAAGAAGTCGGTTAAGGGCGTAGGCCGTTCTCGCTTCTGCTCTACAGATGACGGACCGTACACCCCCCCAGTCTCTGAGTAGCGCCCAAGGCGTTCTTCGACTACGGAGGGGCTTAACCGGCCCATGAGTAAGCCGACGACGAGCAGCAGTAGACCCGCTCCAGCGGCTACCATTACAATGAGATTTGGATCAACATTCGTCATTTTTTAGTACCGTAGTCTTTCACCAACCCCGAAGATCGACGCTGGTAAGTGGATCCCGGAAGCTTCGAATTTATCCATGAATTTCGGTCGTAACCCGGTGGGGCGAAGTCGACCAATGACTCTTCCATCTTCGAGTCCTGTTTGCTCGAAGATAAAAATATCCGTCATTGTGATCACATCGCCTTCCATCCCTTGGATTTCAGCCACATGGGTAATTCTTCGAGTGCCGTCCCTTAAACGCTCAAGGTGAACAACGAGTTCAAGAGCTGATGATATTTGCTCTCGAATAGCTCGTATCGGGAGATCCATGCCGGCCATTAAGGTCATCGTCTCAATACGAGATAACGTATCCCTAGGGCTATTGGAGTGTGCCGTGGTCATCGATCCTTCATGACCAGTATTCATTGCCTGAAGCATATCCAAAGACTCTTCAGCACGAATCTCTCCGACGATGATGCGATCGGGGCGCATACGCAAGCAGTTCACAACAAGATTCTGGATAGTGACCTCACCACGACCCTCAATATTTGGTGGGCGAGATTCCAACGTCACAACATGTTCCTGCCGCAATTGAAGTTCAGCAGCATTCTCAATCGTTACGATTCGCTCATCAGGAGGGATGTATTGGGATAAAACATTCAGTAATGTAGTCTTTCCCGAACCCGTACCGCCTGAAATAATCATGTTGATCTTGGCGATAACACAAGCTTTCAGGAATTCAACCACCTCAGGAACGATGGTTCCGTATTCAATTAACTGCTCAATTGTTATCGGGTTTTTGGAGAACTTACGAATTGTGAGAACAGGTCCAACGAGTGAGATTGGCGGGATCACAGCATTTACACGGGAACCATCTGGTAGGCGAGCATCAACGTAAGGGCTTGATTCGTCGATTCTTCGGCCCAGGGGAGCGACGATTCGATCGATAATGCGCATTAAGTGATCGTTGCTCTCAAAGGTTGCAGATTGCCGGTAAATCCTACCCCCGCGCTCGATGTAAATGTTTTTAGCTCCATTTACCATTACTTCTGTGATAGTTTCATCAGCCAGAAGTGGCTCGATAGGACCTAGTCCCAAGATTTCGGCCACAATTTGCTCAAACAATCTCCTTCGCTCAGGTCGGGATAGGACGATTCGCTCCTCAGCAAGGATACTTTCATAGAGTTCTTCGATTGTTCGGCGTACTTCCATTGTCTGGCTTACGTCCATAGAAGGATCTAACTCAGCCAGTAATTTATTCTGTACTCTTGTTTTCAGGTCATAGTATGTGTCGCGTTGCACAGCACCTGGAGGAGCAACCTTGCGCGAACCAAGCCCCCCCATGCGCGTTGTTGTCCCTCCATTGTCCTGATCATTAGGCGTGACTTGCGTTTGATCTGCTTGACCTTGCTCAATTCGTTTTAATAGTGACACGTCCAAAACCTCCTCATCTCGCCGCAACTACCGACACTGGCGAGCTATCTTCCAAATACCTTCAATCGTTCAGTTTCACCAACACTTTCTTCATCCAGTTCTTCTGCCATTAATCGTTGTTTAACTGTCGCAAGCAGATCAAGCAGGTGTTTGGCGATCGGCCTGCTTCTGTCACCTAGCAGCAAGGGCTCGCCTCGATTAACCGAGGTTGCAACTGTTCGATCATCTAACGGTATTTCCCCCTCAACCGCCTGTTTCAGATTTTCTGCTACTGCTTCAGCAGTGATCCCCGATCGTCGGTCGGTTTTGTTCAATACGAACAGGATATTTTCTTTTGGAAACTCAAGAACGCTCAGAAGATCAAAAAGCAGTCGAGCGTCTTTAATAGAAGGAATATCTGTCGTAGCTATTGCCAGAAGCACATCGGCCAAGTCAAGCACCGCCAGGGTTATATCATCCATTGTTGAACTATTATCGACTACAACATAGGCGAAGTGTTGGCGCAGGAAACGCAAGATCAGCCGGACCTGACTGGCTTGAACTTCATCTGCCATCTCAGGTCGTTGAGGGGCTGCGAGAACATACAACCCACTATCGTGGCGCATCAATACCTCACTGGCAATATCCTCCTCAAGCTCATCTGTCCGCGTGGCCAGATCTACGAGGCTGTTCTTAACCTGAAGATTTAGAAATACAGCTACATCCCCAAATTGAAGATTTCCATCGACCAGCACCGTAGGGGTTTCATCGGAATTCAAACCGATTGCCATATTCGTCGCCAGGGTCGTGCATCCCACGCCTCCTTTGGGACTATAAACCGCAAGCAATTTCCCGATCGGCCTCTTGCGACCGTCTCCTTTTTGGGCGGGCACTTCTGCGGCTGGGGCTGCTAACTTCTTGCGTTGATCTTTCGCACGTTCTGAGACGGTTCGAATGGTAGTAATCAACTCATCACCGGAGGGAGGCTTCGCAAGGAAATACCTGGCCCCAGCAAGCATTGCCTTACGCATGTAATCAGCTTCACTCTGGATAGAGAGAATCACAATCTGGGCGAAGGGAACTTCCTCAAGAATCAATTCAGTCGCCTTAATGCCATCCATATCGGGCATATTTATGTCCATAAGAATAACATCGGGTTGAGTTTCAACAGCTTGCTGAATTGCTTCTTGCCCTGTACTCGCTGAACCCACGACGACGATATCAGGCTCAAACTGCAAGATTTTCCTGATATTATCGCGTGTTTCAGCATGGTCATCTACGATGAGTAGACGAATCTTATCATCTTGTTTATCGGTCATCCAAACCTATATCCACCTCCAAGAGATAGTCACCCTATTGGGTTGCGCCCTGCTCCTCAGGTAGTAGTGGGAGTATGAATTGATCCACTCTTGGCGATATTGAATATGCGAGTCGCTGCGGGATTGACATGCTGTACGTTTCAATCATATATTGCAGCGAAACCATAGTTGTTAGCGTTTCAGTTTGATCATCCGGACCACGCAATGTGAGCACAATGTCCATACCTGATTTTACTGCGTAGTTTATCGCAAGCGCATCCTGCGGCGACACGATAAGTGTGATAATGTCCGGCGGTGTTGGCACGCTGGCAATCGGAGCTGTTTGCGGTGGAGGAGCTCCCCCTTCCTCTGCTGCGATTAACTCAGCTGGTGCAACCTCATCTTCCAACGCAAAAGTGCCGACGTGAAGAACCCTTGCTTTTTCAACCAACCTTTGGGTGATCAGGCGTGGGCGCTGACGTTCATAGGGCCTGGTGTATATAAGTTCACCAGTCGATACATCCGTTTCTGCCCGTCCAACTTCGCGCGGTTGTTCGACAAAGACCTGTCCGGTGATAGGATCAAACCAATCACCAACGAAGCTGTTGATTGCACCTCGTTCTGGATTAACCAAAATTCCAGTAAGATTAGGCAGGACCGATTGAAAATCAGTATCAATGTCGACAATTAACATACTGACAATGATATCGACTTCATCACCAGCACGCAGTGCAAATGCGACTCCGGACAAGCGGTTTAAGGGGATGGAGATCGCCGTCTTCCCTTCTCCAATTGCTAGGGAGGCATCGGATCCCGTGTCTAAGAAATCACCGGCTTGGTCGGTCACCATTTCCGTTGTTATTGGCATTCCACGTGCAATCTCTGTTCGGGCGCGATGTCCAACGACTTGAGCAACATCAGTTGCCATAGTCTCCACAACCATGTCCAACGGGAATGGGGCTATGATAACGCCGTCAGTCGGAATCTTAGCTCCCCGTGGAATGTTTTGAGCAGCGATGATGATATTTGCCTCTCTAGGTACAGCAGTTGCCTCAGGCACAACAACAGGCGTGCCACCACCGCTAGGTCTTAAGAAAAAAAATGCTGCAACGGCAATACCCAGTAAGATCAGGGCAAGCAATATGAGTATACGGCCACGACGCATAATCCCTCCTTGTCGGACCAAAATTTAATAATTCCCTGCCGCAGTGGCAATGATACAGGTTCCCAAAACAAAGTCAAGTGAGCCGCCTCGGCAGACCTTACAAATACTTTACACTTGCGATGTGGAGCCCTATCGATGATAGGGCTCCACGTTTTTGTATGCGTGATTTCCCTTTCGAGACACTCAACGCAGGCTAGATGTTGGCAACGATATTGCTAAATACGTTACCAATGGCGGGTCCGAGTAACGCCAATATGACAATTACAACGACAGCTACTAAAACAAGAATTAGAGCGTACTCGACCAGGCCCTGGCCCTTTTCTTTGGGCGCGAAAAGCATTCCTTCCACCTCCCTTCTTTGGAAAATTACCTGTTTTCTCAGGCAAACCTGACCCTAGTATAGGAGTACAACAAGTATGGGGCAATAGGACTTAATTCCGATAGGTGTTATTCACGTATCTTTTACGGAAAAAAGGTTTTTAGGGGTCAGATGCGCTATCGAGCGGGAATTGATAGTGTGATGCGAGTACCTTGATCAGGTGCGCTCTCCAAGTCGAATTCTCCACCAACTTGGTGGATTCTTTCTTCTAAAGTGGATAAGCCCTTTGGGATTTCACTGCCTACCAGAACTTCGCTCGGAATAAAACCAACGCCATTGTCCTCAATTGTCACTTGAAATTGTGTATCATCGAGCAATAAGTTTAGTTTGACTTGAGTCGCTTGGGCATGATCGCGGATATTTCCAAGCAATTGTTGAATCGCCCGGAAACTCAGTACTTCCCGGTGTGGCTCCAGACGTTTTTCACTGCCTGTAACAACTAAAGAAATTTCCAGCCCCGTCTTCTCTTTAAAAGCCTCTATGTATCGCCGAACGGTTGGAATGAGGCCCAAATCGTCGAGCATCATCGGTCTTAAATCGAAAATGAAATCCCTAACATTCGCAAATGTGTTTGAGGCTGCATTTTTTAAACTAAGCAATTCCTCTTTTGCCCTTTCAGGAGCCATCTCAAGAACACGCAGTGCGATTTCCGTTTGCAATATGAAATTAGACAGCGCTTGTGCTGGGCCATCATGAATTTGTCTCGAGATCTTCCGGCGCTCGTCTTCCTGAGCGGAGATTACTTTCTCAAGTAGTGTATCTACCCCTCCATCAACCGAACGAAATTCCGTGGTTTGTTCACCTGATTCAACTATATTTAAGGTTTTTTGTAGGAAACTCAAATATCGCTGGAGATTTGTTTGATCACTCTGTAACTTCTCTAATTGGCCGCGCATGGTAAAGAGGCGTTGCTGGGTATCTTGCGCATTCTCGTAGGTGGTTTTGATATCATCTCGGGGAATGGTGTCGAACTGAGCTTGGATTTGATGAATTTTTGAGGTGCTCTGGGCATTACGCTGAGCCAACTTATCAACTTCGCCTTGGCTTTGTTCAATCAACAATCCGATTTCCTTCAAGCCAGTGCCAACCTGCTCGAACTCAATTCTTGTATATTGGATGAATTCCTCAAAGGAACTAAGTTCTTCGCCGTTTGCTGCTTCACTCATATGGTTCTAGTCCCCCGTTATTGTTTGTGAGTGTCCTGCAATCGAACCCAACCGTGTCGCAGCGCATAAACGGCAGCTTGGGTTCTATCTTCCACATCTAATTTATGCAGGATGGCAGTCATATGGTTTTTAACGGTTTGATGGCTGATGCCTAATCGAGCAGCGATTTCCTTGTTGCTTAAGCCGCGTGTGACATACTGGAGGATTTCCATCTCACGTGGCGAAAGTGGCGTGAAGGCATCTACATCTCCCTCTAAATGAGGGCGCCGAACAGCTTCAACTCCAGAGGATAGCCATTGATCGAGGCCGGTTTCATCGAAGACTTGATCTCCAACAACGAAAAATCCTCGGGCGACATGTCGAATGACATCCACCAATTTTCCCGCTTCAACATCTTTCGAGCAGTATGCTGATGCACCAGCCCTGAAAGCGTGGAGAACTTGTTCCACATCATCGTATGCAGTTAATAAGACAATGGCTGTGCCCAATTTTTCAGCAACGATTTGACGAGTAACCTGAATGCCGTTCATGTTGGGAAGGTTCACATCAACCAATGCTACCCGCGGCCGAAGTTCGCGGATCAGTTGCAACGCTTGATCTCCGCTGTTACCTTCAGCTAGCACATTGAAATCATCCTCTGCGTCAATAATATTACGCACGCCTTCGCGAAAAAGAGGGTGATCGTCTATGATTACGATTGGAATTGGCTCCATGCTCTTCCCTACTATTTTTGATTGATTGCGGCGAGTATAACACACATCGAATTTGGGGCAACTACGCTACCTCCATCGATAAATTGCCATATTCTCGCCGCCAGCTTGTGGACTGAAATGCCGATCGGTCTGATAGACCAACTCTCCAATTGTGCTCAAGTAAGGATACCAACCTGGAAAAGTCATGAGGTAGTTGGCTCCTTGTTGATCGATGTAATCTGCAAGCATTGCCTCATCACGAATAAAAGGTATAACCTCGGGTGAGACCAACCCCGCTAAATCCAGGATATCTCTTTGTCCAAAATAACCCAATGCGCCGATATCATGCGCAGCTATGAGTGCATCCCCGTCAGTATTTTCTGCAATCCATTTTGCAGGTCGAACCATTTCCGTTTCAATTATCGCTACGTCTTTTGCATATGCACTGGCACCAATAACCCAGAAGCTGACTAGGATCGCCAGCGAAAGGAGCAACCAAGCACGAGATACGATTCTCCTGGCGATGTTAGCGGTTTCAAAATCCGTCCAAGAAAGGAGGCCATCGATTCCGATTACTATTAGGATGGGAATTACGGGGATGGCATATCTTCCATGTTGATAGGTGACCGGCAAGCGCAAAGCGTATGTGCCAAGATATCCCGCCACCCACATCAATGGTGCAATACGGATGAATAGTCTCTTGGTTACATCGGCAAAGCTAGCGAGCAGAACCCCCGGAACCAAAACAATGACTACGCCAATGGAAGGCTGAACGAGTTGTTGAAAATAACGCAGAATGAGCGGAGCTTCTCTCAAAATGGCATATTCTTCTTGCTTTGCATAAAAAGTATTTGGCCAAATGGAACCAGCAACGAGAGAGTTTAGGAGTAAATATGGGGCAATGAGCAAAGAAAGCCCCAGGCCAACCGAGGCCATCCCTCGAAACCATTTTCGTACATCTCGCTCATAACGGCCCAGTCCTGCAATTGCAATTGGCAGTATCAGCGTAAGTGCGCCAGGTCTGAGCCACAACCCTATTCCAACAAGTGCACCCAGCAATACTTCATTCGCCTCAATCTCAAGCTGCATGAATACGATGAGGATCAATAAAGAGACGGCCAATGTTTCCATACCCGACACGGCTGCCCATGACAGGTGCCATTCAAGAATAAGAACAACGACAATGAGCCAATGCCATGAAGCTCGATTCGGGCACCTCTTTTGAAACCATTGAGATCCGAAATAAGCCATGAGAAACAAACCTGAAATTCCGAGAAAATATGCCCAGGCTTTCTCATCCAAATTGAGTACATTCCCCAAGGCCAGAAGCATAGTCCACAGTGGAGATGTGGACCCTCCACTGGTCTTTCCCGGCAAGTATGACCATTCACCAAGTTGGACGATATTGCGGGCGTATGTTTGATGTATCCAGGCATCATCTAAAGGAAAACCCAATCCGTACTCACCTGCACTCGTGATTAGGAAACCGAATGCAGAAAAAGCCGCAAGCAATAAGGCAACGAGCCAAAAAAGGCGATGATCAAGAATTCGTTTTAACATCAAAGAATTATTCGTTTATATCCACTCGATAAATTTGGATCTGAGATCCATTAATCGGTTCCAATGTGCCCTCATGAATTAACCATGTCACCAAATTTGGATTTTCAATAAGCTCAGCCAAACCAGGATTGTTCTGATCCAATATTACCCAGTCCACGCGGTATCGAACCAGTACCTCTCTAAGCTCATCAACCCCACCATTAGGAATAACCACACTCTCCATCCCAGAAGCGACGAATAATCCAGGAGGGTTATTCACTGCAACCCGATGATCCTCTCGACCCGAATCCGAAAACCACCGGCCGACCGATTCATAAATCACATGACTCGAGCCCCAGTTGTTTTCTGCAGTCTCAGGGCCAATCACTCGGAGATAGTACAACCCAGCTGTGGTAAGCATCGCAATTACTACCGCTGCGCTGCCAAATACCCTACTTGCCCCTTTTAAATCCCAACCTCGCTTGTTCGCTCCAAATCGAATAGCTTCAAATAATCCAACTGGGGCAAGCGTCCATAACACCGGCATGACGGCGCTACTCGAATGAAAATACCCTCCTCGTGCACCAGCAAAGGGAAATATAAAACTCATCGTGATAATTAAAAGGAATAAGTATCCGGCAGCTAAGCGAACCAAGGGGTGATTCTTGTTGAGAATTGCGCCGATAATCATGAACGGTCCCAAGAAGATGAGCCCATTGACTACAAACAGACTCTTAATATTGTGGATTAGGGCATCAATCCGCACTTTAATTAGCTCAAAAACACCTGAACTCCACCAGCGTTCGAAGGTCAGATTTTCTGGTGAATAACTGAATAGTTCATCATACGAAAGAGTCCACAATACTTTAGTTGAGCTAGCCGACATGATCGAACCCGTGACCTCATAGTTGTGCATCCACCAGGGCAGCATGATGATTATGTAGCCACACAGCAGGAACAATGTCGCACGAATGCGGTTTTTTCCCGCAAGTAATGCGGTCAGGGTGGCGATGCCTAATACTAATATCCCATCTGCGCGTGAGAGCTGGGCAATGCCCACAAATAAGCCCACCACAATCCAGACGTACACTTGCGATTTTGCTACGGCCTGCGACATAAACCAGAAGGCGCCGGCGCCAATGATCATGTAGATCGTAAAGGTATCGGTCGTCACCATGTAAGGGAAGAAAAATCCCGAAAATACGGCAAATAAGCCAGAGAACCAGGCAAATTTCTCGTTTTTGTGAAAATTGAAAGCAATTCCTGCAGTTACGACAGGCACAAATGCAGTTACCAAGCTGAAGAGGATTTGCGCAGATTTAAATCCCCTTCCAAAG
>SDBU01009341.1_pt1 | contig 10998 bp, 15 predicted proteins | sample 2277071 | NCBI WGS metagenome assembly SDBU01 (sample SAMN10397929, study PRJNA504765) | marine sediment metagenome | isolation source: marine sediment core GS08_GC12, 126 cmbsf | place: Arctic Ocean: Gakkel Ridge, Loki's castle | collected 2008
GCGATGTCCAGGATAGTGGAGGCGAGCGCGGTCGCGTCCGTCTTGTTGTTCAGCCTTGTCTTGAAAAGCCGCTCTCTATAGGTCTGGTAGCGATCGAAGATATCCGCCTCTCTCGTCTCGTCCACAAAATCCATAAAGAAGTCGTCGCCGTGGTTCTCGGCGTACTCGATAATACAGGAGGTCAGAACCCGGTCGGTCTGGAACTCTGCGCGAGGGTCGCCGAACTGCTCGTCCTGGAGAATCGTCATCGCGGATGAGCGCGCCTCGTCGGTCAGCCTGAACGTGTACTTCCCGTCGTTCTGGACCAGAAAACTGCCGGCTACAGAGATGCAAATGTCCTCTATTGCACTGATCAGTGTGTGGGAGTGGTGGTCGTAAATTGCCACGTCCGGGACCAGGGCCCTGGCGGCCGCCCATTCTGTCGTGTTGTAGGTGTCCGAGCTGAACGTCACGTCCCCGTAGTGCTCGAGAATGTCCACGATCACATCCAGGGCATTCTCTACCACGGTGCCGTCGTGCTCGTATCCGACTATGTCCGCCGTCACGGTATCCCCGGCATCGTAGACGGATGTCGACAGCGTGAACGTCGCCTCGTCCAGGTCCTCGTTGGAGTGACTCTGAACCTCCCCGTTCACGTAGACTTGGTCTATAGACGTAATGGGATGGGCGGCAGTATCGGCGATCTTGAAGGACCAGTTTGATGGCCCGGGGCTATCCGCCTCATCCGTACAGACGACCGGCACGTTGACCAGCGTCCCCCATGCCAGAGGGATCGGCTTGCCCACGTTAGACGGCTTGATGTCGGGGAAAATAGCATCGTCCCAATGAGTGTGCGGTAACTGTAGTTGTAGCTGCTTGCGCCCGTCGGTGACCAGCACCTCGAAGATCTCGGCGTCGGCGGCGTACCGCTCCACGTAGCCGGTGAACAGGGTGCGGAAGTCGCCGTAGTCCATGGTGCGCCCGCCGAACTTGATGCGCGCCGGCTGCCCGTAGAGGTCGAGCTGGACGAATTGATCGAAGAAACCGTCGGCGTTGATCAGGGAGACGCTGCCGCTCGCGTAGCGCAGCAGCTCCCAGAACAGCGGGTCCTTGGAGAACGCGATCTTCGGGATGGACTGGAGGCGGCCGTCGTAGTAGTTGTCGTCCATGTAGACGGCCTGGGTGGCGAACCCGGATGAGACGCCGACGTTCTTCGTCGAGAACGCGTCTGGAGGATCGAAGTTATCGAAGTGCACGTAGATGATCGTGGAGCCTTTTTCATAGAAGAAGCTCTTGTTGGTTGACCGCAGATTCGCCAGACTCGAAACAGAGGTGTACTGATCCCCTTGGGCCTCGAAACTGTTGACGACCTTGATCACGCCGTTGATGCCGAGATCCCCTGTGCCCGCGTTCTCGAAGCTGCCGTAACAGAAGGCGCCGTTCTGGAAATTGAACGTGGCGCCGAGTCGCACGTTGGTGATCTTGAACATCCAGATCCCGGCTTCGAGAGCGATCCAGAACCCCTGAGCCTCGTCCAGATCGATCTCGAACAGGACAACGGCGTCGAGGTCTGTTTGCTCTACGAAGTCGGTGTAGATGCTCATGGCTTACTCCTCGACCGAGGCTTCCTCCACTTGCTCGATCTCGACCATGCGCAACTCGTACTTTTCACCGTCGGCAGCGCCGAACGTGAAGAGTCCCATCAAAGCGATAAACCCAATAACCACCGCACCAATCGATACCATGCTTTCCTCCTATGCGATCTTCCATATCTTCAGGTCGGCCCTCTTGAAGGGCGCGACCGCGCCAAATCCGTACCCCTGATTAGTTGCCGCATTCGTCCAGATCTGAAGCTCGAATACCTTCGCCGATGGTATCGTGAAACGACCAGACAGATAGATTTGAGAGCCGAAACCGCCGTCTACACCAAGACTAAGATTTATTCCGTCTATCGGAGTACTTGCGTCTGTGATGTTCTGGAACCTGCTACCGAAGAAGCGCTGGGCCCCTGACTGGTTGCCCACGCCCTGTACGGCTTCCACCTCGTACGTCCCTGCCGGGAGCGTTATCTGGTTCGCAGCCAGCGAGGCGCCTGCGATCTCGTTGATCTCTTCGTCCTCAAGGCCTCGTGTATTCCACCCCGTACTCGTATTCGCCGGTGTTGTCGTAGTCTCGGCCAACTGGTACAGCTCCCGAACGTTGCCCAGGGGGACGAGCATCCGCTTCCTTGTATAGTTCCCGCTCCCGTCCCTATAGAGCCGAGCGATATACCGATCAACCCCGTCATACCATCCCTGCTTCGACGTCGACCAGGTTGGCGCATCCTCAACAAACTCTGCAGTTATCGATGTGGAAGCAGGCACGACCTTGATCCAAACGTCGGTGTCGTTCGCTATCGCGCCCCACCCCGTGATGCTCTCCAGCGCCGTGAACTCATAGAACGCCCCGCCCACTTCGAGCCCTGACCCGGCAGTGACCTGCGGCTCGCTGGCGTTGTCGTAGTTCGTCAGCGAGACGCCGTGATATCCCCGCCCTATCCTCTCGGAGAACTCGACGAACTTGCTCCAATCCGCCGCCCCGTTGATCGGTATAGCTATCTGCGATCCCATCTAGAACGCCTCCTTGAACTTGAGCGATGTCTCCCACAACAGCCCCATGACCGGCGACTGCTGGAACGGTATCTCGCTCTGATCGATCGTGCAATAGATCGGCCCCACCTGGGCCAGGTTGTCCTCCCACACGATCAGGAACACCGGGGTCGCACCCTCCACAGCGCGGAACATTGTCTCCAGGCTCTGCCGCTGGGCGTCTGTAACCAGGGGATAAGCGAACGCCGGGACCCGGAACACCTTGCGCCGGTTGGCGTACACCTGCCCGGTGATCGACGAGGTCACGGCGGTCGAACTCTGTAGCGGTAGATTCGGCGACGGCTCTATCGGCGGCAACGCCAGGTACGTCCCGAGGAACACCCGGCCGATCTCGATGCGGGTGTCAGGGTTCGTCGGATCGTCCACAAACAACCTCCAGTATCGTAGCGCGGCGCCGGTGAAGAACAGCACCATGGTCTCGTCGTCGTGCGTGACGGTCTCGGACACCGTCGGCGCGCCCCACGAGTCGGTCGCGTTGCCCTGGATCGTGATCGTCGCGGCGGCGGTGATGTTGTGCGCGGCGATGAGCACCGCCGTCGGGTTGATCGTGTTGCCCGGCCCGGCGTCGAATAGGATCCACTCGTCCTCGTCGTCCGTCGAGCGGTACACCTTCGACAGGCGCTGGTCGGCTACGTTCTCGGCGGGGTAATTCGAGTTCTCGGTGGCGGCGCTGATCGTCATGTTGTCGATCTCGTTGTCCCACATCAAGCGCATTAGAGCCCCCTCACCGAGCGAGCGTCTATGATTATGTCGCCGTTCTGTGTGGCTTCCTGGACAACGTCGAGGAGCGTGCGGCTATCCAGCTTTACGATGACCCGGGTCCCGCCCGGTCCGTTGATGTTGGGCGAGCTGAGAGGCGTGATCTCCACCCGCTCCCGTCCTCCGGGATTCTCACCGACCCTGAGAAGCTCGGCTCCGTTCGTCTCAAAACTGCCACCGGTCGCGAACGACGGCGTGGGGGTTTTGCTGATTGCCGCCAATTGGGCCAGTCCCGTGGCAGCCGCGAGAGCGGCCAAGGCAGGGGCCAGGACGACGGGCTTGACCGTGAACGCGTTTATGATCGCGGCAGCCGTAGACAGCAGCACGTTGAACGTGGCGAACTTCTTCTGGGTCGCCGCCGCATCGATCTGCAACGCCTTGCGCTTGGCGTTGAACTCATCATCGAGAGCAGAAAGAGCATCCGCCTTGACGGTCTCGTCCGTGATCGTCGCCTCGATATCTTCGCGCCGGCGTGCGTGCTCCTCGTAGATCCGCTGCAACTCGGCCTGGGTATTCGCTGCTCCCAAGTTTCCGATGGCTGAGAACATGCTGGAGACGGCGGCGAGAATCCGCTGGACGTTCCCAAGTCTCTGCTGGGTGACAGCCTCCTCCAGTCGAGCCGTCTCCGCGATCGCCTTGCGTTTCAGATCTTCGGCGAACTCGCGCGCGTCCAGCTCGAGGAAGGCGTTCCGCCCGTACTCCTCTCTGATCCTTACGACTCGCGCCGCCTCTTTGTCGGCCAGATCCTGGAGCCGGTCCGCTCTCTCTTCTTGCGTCTCCGTATTGGCTTCGGTGTCGTCTGTGAGCCCCTTGGTCTCCTCACGAGCAGGTATAAGCGCTCCCTCAAGGGCTTGAACCTGGAGGGTCGCCTGGTGGAGCGTCTTGCTGTGCAGCTCGAGAGCGGCCTGGGCTCCCTGGAGCTCGTTCGTGTATCTCTGCTCTTCTATGGTCAGCTGCTGGAGCGCCTGGCCGGCGCCAAAGACAGTGATGTTCTCCTTGAACCTCGCCCTCTCCGATGCGATCCGGGCAAGCCGTTCCGCGGCAAGAGCAACGCGCTCCTTGTCCCGCTCGACAGCCTGCGCCAATATCTCCCGGCGATTGGTCGCGAGCGCGAGGGTGTCTCGATTTGTTGCGGCAGCAGTCTCCTCGATCGCCTTCTTGAGTTCGCGCTGCGTCTTGAGTGATTCGTTGCTCGCTCGGCGCCATGCGATCAGCGCCAGTGTGATCGTGACTATCGCAGCGGCGAGTACGACGTAGGGGTTCGCGGCAATCGCTCTGGTCAACAGACCGAGAATCGTCAAGAGCGGACCGATGGCGGCGGCCACTCCCGCGATCGCCAGCACCCAGCGCTGCGTCTCGCTGTCCCACGCCGCGATCGCCTTCGCGCCCCTGGTAACCAGGTCAAGAAAGGAATTCACCGCAGGGAGCAGGATCTCTACCAGTCCGGCTGCCGCCTGAGTCACGTTGTCGATCGCCGTCGAGAACTTGCCCGCAGTAGTCTTCGAGATCCGCAGCATCATGTCCTCGAACTGGCCACCGGCCGAGGTCATAGAAGTCAACGCGGCGTCGACGTCCTCGAACGAAATCTCTCCCGCGGAGACCATCTTGAAGATCTCTTGCGTGGACACCTCGAGCTGTTCTGCCAGAGCGGCCAGGATGCCGACTCCGTTCTCTGTGAACCGGTTCAACTCCTCAAGGCTTGCGCGACCCTTCGCCTGCAGCTTGCCGTAGGCCTCGGTGAGCCGTTGCAGCTTGCCCGCGTTGCCCTGAGCCACGTCGCCTATGATCTGCAACTTCTCCTGTACGTCCTCGGCCGCCGTCCCGAACGCGAGCAGGGTCTGCGCACCGCGAGTGATGTCGCCCAGCTGTAAAGGGGTCTCTGCGGCGAAGGTCTTCAACTTCTCGAACAGCTCGGCACCGAGCTCAACGTCTCCCAGCAGAACGCCGAAGGCGACAGTCTGTGTCTCTATGTCGGCGGCGAACTTCAGCGCGGCGATGCCGGCAGCGGCAAGGGGCAGGGTGAAATTACGCGTCAGCTTCGTGCCGAGAGAGACCAGGTCTTTCCCGAACGACTGCATCACCCGTTGGGATTTCGTCAGGGACGACCGGAGTGCCGTGCTGTCGCCGGTGATGAGGTATACGAGTTTACCGACTACGCTGGTCGCCACGCGTCACCTTGCCTATCCTGTGTTTTTTCATCCATCCCAGGTCCTGCTTGCGACCCCGGAACAGCCAATCGCCCAGCTGCTTCTTGGGGTTCGACTCGATACCCATGAACTCGAAACAGTCATTGACCTCGTCCATGGTCATCTCGTACAGCAGGAACTCCGGCGTAATCCAGGCCCACCGTCCGCCCAGTGTCAGCGCTACGCGCCACCAGTCGATGCGGCCTCCTCTTCGGTCTTTTTTTTTCCGGCAGTGTCCTTCATGACGCACTCGACGATGAACCCCTGGAGGTCGGCGTCGTCGGCGTTATCCATCCACCAAGCGCGATCGAACTTGTAGCCGTTGCGGGTCAGCAGCAACTCGATGCAGCTGAATAGCTGGTCGATCTTCTGCTCCGAGAAATGCTCGACCTCTTTCGTGATCGCCTCTATCTCGGCAGTGATCCGTTGATTCTCCTCGTCGGTCTGGGCGCCGCCGAAGCGATCCTCGAGCGCCTTCACCTCGCCGACTTTCTCCATGAGCGCCCCGCCCTCTTTGAGGAACTCGCCATAGAGATGGCGGACGGCGACGACGACGCGGGTGATCCGGAACGTTTCGTCCCCGAGTCGTATCTCTACCTCGACCCGGGGTTTCTCGCTGAGGTCGACCATTAGACGGTGAGGCCGATCTCGTCGTAGATCTCGATCAGCTGCTCGCCGGTGGCCTTGGTTGTGTCGAGTCCGCCCTTGAGCGTGATCGGCATCGTCGCCAGGTCGTCGGTGTCGGAGTCCGGGAACCCTATGACCATCCCGGTGTCGTTGGTGACGCTGAACAGTCTGGCCCTCCAGACGGCGCCGGAGTTGGTGAGCTCGAACTCAACGATCTTCGCCGTCATCTCTGCGGACGCAGCGCCCATCTTCAGAGTCTTGCTGGCGCTCGGCGTGTAGTCGTAGGTGATCGTGAACACCTGGTCCATGGTCGTGACCGTCGCGGTGTCGAGGATGATGATTCCCCACTTGCCCTCGGCGTTCACCACTGCCGAGAAGTCGGTATCAAACACCAACGCGCCGTCGGTCGCGCCGCTGCAAGTAGGCTCATCGGTCGCATCGATCATCAGACGGCCCCCGTCTCCGTTCTGCTGGTCTCCCACGATGAACTCGTTGAAGTCGAACTCGTCGGCTACGGTGGTCTGTGCGTAGTCGTTGACTATGACCCCCGCTACAGACGTGACCGTCGCGGCGCCGTCGAGAAACTTCACGATGTTCGGCAGGTACAACTGGTACAGCTCGAACGTCGCCTCGGCCTCCATGTTCTTGATGAAGTCCAGCAGCGTCTCGGCCTTGCTGCCCCTGACCTTGATCAGGTCGTAGGTGACGTTGATGTTCGAGTCGCCCTTGAGGACGCCGACCGTGGCCAGCCCCCCGATCGTGTCTCCGACCTTGACGGTACAGCCCGCCGGTACATGAACGCTTCCGAAAGCTGATGCCATATCATCCCTCCATAAATCTGAGTCCGAATTGAATCGGCGCGTGCCACCAGGTGTTTTCCGGGAGCGGGCCCTGGTCGGCTTGATACACGCTCACTACGAAGCGCGCCCCCATAGTATCCTTGCGATCCCGCATGTCTTCGATCACCGCCTCCCGAATGTCGCTCAGCTCCGTCTCGTCCTTGGAGAAGACGGAGACCTGAATGAGTGGCGCCATGAAGCTGATGTTGTGGTTCCGGTTCCCGTCGATCTCGTTCACCCTGATATAGGGGAACTTGATGGCCGGCGGCAACTGGTGCGCGAATATCTTAGCAGCCGGCACGAGGTCTGTCACCTCGCTAACCGTCTTCAAGTGATCCCGCACCATCTCGGCGATCATGTCTGCTTCCTCCCGAGCGCGCCTGTCTCGATGAGCATTCGGGCGACTGTGCCGTTCTCATGCTCGACAAGCTGCCGGCGCAACTCCTCGACAGGCAACTTGAGCAGGGTTTTCTTGGCAGCAAGGATCTCGGCTTTCACTCGCTCGCTGTTCATGTCTGCTTCCTCCCGAGCGCTGTCTTGATCTTCGCGAGCACCGGCGGCCGGTTCTTCTTGATCGAGCGCCGCATGAACGGATTCGGCTTGGCGTGCACCGTGCCGAACTCCACCAGGTGCGCGTGCTTGGCTCCGGGCCCTCCTGCGATGAGCGCGAGAGATAGCCTCTCCGCATTGACACTCGTCTCGATGCTGCGCACGAGAGCGCCTTTATCCCTCGGTGCCTCCTGGAACGCCGTCACACGGAGAGGACGAGCGGACTCCGTCAAGGCGGCCACCAGGTTGCGGTCGATATTCCGCTTGGCCTCCGGCGTGGTGTCCTCGATATCCAGCTGCCCCCATGCCCGGGTGACCCGCGTGAACTTCGCCACTACCGCACCTTCTTGTAGCGGTTGAGCCGCTGCCGGGCGGAGAGCGGTATGTCCCGCTCGAACTGAGTCGCTATCCCGTCAGGGTTCTGGATGGCGGCCACCCCGATCCCGGCCCCCTTGAACCGCTGGAGATACCACTCGACCATCTCGCCGACGGCAATCTGGATATCGTCGGGGACGGCGTCGGACGCATACCCCGCGTTCCAGGTGACACGCACGCTCTGCCGCACGTTCGGGAACACGCCGGCGTAGTAGATCTCCCCCTCGTCGTAGGTCAGGAAATCGGTGATCTCCGTTGCAGCCCCGAAGGCACGCTCGGTGTCGATGAACAACGACGCGATCGAGTTGACCGGATACTCCGGCAACAGAAGGGACTTTTTCCCATTCCCGTCCAGCGTCTCGGTGATGTCCCGAGCCGCGAGCAACCTAGCCGTGTACTGGTTGGCGGCCACGCTGGCGGCGTCGATCAGGACCTCGGTCCTGGCCTCCTCGTCGTCGGCGACATCCGCGAGCACCTGCATGTAGGCAAACGTGATCAGCGCGTTCGCGCCTAGCGCCATCTCATTACCTCGGGGCGAACACTATCTCGAGGCCCCAGAGCTTGCTACTCCCGTTCGCCCATGCAAACAGGAGCTTGTCGCCCTTCTCGAACTGGAGCGGCCGAGTCGGCTGGTAGTGCTCGTCGGTAGCGCTCGTCATGGCCGCCGTGTTGAACACGATATTGTAGGCCGTTCCGAGGTGCGACTGCAACGTCACGGTGAAATCCCCGGCGCCACCTGCCCCGTCCAGGTGCAACCGCACCTCCTCGAACTGCCACGTGGCGGCGGGGTCGAGCGAAAAGCTCAACACGCCGGATCCCGACAGCTGAATATGTCCGTACATGCGCCCCTCCTATAGGATCTGGATGGCCTTCATCCACTGGACGTTAAGGATCTCGGTCCCGTCGTCTCCGGTGCGCACGTTCAGCGACGCGGTGAGCGCCTGATCGGCGAGGCCGGTCGCCACGGATCCGATGAGCGCGCCGTCGATGTAGCCGAAGAGGATCGCCCCGTCGTAGAAGAACTCATAGTCGCGGTAGATCCCGCTGCCGGGGGCCACCTCGGAGTCGATCGAGCCGATGACACCGCCGAGCTCGTTGTTCCACTTGACCGTGGTCTCGCCCTCAAGCATGTAGAAGTACACGCCGTCGTCGGTCACGCTCACGGCATGCGCCGCACTCGTAGCCAGCAGGGTCGTGTCGATCTCGCAGAGCCCGAAGAGATAGTCGCCCTTGCCGACACCGTTCTCCATGGCAGCCCGGATGCCGAAGTAGAGAGGCTGGCCCGCGACGATCTTGAACGCCGAGCCGTGAGCCTGGAGGTTCATCCCGTTGTACTCGGTGACGCCGGTCGAGATGATCATCCTGTCGCCCGTCGCTATCGCGGACAGCGCGGAGTTGGTCCCCACCTCAGTAGCCGCGATCGTGGTCGGGTTATCGGTTGAGTCGTCCTGCGGCAATGCAACCGGCAGCTCGAACTTGACCACGTTGGAGCCGATGGCGTCGACCCACCTGTTGGGGTGGCGATCGTCGTAATAGACGCGCGCGTTTCTTACGTCTTTTGTTCTGATCATCGCTTAGCTCCTGTTCTGCCAGATGCGAATATAGTCGATGTTGAGGAAATTGGCCGTCGACCCCGTCGAGATCAGAGACTGGACCGAGAAGCACAGGTCGTCGGTCGGTGTGACCGCCAGTAGATGCTCGGCCACCAGAACGCCGTCGATGTAGTACCGGGCGTTGCCCAGGGCATCGAGCTGGATCCGGTAGATGTGGAACGCGTCGATCACGATGTCCGTCCCCGAGTCTGTGGACTGCGGGGTGGCGTTCGCTATCACCGAGCACGCGTAGATATCGTCGCTGGTCTCGGCCCGCACGCCGAACATGACCGCGTCGTCAGCCACAGAGTCAATCGCACCAGCAGCCAGGGAGCCGTTAGAGAACGCGATAGTCCCGGTGCCCTCAGTTACCGCATCCACAAAGCCCCAGTGAGCATGAAGGGCCGCGTCCGCCGTGGTGGTCGAGAGACGAACCTCGCAACCGCAACCCTTGGCCGCCTCGAATAGCAACGGAGTTGAGAGGTTGCGATACTTGTCCGCGTCGGTTCCGGTGTCGATCTGGTAAAGCCCGTTGATCCCGGCGGCGATACCTCCGGCGGCCGATGTCCCGCTGTCATCGGACTCGATCCAGTCGTTGGTCGCGTCGGTCTCGAGTCCGAGAAAGTCGTCGAACCGCACGACCGGAAACAGCGGCAAGAGAGTCTCGAAACTCACCCCGTCGTAGAACACCTGGCGGCCCGTGCCGTGCCAGTTATAGATTGCCTTAGTTCTTCCCATATCTGCACTCCTTACGAAGCACCGGGGGCGTGGGCCCCCGGCACAGATTCTCTATCGATCAACGATCGATTAGTCTACCGCGCTGACCTGGGAGGCCTGCGCATAGCGGGGGCGAAGGATCGCCAGCATATTGAGCAGGACAACCGAGGCAGACCCTCCTGGATCCGCGACCACCCGAAGATACGGGCGATCGGCGCTCAGCGCCGCTGGATCCACGTCGATCAGGAACGCCTTGCCGTCGTCGGACGCGGACATCGTCGCACCTGTTGCCGCGACAGTCACGGCGGTGAGCGCTCCCATCGAGTCGGTTCCGACCGCAGAGCTTTTCCGATACTTGAACACGATTGCCGTGCTGTTACTCGGGGTCGTGTCGTCGCACTCCTCGACGGTCACGACGACCTCGTCACCGGTGATGACCCCGAACTGTACGATGAACTGAATGTTCAGGTACTCCTTGACTCCGATGACGTCCGATTCGATCGTGGTCCCTGCTGTGTCCACGGGGGCGAGCAGCGGGACGACATGAACCTCTTCGCCTACATAAAGACCGCTCATAAATTACTCCTCTCTATACGGTTTTCTGCGCCTGCGCCTATCTGGCAGCCAGGGTCACGAACGGGGACAGCGTCGCTCCCTTGAACGGGGTCAGCGGAGCGTTCCAGCTCGACTGACCGTCGACCCGGTAGATGAACCGGAAAACCAGCTC
>SDBU01009342.1_pt1 | contig 10997 bp, 9 predicted proteins | sample 2277071 | NCBI WGS metagenome assembly SDBU01 (sample SAMN10397929, study PRJNA504765) | marine sediment metagenome | isolation source: marine sediment core GS08_GC12, 126 cmbsf | place: Arctic Ocean: Gakkel Ridge, Loki's castle | collected 2008
TCTCATTGAATATTCCTGGGGATGTCTGTGTTTTTAACGTAACATATGCGTCTAGGAGTGGTCAGCGTTAACATTCAAGGCATCATCCCGGTGGATTTATTACCATTACACGAACATGGGGATGTCTGATTTCTTGTACTATGACCAAACAATCCAAAAAGAATCAATCAGTATTTTACTAGTACACACGTAAGATTGTTCTCTATATTCTATTGGTTATTTCCATGGGTTAATAAAAATAGGAGCTGCTCGTATAATAGTCTCTTGGGTGTTTACTTGTATTTGGCGACCATCCGACCTTAGTATGATTAATTTCTGCCCATCTAGTTCTATTTTGTTATTGTTAAAATAGGTTATCAACTTATTGAAATGGATTTTATTAGGCGGTTCTACTTCCAATTCAATTCCTATTTTTTTATTATCTTCGTATATTATTAGTCGTCGACCTACTTGTCTGATGTCCCAGTTCTCTGTACTAGCTTTCCACTCATTTTTAACAATTTGTAAACAAACACGATTCTTTGGGTCTCTAAATGTTGCTGAAAGTTGTATTGGGCCACCGACTGGGTCTGCCGAGCAAGATAGAGCTGGTTCATCATCGAGTACTAACATAGCGTGTTCAAGATTATCTTTTATGACAGGATATACGAATTTCCCATAATGGATAGAAATAGGATACACGAGGTCAAAAAAGTCATTCGAGAAACCTCGTCTTTTACAAAATGGGGCCAACACGTCTTTTTGTATTGTATCTTTAGAAAGAATACCTTTAGTAGTAAGCGTTTGGCATTGACCACAAAGCAGAGCAATACCATTTACATTGTGCGTTTTGGCATCCTTAAAAGGTGGATTAAAGTGCTCATAAGTGTATATGCCTCTGCCACAGTGCACACATCCAAAGCCATCGCGCTTTCTGACAATCGCTTTCGTGGATTCATCAATGTTTCTCGATAAACCATATTTGTTATCCATTTCGGCCTCCATTTACAAAAGCCATTAATGATATGCTAGCTTGATAATTACTATATTACAAGAAACATCGGGATGTCTGATTTCTTGTACGCACGACTGGTCTTTTAGGGAAGAGTATGTGAGTATTATCCCAGGGGATGCGCACATACAGAGTAGACCCCCAACTCAATAATATTCCCGTGCCCAAATTGAAAAGTAAGCCATATAATTTTAAATTGCGATATTTGAAATATCCTTGGAGAACAAGTATTATCAATCTATGAATGTTTTCCTTGATACCAGCATTGTTAACTATTCTCTTGCTTTAACGGAACAACGACGGGGTAACTTAACCTGGCAGAAACATATCAAATACTTAAAGCTTATACTAGATGGGCCTGTAACTACTGGTGATATGATTTTATATATTAATCCTAGTGTTATTAACCAAATTAACGATACTGTAGATGAAAAGCTTAAGGCAGAACTACTTGCAAAATGCAGGGAATATCGTTATGAAGAATTCAATTTATCTATCTTCCCGTTACACTTTCCTGTAACATTCATTTCCGATGAACAGGCGGCTTTTATTGAACAAATATGTAAGGAACATCCTGGATTAACAAGGGATCAGAAAATAATAGCCGATGCTGTTTTTAACGATAATATAGATGTTTTACTTACAACCGATAGAAAACTTGCACGTCAAGTAGATCGAGTTGGTAAGGTTAAAATTATGCTGCCAGAGGAATTATGGCATTTGTATCAAAATATCAACTGACCGAACAACAAACAGCTTGCACTCATTAGTAATTCTTGGCTTTTCCGATGTCCTGTTAGTAGGGAAATATAAAGGCGCCCAGCTTTTACACCAGACGCCTTAAACTTGCCGGATATTTTGAATTAAAATTTTTTACCACTGAACAAACATCGGGATGTTTGATTGTCGTGGACGTAGCTTCAAACGGAGAGCAATCTGTAAGTATTTTACCGTGTTGAGTTCCTGACTACCATTGTATGAACATGGGAATGTTTGTCCTATCATGAGTACTCATGGTTGATACCGTTTAGCTTCGCCGTTAGAGTCTAAAATCGCTCCTCGGGTTGGACTCGGGCTAACGAATCAGCAGTTAAGGCGCCAAAGCTATTGAAACTTCTATAATATATGCGTCGCATTTTTAAATAGATATATCGCCCATCCGAGTGTGTCACGACCCCACCGAAGATAGTTCGTCTGCCCCTGGGCAACGCGATTTAAAATCTCTGGTACATCAGGATCGTTCTCATTCTCTTCTGCAAACTTCGTGGCTGCATACCACTGTAGAGTCTCGTAGCGGTCCCAATCGTCTTGACTACTGACAACAGTGTAAAGTGGAATGAGATCTTCCTCTTTGCCTGCGAGCACGTTTGTATAGTGCGAACCGAATTCATCTCGAGTGTGGCCAATAGCAACCAAATAGGCTTCCACTGGTTCTTTAATCCAGAAGGGTTCACCTACAAGAATGAGACCACCTGCTTTAGTCATAGATTTCATAGCACGCAGAGTTCCTTTATGGCCCTTGTAAATCCATGAGGCACCAATACACATTGTGACGTCGAATGGCTTGTCTGATTTGTAGTCTGCTCCGTCCATGTTAAGGATCTTAATTTGACCGTTTGGGACTCGTTCCTGCAGCTTTTGTTTTGCATCTGCTGCGGCGAATGGTGATATATCAACCCCGACTCCGGTTATTGTATAGTGTTCGGCGAGCCGAGTAAGCATCTCTCCTTTACCACAGGCGATATCCAATACCTCGGCTTCTGGGTTAAGTTTCAATAATTCTATCAGTTCGTCAATCTTAGCAGTGCTCATGGGGTTGCATACTACGTGATGTTTATGAGTCACGTCAAAGAATTTCCAAATATCCAATGTTGATCCCACTTTAAATACTTCCTTTTAATAATTCTGCCGGTTAACATGTGTATTTTATATCAATATGACATCAAGTGGAAATAAAAATGGCTCCTTGGGTTGGACTCGAACCTACAACCAGTGGTTAACAGCTGCTATATCCTAACCACCGAACAAACATCGGGATGTTTGTGTTTCTATCGTAACATTAGCAGCTGACTGTATCTACTCAAAACCATGTAGGGTGAGGCGCAACAAGCGTTCCCTTTTTACCTCATGGTGCCACGCCTAGCCTTCAGGCGTGAGATTCAGCGCACCTTTTTATTGCATATGCCTTATTCCATTCCGAGACACTGCTAGTGTGTACGATCCCATTCTTTTCATACCTATGTTATGCTCATTAACCTTAAGGTCTAAGTATAAAAGTGGCCTTAATCTTGGGGAAAGGTCAGTATAAGTGAAATAATATTCGCCAGAGTACCCAAATCATTGAAGAAACAATTCAAGCAGATCCTTCGGATTCCAGTAATCGGTGTGAACGTCATCTAAACTCATACGGATATTCCTGCACCAAATAGAAGCACTACTGTGTTCTAATAGATCCGTCCAATGATTTGGATAAAATTGTCGAATCACTAATAATAAGAACGAAAGAGGTTTCACAAGTACCTTTCGTGTACCTATTCTAATGTTACTAACATACCCAAAATGTATATGTGAAGCGGGATGTACTCCTTCCCTATAATTGTCTGTATCGTAGTCATATCTCACAGGAGTAACAGAGTCTTTTAAATTACAACTAATTAAATAATCACTATATTCCTTCATAAAACCGTCACGAACAACATCTATATTAAATCCTAACTCCGACTCCACAAATTCAGTATAAGACAGGCATTGATAAGGAGATTCATAATATGAGTATCCAACTTTCAGAGGATTGAAACTATCTACTCGAAATTGAATTAAAGAGTTATCCGTCAGTTGAAAGTTATATAGATCATTTGCTAAACATTTTTCCCAAGATTCCAAATACGTTAATCCCCGAAAATTAGCGGGATAGTATTGTCCATACATTGGATACCATATTCTGTAATGATCAAGTTCCAAGGAACAAATTACTTTCCAGCACGTATTAATCTGTGCATTAAATAATCCTCTATTCATTATCAGTTATTTCTTTTTCCGCTTTATTATTGTCCTCTTGCCTTTTATAATTGAGTGCTGTTTTACAAAATTCATTACTTCGCTTGGTGTCATGTGTCCCAATGCTAGTTCAAGCGCACGTTCTGCCTCTAATTTTTGTATCGCTTTTTGGTCGAGATCGCGTTGCATTATCCTAAGGTCTTCTTCGCTAGGATATTTGAAGTGAATATTAGGAAAATAATGTAACGCTTGCTTGATTTCGTCCATGCATTTTGCTGCACTTTCTCCCATGCCAGATACCCTAACCCATCCCTTTGCCCTCGTCATAGCCGTAAAAAGCATATTGCGTTCTCTTGGTCCAGCCCAAGAAGCAAACAGGGCATCCACCCCAACCACATAGACGATGAAGGCTTCGTTACCTTTAGCTTTGTGTACTGTAGACAGAGTAACATGATCATTTCTATAGAAGTCCTTAATACCATAAACATCTGAATGCATATTGTTGGCTCTTATTTTATATTTTGCCAGTGTAGACGATAAAGCGGAAAGATATGATTTCGCAGCCCGGTCGTCAACAACTTCAACTAATATATCATCAGGTCGAAGACCGTCATCGATATTATCTTTTATTTGACGGGCAACTCCTTCTATCTCATCATCAAAATTATCGTATACTTTAGTTTCGATTATCTCTTCAGGGTTATACTCCTCTGAAATAGTTTTTAGGGAGTTTTTAGCAGGCCGTTCAATTGTAGTGGAGGATCCTTCCTTAAAGGTACCTTCTTTAACAATATAACCAATATCTTCCCAGTGCGCCTTGTTTTGAAGCATTTGGACGATTTTATTTCCATAAATACCGAAGCCAAGTGCATGAGCACATACGAGAAGTTCTCGAGGGTTACGATAGCATTTATACAACACAATATCGTCAGTTAGCTCCATTTTAGGTTTTCCATCTTCATATACTCCCCCGATATCGGCTGGCGTAGGTGCCCCTTTTTGCCATATCGCTTGCAAGTCATCATAAGCGTAAATGACTCGCTGCTTCTCTGCTAGTTCAACACACAATCGGAGGAAGGAGGTTGGAAAATCTTGCCCTTCGTCTACAAATATGTAGTCGTACATAGAGGAAATTGATACTTTATTTAATAAGTCGGTACAAACCGCATCAAATGCATCCTTAGTATGCATCTGATACGCTTCACTGAAAGATATTGGACGGACATCATTTACAAAGCATGCATTCGAATAGACTCCTTCTATGGTCCTTCCACCCCAAGCGTGTAAAATACTAATCTTTGACCAATCGGGATCCTTATCATCAAACTGTCGATAAAAACGTGTGATTAATCTCTGAATATGTTGGTATAGACCACGAGTATAGAAAGTATATAAGATACGGGCATCAGGTTCGCGTAAATGCATTTGAGCCGCTTTCATTGCTAATATCACGGTCTTTCCGGAACCTGCTAAACCGCGAATTCTTTGTACACCGTCTAAAACGCTAATGGCGCCATGTTTTTGTTGCTGGTCGAAGACATTTATTTCTGTTTCGATTTTGTTAGCCATAAACCCTTTTGAGTGTGTATCTAATCTTGTAATTTGCCGCGCCTTTGGTCGTACCATACCTCTTGATCCATCGATAGTCGCCATAAGGTCCATATAAACTGACATGGATAATGGCTCTTTCGTGTTTCTTTTTATATATTGTGCTAATTTATTGTAGTCATAGATTTCAAATGATTGGTTTATCTCATCAGGTTTAATAGACGATGAAACTAATAATCCTTCCAGAGGCATTATTAGTTCACCTCTCCTGCGTCGTAAATTACTATTCCTTATAAGACGTGAATATAATAGTGAATAGGTTTGATCTAATTTATCATTGGTTTCTTCCAGTTCTTCAGTTGAGACTATTTTTTGCTGACCTCCAGCTTCTAAAATATCGATTACGATTACGCCATGCCTTCGAGATACTAGAAGTATTCTCGACCTAATTACGGCTCCCTCAAGGTCTTTCAGAATTGGGAAATCGTAATATAATTCCGCTTCTTCCAAACTCAATTTATCGGCATTTTGAGTAAGGAAATCTATAAGATTGCTAGCAGGCCGATCTCTCTTAATTAGACTGCCAGTAATATTAACTTCCATTGTGCAATCCTATAATCACCCTATACATTTTATTCTCAATGTCAAATCCGTACCTCACAGAACTGAAGAGGTAAACGTGACTTAGCAGTAATAGTTGATTCTACTCGCTGTTTTAGTAAAAATCAATAATAATTCAGTCATCAATACTAAGAGAAGTTGCGACTGTGATTACCGTGAAACCTAAAAAAGGAACCTTTTTACTTGTATTGTAATGCCATAGTGGACAAACATCGGGATGTTTGATTGTCTTGTACTATAATAATTCTTCAGGTAAAGAAGCTTTAAGCCTCATTCCTACTAAAAACTCAACAACTCAACTATTATTTACACCCAGTATTCTGTGAAGGAATGCGGAATCAATCGTAGTATTGATTCCGCTACGATGCAAATTCTGCCCGAAGCTTCTCACGGTCACTCCAAGGCATAGGATTGACTTCGTAGCTTCTCAATGCTTCCATTACTTCAATTGGAACTACCTGTTCTTGGTCATTTAGAAGTGCAAACGCCTTTGAATCAAGTGGTCGTACTTCCTTTGTATCAACCCAAGCGAATGCCAAAAGAGTTGCTGAATCTTTACTTGGTCGATTCAACGTGTGTAGTATTCTTTCTGGACTAATTCTCGACTTAGGAATAACAAAGTCGAAGTTATGGTCATATCCAGACCTGCCCGTAAACTTTACACGCGGTGTGTATCGTATTTCGTTTGCGTCCAACCAAGACACGACATCTTCATAAAATATGCTAGCTATCATGGGTTCGGCTAGATAGAACATGTCGTTTATTGCAAGCATAGCCTGCAATAAGTTATGCTTCTTGAGTGCAAAATTCCCCGGTGTGGCAGATACTTGAAGCACCTTCCCTTTTGCTTGGACACCGAAACCATTTAGCGTAAGTTTTAATAACTGTAGTCGTTTTGGGCTTTCGATTTTGCATCCTGATTGCTCCAAATCATTTAGAATGTAACCATCGTCCGTAAGTATAAAAAATCCATCTTCTTTTTTCGCATAAATCTGAAGGTAGTCGTTATGCCGATCAAGATATGGTGTGGTTATCTCAAAATAGTTACCTATCTCTCTAATAGCAGTCCTATCTCGAAGCCAAGACCAGTAATTCTCTAATAATTCTCTTATATCGCTAACCATCAAAACATTACCTTTCTGATATTTGGTTTTTGAGTAACGTTACAGAAACTCATAAAGTCTTGTAACGTCTCCCATTGGTCCTCTAAGTCCCCAAATTTATCTTCAGGAATAGGGTAAGCCCATTTATCTCCGAATCCCTCTTTATATCTGTGAATATGAGATGGTGGAATTTCCGACCCATCTGGATTACGGTGAGGGGAGCCCGATAGATCAATCCTTGCGAGTATGATAATCTGGCGAGCCCGATTCTGGTATGTTATCTTTTTTAAGTTGATTATTCCTCGGCTGATGTCTAGTAGAAACCTGTCACGCTTGTCTATGGAAACCAATGGAACCTCAATCTTCATTCCCATTGTGGGGAAGTCCCATTCATTATTGTTCGTTGCGACTTTCTCCATAGAGAATAGGTAATCTGCTTCTACCTGTGTCAGGTTAATATCCGTCATGTCCTATTCCTTTTGCTTTCTTCCTAATCCCAATTATTACTTCAATAATTATTCAAAGTCAACTTATACCCCGCAACACTTCTTGTATTTCTTTCCACTGCCACAAGGACAAACATTGGGATGTTTGGTTGTCTTGTACTACAATAATTCTTCGGGTAAAGAGACTATTAGTATTTTACCCACAAATTAATTTTTAAGAAGCAAACATTATTTTTAATTTCACGTTAATTAAGATTGAACACTCCATATATTCTTCTCACTTCTGGTTTTCTGGTCTAATACTTTAAGAGCATCCAGATTATTCTTTGACCTTTCTGTTATTTCCTTTATCGGAAATACTTTATTAACTGCTATTATCAGCGAATCTATACAAGAACCGAGGGAGAGGAATAGTAGAGATAATTGCCCATGCACACTGCTTACTATCTGTTTCTTGGTCTTTATATTTCCGGCACTGAATATTCCTATCTGAAATATTGTTCCATAAAGCGTCCCATGTAAAGCTTCTGAAGCATCATCATAAATAGCCAACATAGTTAGCATTAGAGGTCTGATATCTATATCACTCTTTTGTTCAATCAAGTTCAACATCTTTGCTATATTCTTATTTGTCCATCTTCTTATGGGCTTACCCTTTTCACTTGTAAATAAATCAACTGCTTTCTTCAATTCAGGGTCACTTTCCAAATCAAATTTTCCTGTCCATTTCAATTCTGCTATTGATTCACCCACCTTGATGTTTTTCCTTAAATTTGTGTACGACTTCTGCTTTGTATACAGTAAGTATCTTTTATAATCTTCTTCATCGCAATATAATAAAAATATGTAGTTTACTATTTTTTCCAACAATGCTCTTGCCAACATGTAAGACTCGTTTATCTTTTGATTCGCTGTAAGTATGCTAACAGATTGTGCCGTATCATGCATGCTGAACAACAAAAGATATATAGAATCCACTCTTTCATTCGGTTCCTTTTTCAATACCTCGAATTGGTACTTGTACAATTCTTCAAGCAAATCACTCTGCTTATTGTAGTATTGGAATAAGCTACTCGTGAATCCCTGGGTACCCCACTTAACTTTCTTTTTAGCAGTTCTACTCATTTTCTTTAATACTCCATAACTATATATCCTTTTCCTATGCTCTGTTAGTAAAATGGGACGTCTCTCTAGGCACCGTGACACTTCTTATACTTTTTACCACTTCCACAAGGACAAGGGTCATTCCTACCAACTTTTGAAACTATTACTGGTGTTGGAGACCCCCGTGAGACAGAGGAACGGGGGTCATTACGACCTACTTTAGGGAAGACATCTTGTTTTGGTTCAACAGTCTGGATTTTCTTCACCGCTTGGTCCGACAACCTCGGCTTTTTCTCAAACCTCAACCCCTTTTCATACATAGAAGTATAGACAGCGCTCAAATCTGGCTTGCGCTTAAATCCCTGTCTAGTTAAACGCCTCATATCAACAATATCATCACATTGAGCACAATACCAGATGCCCTCAACCCTAGCATTGCTTTTGTCTTGCCGGTAATAAACCGGTTCAAGGTCGTGATAAACCGGCCGCCCTTGAACCAGAATCCGATGCCATTCTTTAACTCTCATAATATCCCCATATCATAATTATAATCTGCTAATTATGATATATCAAGGTCAGCTTTACCTAGATAGACATAATCTGCCCAGTTTAGACATTGGCTTTATATTCAAGATAATAGGTGGCGTGGCTAAAGCCACCGCCACCCTTCTTTTTTAGCCACCGGCTAAGGATACGATTTTTTCTCTTACTTCTTAGTCTAACACCCTCGTCAAGGTTAAAGACTTTGTCCTTCGCTCCGCTCAGACCTTGACTTAGGGTGTCTTTACGGCTAATAAGGAGAAAAAATATCTTTTTATCCCAGGTGGGCTTGGCAATCTACCAACATGCTGGTATAATCGTGGCATGAATAAGCCTATTCAATTACCAACTCTGAAATGCCTACGCTGTGGTCATGTCTGGATACCGAGACAGACACAATTACCGAAGAAGTGTCCAAGTTGCACTTCACCTTATTGGAGTAAGCCCAAATGGAAGGGAGTAAAAAAATGAAAGCCGCTATATATTGCAGAGTTAGTACAGACGACCAAGAGAAGGAAGGTACGAGCTTAAAGACCCAGATGCAGTCTTGCCTTGATTACTGCCATGAAAAGGGCTATGAAGTCTCTCATCGCTTCTCAGAGGCATATTCAGGGCTTACCCTAGACCGCCCGAAGCTTAGGGAATTACAAGAATTGATAAGAGCCGGATATATTGACGTTATCGTGATTTACTGCCTTGACCGTATATCACGTGACCCGACACATGGCGTTATACTCACTCAGGAATTTGAGCGTTTAAACGTTACGCTTGAAGCTGTTACTGAGGACATTAACAATTCTGAGCTAGGCAAGCTTATCAGCTACATTCGAGGCTTTGCTTCAAAGCTCGAAGCCGAGAAGATACGAGAACGAACCATGCGTGGCAAAATGGCACATCTCAAGGACGGGAAACTTCCGCAGGGTACAGGTATCGGCATCTATGGCTATAGTTGGGATAAGGCTACTGGCAAAAGACAGATTATTGACCACGAAGTCGATACTGTCCGCAAGATGTTCAACATGGCGATTAATGGCACTAGCACGAACAAGATAGCCATATCACTTAACGAGTCAGGTATTAAAACTAAATCTGGCTCTTTATGGTATCCGCTTACCATCAGGCGTATCTTGAAAAACCAGACTTACACAGGCAAAACATACTTCGGGCAAACGAAGCGAGTTGGCAAAACCAGAGTCGAAGCTCAACCAAAGGAAAACTGGATATTACTACCCGATATAACACCGCCTATTATCACCGAGGAGATATTTGACAGAGCACAGGAAGCCATGAAAAAAGCTACGGATGCACGGCCAGTCAAGGCGAACGCCAGCTATTTGCTGACTGGTTTTATGCGATGCAGTAAATGCGGCTCAACCATCGGCGGCACGACTATGAATGGTAAATATAGATACTACCAATGCCGGGGAGCTAGACCAACCGCCACAAGAGGTAAAATTTGTGATGCTGGTTACATCAAGGCTAATGAACTGGAAAAAGACATCTTGAAAAAAGTTGTTGAAATGATAACTAGTCCGCTAACCGTACTCGGTTTATTTAGCGACATAAAAATTGCCGAAAGGGCACAACCTCAGAAAAAGGGCATATTATTATCTTTGGATAAGGAAATAAACCATTTTCGCAGGAAAT
>SDBU01009343.1_pt1 | contig 10997 bp, 8 predicted proteins | sample 2277071 | NCBI WGS metagenome assembly SDBU01 (sample SAMN10397929, study PRJNA504765) | marine sediment metagenome | isolation source: marine sediment core GS08_GC12, 126 cmbsf | place: Arctic Ocean: Gakkel Ridge, Loki's castle | collected 2008
CTTAACAAAACCAGAGCAAAATGGGTGGAATAGGCGTTGGCCATCAGTGGCAACGCAGTTTGTGGTCGGTGGAGCAGACGAGAATGATAGCGAACTGCTTGCCACCACAGAATATCTGTATCGAGAGTTAGGGTTGAAGCGCGCTTATTTTTCACCATTCAGACCCGTGGAAGACACGCCACTTGAAGACCAGCCTGCTACGAGGCTGCAACGGGAGAACCGCTTATACCAGGCTTCATACCTTATTCGCGATTATAGATTTACTATGGAAGAGCTGCCATTCAATGAATATGGCAATCTCCCTCAAGAGATAGATCCGAAACTCTCCTGGGCTAAAATTTTCTTGGCTGATAATCCAATTGAAATTAACAAAGCTAGCAAGGGAGAATTGCTCCATGTACCTGGGATAGGTCCCAAAGGAGTCGCAGCACTTGTTATCGCACGGCGGAAAAATCGAGTGAAGAGTGCTGAAGATTTGCGCAGGATTGGTATCAATCCTGCCCGGGCGGCACCTTTATCATGCTCGATGGGCGAAGACCGAGTCAGCAATTATCCTTGTTTTAACCTTTGGCAATTAACCTTCCAGGTATTGCATGAAAGGTTAATCTCCTAGCAAGTATTGGTGTTGTGAAACACCAACTTGGGAATTATAATTTTCCTATTCATTGAGCTATCTACCATTAACTTGATAAATTACCTGGTGATAAACGTGTGAAAGAAGAAATCCAATCATATTTGAATATCGGTGTCGACATCGGTGGAACCTTCACAGATTTTGTGATCTATGACCGAAAAGCGGGGGAGTTAAGCACCTCCAAGGTATTATCAACACCATCTAATCCGGCCAAAGCAGTTCTCGAAGGAATTCAGGCTCTTCTGGATAGTATCTCTGGCAATGACCCGAATCAGGCCTCACGAGTCGTAATAACCCATGGTTCAACGGTTGCCACCAATGCTCTCCTGGAGAGAAAAGGAGCTCGCACTGCGCTGGTAACAACCAAAGGTTTCCAGGATGTCCTCCAAATTGGCCGTCAGGATCGCCCAGAACTTTACGATTTGGCGGTGCAACCCAATCTGCCCTTGGTCCCAAGAAGCTTGCGTTTTGAAGTGGACGAGCGGATAGACCATCAAGGGAAGATACTGAAAAAACTTGATGCGGGAGATATTAAAAATCTTTTGACCCGCATTGAATCCGAATCTGTGGAATCGATCGCGGTATGCCTGCTGTTTTCGTTTCTCCATCCCGAACATGAGCAAATGATCGCAAGAGAATTGCGCAAGCGTGATCTATTTGTCTCTATCTCAAGTGAAATCTTACCGGAATATCGCGAATATGAGCGCACAAGTACCACAGTCATCAACGCCTATGTCACCCCAGTACTCGATCGTTATCTCGGCTATTTAGATAATTCACTTCCCGGAGAGAAATCGCGCTTGAGAGTTATGCAGTCGAATGGGGGTATTATCGGTTTGAGCGAAGCTCGACAAGCTGGGGTGCGTTGTATACTCTCCGGTCCAGCGGGTGGCGTGGTTGGCGCGTGCCGCGTAGCCCAGGCGGCTAAAAATTTAGTCGACCCAGAAAAACCTATTCAACAAGAGTCAAATAGTAACCTGCGAGTGATCACATTCGATAATGGGAGGTACATCAACTGATGTATCCCTGGTTGATAGTGTTCCTGCGGTGACAACTGAAACAGAGATCGGCGGATACCCAATTCGAATTCCTGTTTTAGACATCCATACGATTGGGGCTGGCGGTGGTTCGATTGCGAGTGTCGATCTTGGTGGTGCTTTACGCGTTGGACCTGAAAGTGCTGGCGCCGATCCTGGACCAGCATGTTATGCCCGGCGCGATAACGTAGATGACCTGCCTACTGTAACAGATGCGAATGTTGTCTTGGGGCGTTTGCCAAGCGATCATTTTCTGGGGGGAAAAATGAAGCTTGATTATGATCGGGCACACAATGCTTTGAAACAGCTAGGTGGAAAGATTGAATTAAACGCTCTCCTAACTGCGCGTGGGGTGATTGATGTTGTCAATGCTCATATGGAGCGAGCATTAAGGTTGGTATCGATCGAACGGGGCTATGATCCCGGAGAATTTTCCTTACTTTCTTTCGGTGGAGCAGGAGGCTTGCATGCCTGCGATTTAGCTGAGCAGCTCGGCATCCCAACAGTGATTGTGCCCCCATTGGCCTCGACTCTGTCGGCATATGGCATGCTGGTAGCGGATGTGATCAAGGATTATTCCCAAACAATAATGACCTCGGGGAATGCCCCAAAAGAGCGAATTCTGGCAGATTTGCACGCATTGGTTGAGCAAGGCAAGCGTGATATTCAAAATGAAGGATTTTCGCCAGATCAAATCCTCATCGAACGAGCATTGGATATGCGATATCGTGGACAGTCATACGAAATTACGATTCCCTTTAGTGAGCATTACCTGGAGGAATTTCATCGCTATCATGAACGTGCTTACGGATACGCTCGTAGAGCATCTACGGTTGAAATTGTAAACGTTCGTCTGCGGGCGATAGGATTGATTGAGCCACCACCTCTCCCCGATTACCCGATCAGAGACCGGGATCCAGCTCAGGCATATCTGGAAGATCGCCAGATATTCATAAATGATGGCATGAGAACTGTGCCAATGTATCAAGGTGAATTGTTGTCCCCAGGAAACCATATGTCAGGACCTGCGATCATCGTCCGCAAAGATACAACGATTTACCTTTCCGAGAATAAATCCATATTTGTTGATCGTTTCAGTAATCTGATCATAAAAATATCTTGAAGATTGATTGCAGCACAATATACACAGGTAATGCGCTCTTATGAAATCCGATCCGATTCGTCTCGAAGTGTTCAAACACCTGTTCGCAGCTGTTGCTGAAGAAATGGGTGTCGTATTAAGAAAAGCCAGTTATTCGCCAAATATCAAGGAGCGCCGTGATTATTCATGTGCTGTTTTTGATCCCACAGGGAACATGATCGCGCAAGCTGCCCATATTCCAGTTCATCTGGGATCGATGCCGCTCTCTGTTAAGGCCGCGATCAACAAATTTCGAAACCAAGATCAATCTCACGTAAATAATCACTCTGCAAGTTCTGGATTTCGACCGGGAGACGTAATCATCCTCAATGATCCATTTCAGGGAGGAACTCATCTGCCGGACATCACTTTTGTATCCCCAGTATTCCTTGATGATCAGAAGATTGAACCCGGAGACAACGATTCAGTCCCACTTTTGATTGGCTTTGTCGCTAGTCGAGCACATCATGCTGATGTGGGTGGCATGACACCTGGTTCTATGCCAGTTGCGCGTGAGATCATCCAGGAAGGACTGATCATCCCTCCGTTGAAGTTATTTGATGGTGGACACAGAAATAGAGCTGCCTGGGATTTGATCCTGGCTAACGTCCGCACACCTGAGGAAAGGTCTGGCGATTTATGGGCACAAGTTGCCGCAAATACAAGAGGGATTGTCCGTCTTCAAGAGATCGCAAAAAACTATGGACTTAGCCAGGTTGCCTTCTACATGCAAGAACTCCTGTCTTACACGGAGAGAATGACTCGCCAGATGATCGAAGAATTACCTGATGGATCTTTTGATTATATGGATTATCTTGATGATGATGGAATTGATGATGAACCAGTTCCCATTGCTGTAAATATAACCATTGCAGGCGATCAGGCGACAGTAGATTTCAGTAATTCTGGAACTCAGCAGAGCGGAAGTGTAAATGCGGTTTACGCTATCACGTTATCAGCAGTTTATTATGTTTTCCGCTGTTTGATCAAACTTGATGTCCCAAACAACTCTGGATGCCTGGTACCAATCGAAGTGATTGCACCACCAGGTTCAGTTGTCAATGCCTTACCGCCGGCTGCGGTTGCTGGCGGGAATGTGGAAACCTCGCAGCGAATTGTAGATGTTTTACTGGGCGCGTTGGCCAAAGCCTGTCCGGACAGAATTCCTGCCGCCAGTCAAGGCACAATGAATAATGTGACTATCGGAGGTAAGGATACTAGAGTTGGAATATCGTTTACCTATTATGAAACGATTGGGGGAGGCATGGGTGCCAGACCGGATGCGGATGGACCTTCCGCACTGCATTCTCACATGACGAATACCTTAAACACACCGGTAGAGGCGTTGGAATACGCCTATCCACTGCGAGTTGTGCGCTATGCGATCCGTGATAATTCAGGTGGCTCTGGCAAATTTGTTGGCGGGGATGGGATTATCAGAGAGATAGAATCATTAGTTGAGGTCCAAGTTACTTTGTTAACTGAGAGACGACGGTTACCCCCATATGGCCTCTCAGGAGGGAGTCCAGGATTGCAAGGAGAAAATGCAGTTATCCAGGCTGGTAAAACACACCCTATTCCTGGTAAAGGGACAATTATTCTAAATCGCGGGGATAGATTGGTGATCAAAACACCTGGTGGTGGCGGATTTGGAAAGATCGACTAAACAGTAATTGAATTTTCGAACTCTACCCAGGCTCCATGCCAAGGTTCTCCCATACGATGTCGCTTTGGTATTTGAATGTTATTTAATTTTTGCGCTGCCTTGGCTGATGTCAATGCAACCAATTGCCAATCCTCATCGAGGATTGCAACACGCATCTCTTGGGCAAGCACTCCACTCCAAGCCCATTCAAGCCTAAATCGATCGGCCTTTACCCAGTAATTACGTTTTTCCCAGGCTGCGACAGTTAGATCGATTGTCTGGAAGATCGCTTCGAGATTAATGGCGATAAAAGCAGCAAGATCTTTGGTATCTTCATTGACCTCTTCCTGATGCATTAATTCCCTGATCGCCAGCACAACTTCTCTGGTCAATCTTTTTCTTTGCTTTCCAACCCCATCCAGTTTGATTATCCGGGTCAATTTCGCCTCCGTCAGACTCGATGATATTAATCTTCCATATAAGTTAGTCTCCATTATATCTAAATTATTGACGTTGGATGGTCATCCGCTTATAATCTCTCTGGCATATACCGGGGAAGTGCTGGAATTGGCAGACAGGCGTGACTTAGGATCACGTGCCGCAAGGCGTGAGGGTTCGACTCCCTCCTTCCCCACTGTATTTCGCTTAATTCGAATATCTTCACAAAGCGATTGGACAATAGCTCGAGGTGCATGATTCCATCTTGAATTATTGTTCAAACTGAAAGTGATATAATCACTGGGTTATTTTATTTACTGAGGGATGATAAATTGAAAATTGATGCTGATAATTTAGAAGATCATCAAGTAAAACTGACTGTTGAAGTCGATTCCGATCAATTAGAGGGAGCAAAAAGGAAAGCCGCAAAAAAAATTGCCAAGCGGATCAAAGTACCTGGCTTTCGTCCAGGGAAGGCACCCTACCAGGTGATCCAAAGGCAGGTTGGGGATGAGGTTTTGTTTGAGGAAAGCCTCGAAATAATAGTTAATGATATTTATCCTGAAGTCATCGAAAAGGCTGAGATAGAACCTTACGGCCCGGGAAATCTCGAGAATGTTGTCAGTACTGAACCGTTAACCCTCGAATTTGTCGTACCCTTAATGGCTGAGGTTGAGATTAGCGATTATCACGAAATTCGCTTTCCTTATGAGCCACCCGAAATTACTGATCAAGAGGTGGAATCTGTCGAAGAGGATTTTCGGCAGCGGCAGGCAGTGGAGGAGACGGTTGACCGCCAGGCAGAGGCTGGCGATCATGTCTTTATCAAGCTGTCCGCAAAGCGCTACGAAGAAGATGGTGAAAGTGAGGATGGAAACCTGATCGAGGAGCGATCAACCTCAGTTATTATCGCCGGTGAAGAAACAGACACCTCCACTGAGTGGCCTTTCGACGGTTTCTCGAGGGAATTGGTTGGGATGGCGCCTGGTGAAGATAAGACTCTAATCTACACTTACCCCGAAGATTCACAATTCGAGACTCTGCAAGATGTGACCGCCGAATTCTCGATCGAGGTTGAGGATATTAAAGCCAGGATACTTCCCGAACTGAACGATGAATTTGCACAGTCACTTGGTGAATACGATGACTTGGAGGGATTGCAAAAGGATATTCGTGAAAGCCTGGAGCAACGTGCTGATGAGACGTATAACTCAGAGTATGACGATCAAGTTCTTGATGCAATAATAGAGGGGTCAACCATAAAATATCCACCCCAAATGTTGGAAAATGAATTAAGCAATGTTATCCAGCAGCTTGAAAGTCGCCTGGCAAATCAGGGCCTTGATATGGATATCTATCTTAAAACCCGCGATCTGGATGAGCAAGGGTTACGAGATGAGACCACACCTGTAGCAGAAACTCGGGTTAATCGATCCTTAGTTTTGTTGGAAATTGCTCGCAAAGAAGAGATAGAAATCAGCGAAGAGGATCTCCATCAAGAGACCGATAGAACACTAAATTCGATCACTCGCCATATGTCGGATACCGACCGTAAGAAGTTTGACAACCCAAATGCAGTGATGAATTTGGCGGGTAATATTTACGCTGAAATGCGGATGACGCACACACTCGATTATCTGCGAACTGTCGCCAAGGGAGATTTAGAAAAGGAAACGGTCTCGGCGGATGAAGATGAGGACGGAACAGACGAAACCGTAATAGCGGCAGCTGAAGCCCACGCTGAAGATGTGCAGGCAGAAGAGCAGACTGTAGAACATGATGAATTAGAGGTTGTTCAAGAGTCTGAAGTGGATGATGAGAAAAGTGAAGATGAACAGCTGAGCGCTGATGAGGAAGAAGTCAAGACTGAGCAGGACACTACAGAGTGATTTAATACCTGGGAGTAAACCAGAAGGTTAGGATGAGTGAAGAATTCTATCAAGATTCTTATAGAATTCATCCTGGATTTCCGATAAAATCGGGGAGATGTTTTACTATCACAAATCAACCATACCTCAGATATCAAATTACTTCTTGGAAGGAAAAAAATCAATGAACATCTCGGACATCAATTCTCTGATCCCAATGGTAATTGAAACAACGGGACGTGGTGAACGCGCATTCGATATCTTTTCTTTATTACTGCGTAACCGGTTAATATTCCTGGGCACACCCCTTACTGATCAAGTAGCAAACATAACTGTTGCCCAGCTGCTTTACTTGAATCAAGAAGATCGGGATGCGCCGATTAATATGTACATCAATTCACCCGGTGGACAAGTGTATGCTGGATTAGCGATTTATGATGCAATGCAAATGATCTCCAATCCGATCAGTACGGTTGCAGTTGGCGTCACGGCCTCTTTCGGTACAGTTCTGCTCGCTGCTGGGACAAAAGGTCAGCGTTATGCATTACCGCATGCGACCATTCACCTGCACCAACCACTGGGCGGTGCTCAAGGCCAGGTGACTGATATCGAGATTCAGGCGAAGGAGTTCATTCGCTTACGTACAAAATTAAATCAGATACTCATGAAGCACACTGGCCAATCAGAGGATATGATCGAAAGAGATACAGAAAGAGATTTCTGGATGGATGCAAAAGCAGCTGTCGAATATGGCTTAGTGGATGAAGTGCTCGAGGCTCAATCCAAGGAAGATGAAGAGGAATAATTCTTCTGAGGCAGTCAGATGATAATGAAGACCGGATGGTGATCTAAACCATCCGGCTTTTGTTTATTTTCAACTACAATACTAGAGAGATAACAATTGAAAGAGCAACACGATATGACCAGTGGACACCTAATAAAAGCGCTAATTCTGGATATGGATGGTGTCTTGTGGCGCGACACGGAACCTATCGGCGATCTTCCTGCATTATTCAGCGCGATTGATCAGCTCAATTTGGAAACAGTTTTTGTAACCAATAATGCAACACGTTCAGTCTCACAGTATGTTGAGAAATTAGCTTCATTCGGTGTCAAAGCCGATCAAGATCAGATAATCAACTCAGGTTTGGCAACAGCTTATTATCTTAAGGAGAGATTTCCATCCGGTGGTCCAGTGTACATCATCGGCGAAGAAGGTTTATTCGATTCGCTTGAAGAATATGGTTTCTGGCATTCTATTGAAAAACCAATAGCTGTTATCGGCAGCCTCGATCGAGAATTAACATATCAAAAGCTCAAACAGGCTTCAACATTTATTCGCGCCGGAATCACATTTCTTGGGACAAATCCTGACCCATCTCTCCCCACACCGCAGGGATATGTACCGGGTACAGGTGCGGTTTTAGCCGCATTGGAAGCTGCAACAGGTAAAAAGCCAATCATCATGGGAAAACCATCACCTACCATGTACCGGATTGCTTTAGATGGTCTACAAATCGAACCGGAAAATACTCTAGTCGTCGGTGATCAGATGCCGACTGATATTGCTGCTGGAATTGAAGCAGGGTGTCAAACCGCGCTGGTTCTTACTGGTGTATCAAATGAATCGACAGCAGAATCATTCGATTACCAACCGACTTTTATTGCTCCCAATCTCACTCAATTGATCGACGACTTGCGATGATCGCTGACAAACCTAATTTCTTCGATTACGATTTGACGGATTTAGAAAATCTTTTGGTCAACTGGGGAGAACCAGGTTACCGGATCGATCAGGTATGGCGTGGGATGTACCAGGGGCTGAAAGTTAATCCGGATGAGATCTCAAATATCCCAAAAAACTTGAGGATTAAGTTAAAGGACTACTTTAATTATAGTAATCTTTTAACCGAAAGTACCTTGATTTCCGCGAATGGTCAAACAGAAAAGACACTGTTTCGCCTTCCAGATAATCTGGCGATTGAAACCGTGTTGATGCGTTATGAGAAACGTCGCACATTATGCATATCTACACAATCAGGATGTGCCCTGGGATGTGTTTTTTGTGCCACAGGGCAAATGGGATTCGGTCGACACCTGACCAGTGGTGAGATTATTGAACAGGTTGTATTATTCGAGCGGATCTTAAGGGAGAACGATGAAAGCCTGACCAATATTGTCGTGATGGGTATGGGCGAACCGTTCCATAATTATGAGAATACAATGGCTGCTCTCGATCGCTTGAATCACCCCAAGGGATTGAACATGGGAGCTCGCCGATTTACGGTATCGACAGTCGGGTTAATCCCCCAAATACTGCGCTTTGCCAAAGAACGACGGCAGATTAATCTTGCCATCTCTTTGCATGCTGCGGAAGATGAATTACGAAATTCAATGCTGCCAATAAACAAAAGGTATCCGCTGCGAGATTTAATGGTTGCCTGCAGGGAATATGTCAACACGACACATAGGCGAATCACATTTGAATGGGCGTTAATCCTAGGTGTGAATGATACAGAAGAACAGGCAAATAAGCTCGCAGAACTTTTACATGGACTGCTTTGTCACGTCAACATTATTCCCCTGAATCCAACAAACGGGTACGCTGGAAAATCGACAACGATCCAACGTGCCCGAATATTCCAAGGTGAATTGGAACGAAAGGGAATCTCCTGCACAATCCGAGTTAGAAGGGGGATCGATATCCAGGCTGGTTGTGGCCAGTTGGCATCTGGAGCATAAATGAGTAATTGAGCATGATTGGAGGGAAGCGATGACCGCAAAAGTGATCCTTAATCCGTATGCAGGACGATGGCAGGCAAAAGAACGGAGAAACGAAGCCGAATCCGCCCTTCGTGAAGTTGGGGTAGATTTTGACCTTGAAGTGACGAATGGTCCCGGGCATGGGATTTTGCTGGCTGAACAGGCTGTGCAGCAGGGCTTCAATCCAATCATCGCGGCAGGGGGTGATGGGACATACAGTGAAATTGTAAATGGTATCGCGAAAGCCAATGACAATGATGGTTCGATAGTGTTTGGTGTGCTGCCTCTGGGCTCTGCAAATGATTTAGCTGACAATCTTGGACTCCCCAAAGAATTATCAGCTGCTGCACAGGTGATCGCCAATGGACAGGTACAGATGATGGATTTATGCCGGGTTAACGATCGTTTCTTCGATAACAATGCGGCAATCGGGTTGGAACCATATATCACCTTAATCCAGCAGCGGATCACTAGATTGAAGGGCAACTTCCGATATCTAACAGCAACCTTAATGGGAGTTCGTGACAAACCACAATGGGAAATGGCCCTGGAATGGGAAGGGGGAGAGTATTCTGGACCCATTACTCTGGTTACAGTCGGCAACTCCCCTCGCACTGGTGGAATCTTCTACATGACACCACACGCTAATCCATTTGATGGGCTGCTTACTTTTGTGTATGGGTTTATGCCGACCCGCCGAAAGTTGCTGTCTTTGTTACCTCGTACATTGAAACCAGATGAAGGTAGTTATGTTGAGCATCCATCGATCCACGAAGTAACATCACCGTGGTTGCGGGTTCGCTCCGTGCAACCAACACCCGCTCATGCAGATGGGGAGATAATCTCAAAAGAAATCCATGACCTGGAGTACCGGGTCATTCCCAATTGTCTCCCAATTTTGATGGATGGGAATCCGTTTTCTGCTTGATGTCTACCGAGAATAAAGTTGGACTAAATAATACGGTCACTAAATATTTGTTGAAGATCTTCTTTAATCTACTTTATCACCAGTTCGCCTGGACCTACGATTGGGTTGCAAAATTAGTTTCATTAGGACGCTGGAAATCCTGGGTTTATGGTGTCTTACCGTATCTGGAAAACTCAAAAGTTCTTGAATTAGGATGCGGACCGGGTCATTTGCAGTTTGCGCTTACCCGTGAGAATGCACCCTCATTCGGAATAGATTCCAGTCGCGAAATGGTCCGTTTGGCAACTCATCGTTTGTCCAGAAACTCCCAACCTGTTAACATAATCCAAGGAAAATCCCAAAATCTACCATTTTCTGACCGCTCTTTTAACAAAGTGGTTACGACATTTCCAAGCGACTATATCAGCGATTATGAGACTCTCGCACAAGCCTGGCGCGTTTTGGACAACTCAGGTGAGTTGATCATCTTACCCGCAGCCTGGATTACCGGAAAATACTGGTGGGATAAATTTGCCGCCTGGACATTCCGCATCACCGGCCAGG
>SDBU01009344.1_pt1 | contig 10995 bp, 10 predicted proteins | sample 2277071 | NCBI WGS metagenome assembly SDBU01 (sample SAMN10397929, study PRJNA504765) | marine sediment metagenome | isolation source: marine sediment core GS08_GC12, 126 cmbsf | place: Arctic Ocean: Gakkel Ridge, Loki's castle | collected 2008
GTTCCCAGCGTGTGTATTTCATGCAGCCCGTCCAGTGACATGCCAAATTGTACACGGTGGCAGTGGGCTATAATGTAATGACATTTTCTTGGCTCAACGCTGTGCAGCTTTTGTCCAAGCGTCACCGGGTTGCGGCTGTAGTTTTTAGGGTGCGATATTTTGACATCACCCCTAACGGTGCGTAGCCACATATACTCATAGCGGCTGTAGATAGCTTTGGTTGTCCGCAGTTCCATGCCAAGATGTATCTGGCCGTGAGTGGCGCGGGCAATACGCAGATCGTGATTGCCTTCAATGATATAGATATGTTCAAACCACATTGACATCTGGTTAAGGATATGACAAGCAAGTGTGCACGACTCGTCATATCCCAGATCATTGGCAAGCCAAGTTGTCGGCCAACTGTTGAGCGGCCCCATATCTGTTGCCACAAAGTCACCGGCAATAACTAATGTTTTGATATTGTGCGCCATGGCCGTATACAACACCTGCAATAAATAGGCGCGTGAGTGGTCAGGCACTTCTATATCGCCTGTGATAATCGCGTCGTCGGTTTCAATGTCTAGGTAGGTGTCAAAAACTGGGGTTTTGGATGGAACGGGGAAAATTGGGATTTTAGCTAGTGCCTGTGTCACCCGGAAGATATCGCGGTGTTGTCGATGGTTGCGGATGTAACGTTGTAGCGATTCTAGTCGCACTCCCAGTTCAATAGCGTCCCCGGATAAATCATCACCTGCTTCGTAGCGCCTGCAAAATTGTTCTTTACGGGCCATGTCGATCTGCGCCCACATCACCATAAATAACTCCTAATTGTTAGCTGCATCCATAGCGCATTGTAGCACAAACAGTAATGTAACGCAACAAAAACACCCAACTATTATAGTTTAAGTGGGGTGTTTCTTTCAGCGATCATTTACGGGAGCGTCCTCCCTATTTTGGCATTGTGGACATGAAGAGATTTGAACTCTTACCTAACATGGTGCAAACATGTCGCTCTCCCGATTAAGCTACACGCCCTGGTGTACACTGGCAGGATTTGAACCTGCATCTTCTCATCGCTATGTACAATTACGATAATCTGCTCTCCCAATACCACTTGCAAATGGCGTACTTGAGCTACCGGCACATGATTATTATAAAGCAATCTGCCCTATTAGCAAGGGCGAGATTATGCTATAATAATGGTAACAAATAAGCAAAAACCCGGCGGGGTTGCCGGGTTGCATGAACGGTATTTAATCGTTCAGAATAGTCTAAAGGAGATTGTAACATGAATACTAAAAAAAGGCATCATAGAATATGTGTTGATTGTGGAATCCAAATGGAAGCAACAGAATTTCGTAAGTCAATCGAGGAAACTCGTTGCAGATCATGCTCACTGAAAGGAAAACGCAATGGACGATGGAATGGCGGGCAAACAATAAAACACAGTATCTATGTGTTGCTTCAGCGCCCTGAACATCCTAGAGCAGATAAAGATGGTTATGTAAATCGAGCTTGGTTGGTTTGGGAACAAGCTCATGGACGCTATATACAACCGGGGGAAATTGTCCATCATATTGATGGGGATAAGACAAACGATGCCATAGATAATTTACAGGTTATGGCGTTAGGTGAACATAGTAGGCTACATAATAGTGGTAAAAACAACGCGAATTACAAACATGGCAAATATGTTGGGAGGTCGGCAAAGTATTATAAACCTAAAATAAAATGAAAATGGTGGGGGGGGGCTATTTAGCCCCCCACCATTAATCATCACAATAGCTGTCAGGGACTACTAGTACACCGGCGCTTAATATATCAACTTGGCTGCCATGTCCGGCAGAACCCCATAACGCATCTACCATCCATCGGATAGGGTATGTGTTTTCATCCACGATGCTAAAGGGATATATCAGTTCGAATCCTGACTGCAATGGCAATAGCTGTTGTGATATTAGCGCCTCATCAAAATAACCACTTATTGCATAGTTCGTCTGGTTCGGTGGATCGTTAATGTATCCATGGCCGCTTACTTTTAGCAAGTAGCAACCCGCTTCAAGCTCAATCGTCTGCATATAGCCCCAGCGCCCATCAATGCCAAATAGTCCATTATGCAATTCAAAGGTCAGCCCAAAACCATTGCTAGTTATTCGAGCGCGGTCTGTGTATTTGTCGCGCACGCCATCAGCATTAACTAACTCGTTGGTAAGTTGCCATCCGTCCGGCACGGCCTGGATTATCGGGTTGCTCGTATCTATCGTATAAGGCGGTTGTAGACAATGATTGGCACTTACCACCTGTTCATCGCCTGTGAAGCCGTAGCAATCGCCTGTTGGTATTGATAGTTGGGGGGCACACGCCGCTACCAATAGCAGCAGTATGATTACAAGTCTACGCATTTGGTTCTACTTTCAGTAGGTTCGTTCCGCTTTCGGTAATACGCCAAAAACCGTGAAGGTTGTCCTCATCACGCTCAATATGTCCATCTTTTTCAAGGAATAAGAACGTGGCTTTTATCTCCGGTTCTCGATCCCAATCAGTGCGAAGACGCACCCCGCTAAAATCCAACCTGTCTAACACCTTAATCTCGTTATTCGTGGTCATCATCATTTTTCCCCTAGAGGTTTTCCGATTTCGGCCCTAAAAAAGACCATCTCACAGTCGGGGCATTTACTATACTGATAATATTCAACATCGCCTTTCCTACCAGATAAGGCTTTATGTTTAGGATACACCCGGCACTTACACCAACCTTTGGGGTGTTTGTCTCCCCCATAGCCAAAAGTCATGTATTTATCTCTGAATATATCAGTTACTATCATCGTCATTATTGTATTCCATATACGCTTTCATCCCGGCTGCAACCGCATCCTGAAGGCTGTAGCCTCCGACAAGCATTACAACACCGACAACCGCGCCTTCGATGATTTGCGGCATGTACGGCTCAAGCCCCGGCTCGTATGAAGCGGCAACGACTGCCACCACACCAAAGACTGCTGACCAAAAGCGCTTGGATTTCAGCAAGCCCGGCAGATATAGTGCGTTCAATAGTTGTTGTAGATATTTCATGATTTTTTCTCCTCTTTTGTTTCGTGTTCGGATAGTTCTTTGTTCAACTTATAACCATCAATCAGCATCGTAAACATATCATCAATTTCCTGCGCGGCTTGAGTGCTGCCTTTTTGCATTTCGATATGTTTGGATGCAAACTTCCTTTGTTGTTCTTTGTTTAACCAATTTGGGATGGGTACTTGATATGTAGTAAATGAGTTTGATAGAGGAGGGCATTTACAATGACTACCCATACCGTCTCGATTAGGATAAACATAGCTATTGCAATATGGACAATACTGGTCACCCATAGCCATTATATATTCTCCTCTTCTGTTTCACCTGGATATGTTACTGATGATATTGGGGTATCGCCTACATACGGTTTCCCCACCACCTCAACTTTGCCCAACGGCGGCTCTTCGCTGTCGGGCTTAATAGTAGGTATTGGTTCTGTCGGCGCATCGGTTTCGCTTTTCAATTCGTCAAGGCGCTCCAAAACCGTAGTCATGCCATCGCTTACTGCCTCTACTTTTGTGACTATGCTTGGGAATGTTGTGTTCATTATTTCAACCACACCATTGACTGCGCTTTCTAGTGCATCTAGTTTTCCGTTCATGGCATCACCTTGTTGCTTAGCCATTTCCACGCTTGCGTCTATTGACGTTATAAGTGGCGCTGTGGAAGCATCCGATATTGATTGGGTCTCAGCTATCAGTTCTGTTTTAATCTCATCCACCTTATTGATAATGGCCGTATTATTGGATACTTGGACGCTAAGGATTTTGAGCATATCGCCTTGCTGTTTGCTTTCAATAGCACGGCTTGTTTGATCCCGGTACATCAGCACGGCGAGGACAACAACAACGAAAGCCATCATGCCCTGTGCTTCGATAAAATCAGCTGCTAACTTGACAATCTGTTCCATATGTTTACCCCGCGCTCATTGCGCCTCTGCTATTATAGCACAGTTTATGTTCCGGCCACCAATTCGATATCCACATTACCATGCTCGACAGTCACATCATTATTATTTTGTGCGTTTAGTATCCACAAACTGATTTGTTCCGTCCCGTTGGGTAAGTCTAAGCGGGCATTCGCCCCAGTATTGCCAGTATCACTATTATTGGCGATTGTCCGGTGCGCCTCACCTTTGTCGCGGATTGCTGCTCCGTCAACCATAATACCCATATGTATTTCCACATTAGCGCCTGGCGAGGCCATATTAAACGACATGTCCCAAATAACCCTATATTTCCCAGGCTTCGTGACCGTCAAAAAATGTTCATCCCCACCTGTCGGAAACGTGACACCGTTCAATTCCCCGGCAGTCCAGCCGTCGCCCGCCGATGTCGAGCCATCGTCAAACACTTCTGTCGGGTTGTTATCTGTGATGTCAACTACGATGTCCGCGCCAGGAATGTACATGTGCCCGCCAATAAGCCCGCCAGTGCCTACCCACCACGAATTGCCTGTGCTATCACTGGCGGCATAGTTGGTGTCGCTATCACCTTGACGCACCTCATTATTACCAGCGTCTACTTTGAAGAGATTAGCTTCGGTATCGCCAGCTATAATGGTATCACTGTCGCCGACCTGTTTATTGATATAGGTGTTGGGGTCAGTAGCGCCGGGCTTGCTTAAAACAACATGCTTGTTATCGCTGTCATCTGTGATTTCCAACCCATTGGCCAGTCCGCCACTATGAGCTTTCAATGTCAAGGGCACGACATCTGTTGTCGGTTGGATTGTGTTCTGGGCTGCCGTAGCCGGGTTGACCAATACCATCTGATGCCAAACAGCCGCGCCGTTGCTGTTGTCTAAACAAACGTGATGATTGTCAAGGGTAACATCAAACCACCATGAGCCAACCTCATAGCGCAATGTAATATCATCCACCGCCGGATTAGGCGCGGTTGTGGCCGTAAAATTATTGCGCCGGGTCGGCCCCGTTATCCATGGCCGCCCATCGCCAAATTCATCAGCTTTTGTCAGCAATACATGACCCGTAAACAGCCTGTAATAACGCACAGCCAAGGCCCGCGCCGTGCGATTGCCAAAAGCCTCGACAACATCAACCGTCCACGTTAATACGTTGTCGATAAGTTTGGCGGTACTCGTTTTGCTTTCCAACGCGCCACTACTATTGACAAAAACAGCAGCTATCAGATGTTGGCTATTGCCGTCGCCATCAGCAGCAGGCACATCACCCGCTAAATCGATAAGCCCGCCGACAAATGTTGTGTGCACACCGGAGTCATTTATGTATGGCGACGGTTCAACCCGTACTTCCATTGTCTGTGTTTGCTGTGTGCCCATCGGTAAAGCATAGAACTGGTCGGCATAACGCATATAGAAAAATTGCCGATAGGGGCTATTGACATTACCGGAGCGCGGGTTACGCCCCATCTCTACCGTAGCAGCCCGGTCTATTCCTAATATCGCCCATTGCCCATCATAAGCAATACCAATAATAACAGGCGTTCCGACTTCTTCTGATTCCATATAAATACCGGACAACACCGGGAAAGCCCGCCCGTATTGTGTTGAGCCATCACTGTTTTCGCCATTTGCTATACGCACCAAATAATTGTGCGGCTCACCAGGCACACTAATAGCACCGTTTTCATCACCCAAAATAGCCTGTATTGCATTTAGCTGCACAACATCGCGGTATTTACGCCTCTGTCGCGCTGCACGCGCTATGATGCTGGCGCTTCGTGGGTCAAGGTCGAAGGTCATAAGGCTGCAACTCCCGTCAAATTAGAAATCGGTGAGGTGTGCGAGGTTAAGGTTGCACCGCCATCTAGCGATTGCAATACCGTGCTGCCATCAGCAATATAAATCGTCGTTGTGCTGCGCGGATTGACATCTACCCAATTAGCATTAGTGGTCGGGTCAGCATTAAAGCTCCAGTTAGAGCCTAAATCGGTGCTGTAAGCTAATTTGAAAACGCCGCCGTAAGTTGACAGGAAATAAACAAAATCATCATCAACCGAAGTCATGGCGATAGATCCGTTAGAAACAGCGAAACCGTCATCCGCGCCGTCATTGGGCGTAATGTCGGTCAGCACATTATTGACAACTTTTTGCAACCCGGTGGTGGCATCAAGTGCTACCAAATAATCATCATCCTTGCCAAACTTTTTAAGCGCCACCGCATAGCGCCCGGCCCCTACAGCAGCCGCGCCCTGGTCTGCATTGAACAAGTAGCCTTGCCCAGCAAGTGGAGCGCGTTTCACGTTCTCGTCTTTCGCGGCCAGAACTCGTTGCCCTTTACGACGTGTAAAGCTACCATCGCCTAACTGCATATCTCCCACACTCTGCGCTCCGGCGAATGATTCACCGCTATCTTCGCTAAAGCGTGTTCCGGCAAAACCTGATGCAGTACCATCTCCAACAACTACCGCGCCTTCTAAACGAACATAGCCATTCCCAGAGCCGTTATCCTTTGAGTTGTGCCATCGTATTTCTGATACATCAGTAAGTCCTAACCCTGCGCCACTGCGAAGCGTAACCGTCTGCCTTATGCCTGTCGCCACTCCCCATGTCTTAGTATCATAATTTGTTCCATCAATAGACATAGTATAATGTTTTTCACCGCCGCTTCCAGTACCGCGCACAGCAGAAAACCATCCCTTGATTTGGTTAATTGTTATGCCCGGCGGCGGTGACCAGGCAACGTCACAGGCTTTACCGCCGTTGTCTGCCCCTGCCCCATTATCTTCAAAATAATCAGCTCCAGCATTATAAACACCGGGGGCGTTTGTTGACGCTCCTTGCGGCGGATGGGAAGCGGTAACAGTAGCACCAACCAACGGGATACCCGTTCCGCCATCCACTCCATTATTGGCCGGGCCGCCATCCACAGATTGGACTAAGAAATATGCCGTGAACGCACCGCCCGGTTCAAACTCTTCGAACTTACCATAAACAATAACATCACTTTTGCCCGTTACATTGACCATCGTCGCCAGCATATCGGTCAGTATCGCCTCACTCCATACCTCCATAGAACCGACATTTTTACGGTAATAGACGCGGGTGTCAGGGTCAGCGATGGTGTCATTGTGAGCGATAAGATAGCCGCCCGTGCCGCCATCCTCGTCTCTGTTCCAGGCAAACATCTGGATTTTGTGACCGGATGGCAGCGCATCGGGCGTAATATCAAACCAGGTCGGCGCGGGTTGGCCGAACTCACGGGTCATCTCGGCGCGTGTTTCTGACCACACTACTACCGTGCTATTGTTAAGCGCAACCATCGTTGATGGGTCCTGCGCGCCGTCAACCGGGCTGGTATCCGCCTGTGTTATCGGCTGTTCGTCGCCTTCAGTCGCGCCCGTTGGTAGGTCGATTGAAGGGTTATAATCGAAAGCGGGCATTGCTGGCAGGGGCATCATGACCGGGTTATCATAAAATGTGAGCGGTAAGGGATTGCGGATAGAAATCGCAAAGCCTAAATCATCGCTCTCAATCTGGAAAGTGGCATCATCAAATATCAATTGCCCAGTGATATTATCCAGTGCCAATACAAACGAAGTCAATAACCACTTGTCGCTAGTAGTGTAGGTTATGCGGCGTAAACCATCTGAGACGGTCAAGGTGTGTGTATATAAATCAGATACGCTGGGGTTCATTTTGCCAAGCATCCCGCCCGCAACCCGCATCCTGATGGTATCCAGAAATTGCTTGGCTGCGAAATCGTTACGCACCCTTTGTTTGCCTTCAGTTTCGGCATCGGCGCGAATCAGGTTTGCTTTCAATATTTGTCTGTCGGTTGTCGATTGCTCCGGGCCACGTGCTGGCTGTATGGGCGGTGAGATTGATGCAAAAAACGTCACTTTTTTAGATGTGGTGTTGTACCAACCGTTACCCGCTATTGCCCTACCAACTTGATAGCTATGATCCTTTTCTAAACTATACATAATGTCATCAATGTTGGTATTGGTATAGTGCTTAAATTGGAAATCGGCAATGGTAGTCAAGGCGCTACGGTCTGCTGTCGGGATATAGCGCATGTTGCGAACCAACTTGAACATGCCATCGGACGTAAACTCGAAGTCCATATTAATAGACCACATCTGCCCGCGCAGGCTGTCAAGCAATTTCCCTTTTTGGAAAAAATAGGATATGTATTGATAATCATCGGACACATCGTCAAATTCTAATGAATGAGTGTTGTTAATATTGGTCATCTCACGGATATAGACAGCCATAGCACGCCAGGGTGTTAGTGTTTTAATTTCCGCAAAGTCGTCAGGGCTGCTCTCATCTTTGAACTTCCATTCAATCGCGTTGATATTGTTCATTGTCGCCGCAAGCCCGGTTACATTAAAGCGTGCCATACCCCTGCCGTTAGCGGTAAAATCCATGCCCTCGGTGCGGATACGCCCGCAAAACAATAATTTGTTACCGCTCGTTTTGTGTGGCATATAAACAGCACACATACTGCCATTTAGTACAGTCTGCACGCCATCCCAAAATGGCATGGTCATGTTCCAACCCTCAACCACGTCGGCGCTAATTGATATATCACTAAATCGTAGATTAACAATTGATGAGAGATCGGCGGGCGCAATTTTGACAAATGGTGTGAAAAATTGAGTTTGTCCGCCATCGTCAGTAACGGTCAGGCGCGGCATATAATCACCCGGTACGGTGTAACGGATGACCGCCGCCCCAGTTGCGCCATTGAATGATACCTGTGAACCGCCATCGGTACTGGTTAGCGCCCAGCTACTAATCGCCGCGCCATCAGCAACAGCATAAGCGGCGGGGGTGATGGTTATATCGGCGTTGCCGTCAGCATTGATTACGGCGAAAAACCACGTAGGCACATTATAGATTATTGGCGGCGGTGCACGATAAGTTCCTGCAAAATCAGCAAGCCACGTACTGCCACTGAGGAACGGTGTTTTTGTGCTTTCGCGCACATCTTTGGTGATAAAAACATAATCATTATCGGCGGGTTGAAAAGAAGTCCATTGGACACTGAGCAGCGTTGAAGTGGCAACCGCCCGCAAGCGTCCCCACCATTTGTAAGCGCGTATATCGTCTGTTGACGAAATCCAAACGGTGTAGCCTTCTAGGGCATCACTAGCGCTAAAGCCAGTGGTAATGGTGTCGATGGTAATTGTTGCAAAGGTGTTGGCAAAACTTGCTTGGTTAACCCGCGCCTTCAGAACAATGTTCTGTCCCCAGACAAGTAGATAGGCATCCGTGCCAAATTGCATTGTGGCAAGGGTATCTACTGTGCTGGTTGATAGTGCGGTTGGGAAGGGCATTTAGCTACTCTCTATCGCAAAAACGGCATCGACTACGGTTATGCTCGCGCCGCCGCCCACGTCACTGTTAACATAAATAGTCACTGTAGCGGTAGCGTCTAACGCCTGCTGCCAGAATAATGTCACTTGCTCCGCATCCGGCGTGGCGTTGGATTCAATGATAGATTTCGCACCAACCGCCGCCGCGTCAACACGAACTTGAAATGTCCATAGAACACTGGCATCTGATGTGAAACTGATAACCGCCGTCACCTTATAATCTTTGGCCACAACGATAGTATGGCTGTCGTCACTGGCGCTTGTTGTCACCCCGGCATTCAGCCCGGAGGTTGTAAACGCTGTCAGCTTTTCGGCTGCTGTTGTTATCCCTGTTTGCGCGGTTGAAGCGCCTGTTGCTGATAGTGTACCCTTCATTTTGTCCTCGTGTAATATATCGATTCGGCTGAAATTGTAAATAAACTGGTCATAACCTAACGGCGCTCTGGCCAGGTCTGGCGGTGCTCCTATATCTAATATCGCGTTGGCAATAATGTAACGCTCAGGCATAGTTGTATTTACTGGACTAGCCCAACGCCGCGTTTTTAATGTCACTTTGCCGCTACGAGCGCCGCCCAAAATAGATGTGTACAGATACCACCACTGGGCATAAGTGATGCCGTTCGATAGCCATAGCGTTGTATCATGGCCATCACCCTGTGTAATGCCGTCACCCGTTACTCTGTCAACACCTTCCCTATAAAACGGGAAGTCATGGACACGCGGGAAATAATCTCTATCAACCAATATCAATTCAATATTGCCCAACCCACTATAATTGTCATAGCCCTTTGCTATTTGATTGTCGTTAAAAACATCGGTTGCGGTTTTCGCCATCAGCCCATCACGCTTTCTACAATATCAAGTACATCAGAGCGGGTTAAAGCGCCGCCTCTAGCCCCTGCCGACGCGCCAGCGCCTAGCCTACCCAGCGCCCCAGTACCGCCACTTGGGACACTCAACACCTTGTCAACCTGTGCTTTGGAAGCTATCGCAAACTCAACCACTGCCCTAAGATTGGCAATCTGCACCTTATTAACCTGGTTCTGCAAAGCCACTTCCTGTTCAGCCTTGCTGCGTTGTAATCGCAACGAGTCATTAGCGGCCACCTGCTTAAGCCGCGCCTCTTTGCGTTGGGCCTTAGCAACATCAGCCGCCGCCGCTTGTATAGCTTTCAACCTGTCTTCGCGCTCCTCCTCAGCCGCAATTTGCTTCTCAATCCGCTCCTCGGCAAGTTCAACACGCAACTCAGCGACACTTTCTTTGGCAGCATCGCGGCGTTCCTGCTCGTCTTCAACAAAAGCATCCTGACGATTAATGGCGGCAATAAACGACTGCTCGTCTACCAACTGTTTTATCGACTTGTTGAAATCCTTTTCAGCCTTAATCTGAGCGTCGCGATTATCTTGTCGCAAATCAGCAAGTTCCTGCCCTTGCTCGGCTGCAAACTCTAAGGCAGCTAAGGCGGACTTCTTATTGGCGATTACCGATTCCATATTCACTTTGCGCTGGTCGGCTATAGCTGCGGAGGTTGCTTTTGACGCATCCCTGGCGGCCTTCGCTGATCGCTTAGCTGTGGCTACTAATTGTTTTATTGAATTTGATAATACCTTTTGGGCTTCCGCCGCAGCCTTTGCAG
>SDBU01009345.1_pt1 | contig 10994 bp, 9 predicted proteins | sample 2277071 | NCBI WGS metagenome assembly SDBU01 (sample SAMN10397929, study PRJNA504765) | marine sediment metagenome | isolation source: marine sediment core GS08_GC12, 126 cmbsf | place: Arctic Ocean: Gakkel Ridge, Loki's castle | collected 2008
AGTCACGGTTCTTTCTCTGAACATCTATAGCAACTTGGCGGGAACCTGTCTTTCGCGGAGGAGCGCGCCGTATGTCCGTGTCCGGTTTCTTGAAGACAGCAGATAGGAGCGAACAGCATGCCCCCTCAGCGGAAAGTGTACTTCAATGGCGAGTACGTGGCCGAATCAGAGGCGAGGGTCTCGATCTTCGACTCAGCGTTGATGTTCGGCGACATGCTATTCGAGGTGACCCGCACCTACAATGGCGAGCCCTTTCGTATGCGCCATCACCTTGAGCGTCTCTACGCCGGCCTCAAGATCGTGGAGATCGACTGCGGGATGAGCCTGGACGAGATGGAGGCGACAACGCTTCAGACAATCGAGGTCAACCGGCCGTGCTTCCCTGATGGGCTCGACTTCCAGATAATGCACAATGTATCGCGCGGCCCACTTGGTCTGTACGCCTCGGTCTTCCCCCAGGGCCTACGCCCTACTGTCACCATCAACTGCTGGCCCCTGACCTGGCATCTGGCGGCCATCGCTGACACATACCACACAGGCGTTCACGCCGTTATCACGCCCCAGCGGTCTGTGCCCTCCCGGCTCATTGACCCAAAGATCAAGAACCGCAGCCGCATTTACTACCAGACTGCGAACCAGCAGGCCCACAAGATAGACCCGGCAGCCTCCGCGCTGTTGACAGACGACGACGGTTTCATCACCGAAGGAACGGGCACCAACTTCTTCGTTGTCAAGGGCGGCGAACTCTTCACGCCGGAGCCACGCAACATCCTGCGCGGGGTAACACGGCAGGCCGTCATAGAGTTAGCCACGCGGCTGGATATCCCGTGCCACGAGACGAACCTGGAGCCCTACGACGTGGCAACGGCGGACGAGGCCTTCTACGCAAGCACTTCGATAGCTATCATGCCTGCGACCAGGTTCAACGGTCTCCCGGTAGGCGACGGCAAGGTGGGGCCGGTTGTGCGGACGCTGCTCGACGCATTCAGCGAAATGGTCGGCGTGGACATCGTGGCGCAGGCCAAGCGATACAAGGAAGAGGCTGGCGCATGAGACACCGCCTGTAGCCGCTGAGAGAGCGGTGAAACTGCGGATTGCTTTCGTGTCTCCGCGCTCTCAGCGGGTTCTGCGGTCAGTTTCGGCCGAGCCGTCTAGGCATCGCGGCCGGGCAGGAATCGCTCGAACATGTCCCGCTTCTGGGTCCACACCCGGTCTCCCCATCCGTCCGGCCTGGTACCCCATTCCCAGTCGGGCAGCCCTTCAAGGCGCTCCATGACTGGCTTGGCGCCCTCCAGGAAGTCCCGGGGCAAGCTGCCCTGGCACTGATCGGGTGGCTCTATCCCCAGGAGATGGCACACGAGAGGCGCCACGCTGGTCTGATGCATGTAGCCCAAGCGGTCCACCGGTCGCTGGTAGCCCCTCTTAAGGCCGGGTCCCCATCCGAGGAAGAACGCCATGTTGGAGGAGACCTCCGTCCTGGCGGTGGGTAGGTAGGGCCCGTGGTGGGCGCCGAACCGCGCTGGTGTCCAGACGTAGGGATCGTCACCGACGACGCTGCCGCTGGAGTAGCCGCTGACGTAGCCGTCCTCCATGACGAAGACGATGTCCCCGCACTGCTCGCCCCAGCACCCAAGCAACGGCGCGTGCTTCTTGGGCAGGGCCAGCGCCACCGGACACCGCCCGGTCTCCTTGTCCAGCCAGGTCCGCAGCAGGGTGAGCACCTCCGTCTGAATGCGCACGTATTCATCCGAGCCTTCCTCTGCATTGACAAAGATCTCATAGCTGCGGACCGGCGTGACGAACACCTTGGTGCGCTCCATATCTACGTTATCGGCATCCTCGTTGGGATCGAAGACGTTGGAGCCGTCCTTCAGCACCAGGTATCCCTTGTCGATCAGCAGGCGGTAGATATCGGTGGCGCGCACCTGCGGAATAGCGGCGTGGTCGGACACGACAATCACAGCCGTATCGTCAGGAGCGTCGTCCAACAGGGCGCCAATGAAACGGTCGGCGATCTTGTACGCTTCCCTGTAGGCGTCCCATCCCTCCTCTGCCTTGGCCTCGTCGTAGCCTGGACACGCGGGGTCAACCAACGGCAGGAAGTGGTGGTTCATGTAGTCGAACAGATGGATGTGGGTGTACAGAAGGGAATAGTCCTTCTGCTCCACGAGGTACTTGCTCGCCTTGGCTATCCACTGGTGATGGTAGTCGCTCTCCTCCATGCAGGTCTGCAAGTCTGCGATGCCCCACACGTACGGCAAGACCGAGGCATGCTCCAGGTATGGGCCAAACCTCTCGGAGAGGTCGCTGGCAAGCTCGGAAGGCTCTGTGAAGCCATCGGTGAGCATCACCTGCGAGCGATAGAGGCGGAAACGGCTCGCGTCCGGCGTGAGTTCCACTGTCTTGAAGCGGAAGGTCCCCTCTTGCGGGCTGCCCTCAATGACAAAGCGCTGGCGGACCCATTGGCCCCATTCCCCAACCCTCGACCGGGTCAACTCGGAGCTGCCATCTCGGTCCGTACAGACCACCACCGTGTCGTAGCCGGTGCCGTGGGTATCGATGACCAGACCCATCAGAACCTGGTCTTCACCCTCTCGTTTAGTGACAATCGAGATAGGGAACTCCAGCGGCGGCAGGTGGCTCTCCGGTGGATTCTGCCAGCAACGCGCTCGGTCGAGTTCTACCTGGTAGCTGCTGGGGAGTCCGCTCAGGTTCGTGTAGCCCAACGAGGGAGTCACCTCAAACGGACTGGTGCCGTATCCAGGGTGACCGAAGCCGTCTACCGTGGCGGCCAGTCTTCCCCTGGTGGGAGAGGCGGCGGGATAGTGAAGAGCCACGCTCTTGAGGCCAGCCTTGTCAGCGGCCTCGAACACGGTCTCAGCGGCCACAGCCGGTCCGACGAAGGACGACATGGTCCGTTCCGGGTTGCGAGGGCTCGGCAAATTGAGGAACCAGCGCGACACCGTGTGCGTCCCGGTGTGGGCGCCCGTGATGAGTGTAGCCCAGTTCGTTGGAGTCCAGGCGGGGAGAGAGCAGTAGGCCTCTGTGACTATGCCCTCGTCGGCGAGACGCTTCAGGTGGGGCGTTACTCCCTCCGCTGCGAAGCGGGTGAACATCGTGGACATCATGCCGTCAAGTCCTATGACGTATACTCTCTTGGCCATGTCAGTAACCTCCCAAGGGTCTGGTATAGACGTTCCCTGAATGCAATCACCCTCACCTCAATCCTCTCCCTCAGGGAGAGGAAGTGAGAAACTGCCCTTGCTCAACTAGCACCAAAGACTACTAATGAAAAACGCGGCCGGAGTCCACGACCAGTGTCTGTCCAGTGATGCTATCGGTGCGGCAGAACGCCACCACCTGGTCGGCTATGTCATCCTTGTCAGCCGGCCTCTTGAGAAGCGACCCGTCTATCGCTCGCTGCCGGAATTCCGGGCTCAGGTTGGACGACATCCTGGTGCCCACGAGGTATCCCGGGGCGACGCAGTTCACCAGGATCTCCGGCGCCAGGGCGACCGACATGCACTTGGTGAGGTGGATGAGCCCGGCCTTCGAGACCGCGTAGGGTATTGAGGACCCGGTCGGCCCTATTCCTGCAATCGAGGAGATGTTTACGATGCGTCCGGCGCCCTGCTGTTTCATCAGTGGGGCAACTGCCTTGGTGCAAAGCATTGGGCCGGTCAGGTTTACGGTAAGTATCCTGCTCCAGTCCTCAAGGGTCATCGCGTCCAAGTCGCCGAAGGGGATCCACTTGTTGTACGCCGCGTCGTTCACAAGGATATCCACCCTGCCAAACCTTGCGACCACCTGGGAAACCAGAGCCTCGATCTGATCTGGGTCAGTGACGTCGCACCGGAATGCCTCGGCCCGCACCCCTGCGTCGCGCAGACCTTGGGCCACCTCCCGCGCTACGTCGCCGCTTCGACTGTATCCCACTGCCACATCAGTCCCGGCGTTGGCCAGCGCATGGCATATCCGTCGACCGAGACCCCCACTGCCCCCTGTGACTATGGCTACCGCGTTCTGCAACTCCACATTTTGCCTCCTTCAACCTTGAGATGCCGGACCTCTGGACGGTCACCGGCAAGCGAGATTATATCACGGCATGAGGCGGTATTCGGGTGCGCTCAGCGTCTTGTCTCCATTGGGCTTCTTTCTACCGGGCGACGGCTGCTTCTCGCGATTCGGCGCCGTGGTCTCCCGGATAGCTGATGGGGATGAGTTTGCAGTCTGGAATCGTGTGGACGGTGAGACAGGCTATTGCGGCGTCATGCGTGAGCGAGGATGACATCCGCGTTGCCGTTTGGGCGAGACGAAGTGATGACAAGAGGTTCCGCACTGCCAGGGTCGCGGCCCCCTGGCGTCGAGCAACGAGAGGAGGTAGTCCGAATCCTGGGGGAGCGAGACGGGAGCCTACCAGAAGACCTGTGTTACCTCGAAGGAGTCCACCGAAGTCGCAATCCGCCTACCCGGGCGTCAGGCAGGCGCTCTAGCCGCCTGCCACTGCGGGCACGATGCTCACCTCGTCACCGGCCTTCATCGCCGTGTTCAGGCCGTTCAGGAACCGGATGTCTTCGCTGTTCACGTAGAGGTTCACGAACTTCCTTAGTTCGCCCCGCTCATCGCAGAGCCGTTCCCTAATGCCCGGGAATTGCTCCTCAAGAGAGCCTATGACGCCCTTGAGGTCCTCTCCCTTTGCAGCGACCCTGTTCTGTCCGTTTGTCATACGGCGGAGAGGCGATGGAATCCTCACCATCACGTTCATGGCACGGCTTTCTCTGGAGTTGTATTGCCCTGCGAGCCTGGTGCGGTGTTACCCTTCTACTACATCTCCACCCACAGGGTCCACCCTCACGCCGATAGAGACTACCCAGTCGATGCCACTGGCGATCGCGTCTTCCTCGCCCTCAAGCTCCAGCACGACCCAGCCTAGGTCCTCCCGCACGTCGGCGCGGCGGATGTTGGTGACTACATTGAACTTGCGTCCGACCTCATAAATCACGGGCTCGGTTATGAGCTGTTGGGGGAAGGTGAATCTCACTCGTTTCTTGATCATGCTGTGTGCCCCCGATGCCGGCCTTCCTGTTGCTTCCGCTCCGCCATCGCCGTTTGGAATGTCTCGTAGTCTGGGGCGGTATGTATAGGGTCGATGAGGTGCTCCACCGCCTCCTGCGTCTTCAAGCCGTTGCCTGTAATGTACGCAACGGTGACCTCATCGGACTTGATCTTCCCGCTCTCAACAAGCCTCTTCAGACCCGAGATGACAACGCCGCCGGCAGTCTCCGTGAAGATCCCCTCGGTCTCCGCCAGAAGCTTGATTCCCTCGGCCACCTCATGTTCCAGGGCTACGACCGCCGTCCCCCGGGAGGCCGCAACCGCCTTCAAGGAGTAGAATCCGTCCGCCGGATTGCCAATGGCCAGGGACTTCGCCACTGTGTCGGGTCTGATAGGACGCACGTGAAAGCTTCCCCGTTCGTACGCCTCCACTACCGGGGAGCAGCCCTCGGGCTGGGCCGCGTGCAACCTTGTCTTCATCGAGTCGATCAGCCCAAGATCCTTGAGCTCATTGAGTCCCTTCCAGATCTTGTTGAGGAGTGAGCCCGAGGCTACTGGTACGACGCAGTTGTCGGGGGCCCGCCACCCCAGTTGTTCCACCACCTCGTAGGCCAGCGTCTTGCTCCCCTCCGAGTAGTAGGGGCGCATGTTGATGTTGACGAAGGCCCATCTGTTGTTGTCGGCTAACTCGCTGCACAGGCGGTTCACGTCATCGTAGTTGCCATCGACCGCGACGAGAGTGGGGCCGTATATTCCGGCCCCTATGATCTTTCCCTTCTCCAGGTCGGCAGGGAAGAAAATGATTGTCTTCATGCCAGCCTTTGCGCCGTGGGCTGCCACGGCGCCACCCAGGTTGCCCGTCGTCGCGCAGGCCATCGTATCGAACCCGAACTCCAGCGCCTTGGTCGAGGCAACGGAGACGACGCGGTCCTTGAATGAGTAAGTCGGGTTCACGGCGTCATTCTTGACGTAGAGCTGATCGAGGCCAAGCTTCTCACCAAGGTTCTTGGCCCTGAGCAGCGGTGTGAAGCCAGTCGCCATGTCGACAGGCTCGTCCGTCTCGACCGGAAGCAACTCGCGGTACCGCCACATGGTCAGGGGTCCTTGCGCGATGCTCTCGCGGCTTATGGTCTTGGCGATCGCGTCGTAATCGTAGGCGACCTCCAGCGGACCGAAGCAGAACTCACAGACGTGAATCGGCTCAATCGGATATTCTCTGCCGCACTCCCTGCAACGCAGAGCTCTGACGTGGGACAATGAAGGGTTCCTCCAGGATGAAGAAAAGCGCCAGCAACCGGCAGTGGCGCTACCAAGGTGACAAGGACGAGTTGTATACGAATGGTAGCAACACCCAAACGGCCCTGTCAAGAAAATGCGCTGTTGCGCCCGCACAACCTGAGACAACCGTTATGTCAACTCACAGTCACAGTGAATTCCTCGGAGGCGCCGCCGTGAGGGCACGATTCAGCGCCTTGTCAGGCGGCTGCCTGCCCGCGACGTGCCGACGTCGGAGGCAGGCGTGAAAACCCGCTCTAGCCGTTTCACTATCAAATCCTCCCTGGCAGCGACGAAGTCCGGAAACCGCCCAATGTGGTAGAGGCTTTGGTCGTCAGGGATTAGGTGGCGCTCGCGATACCCATTGTCGCGTGTACCCAGCCACTCATCGAAATCCTTGTTGGATTTCTCCTCATTCTCATTCTCTGTGAGCAATTGCAGATTCCCGACCAAGTCGCGCGACGCCCAATACGCCTCCCAACTATACTCGGGTATCCCTGCGCGTTTCAATTCCGTGACCGTGAACTTCGACCTTGGGAAGATGTGGTCTTTGTGAAAGGTCGTTACGCCCCAGTTCTTTTCATCGTACAGTAGCGACAAGGCCAGAAACGACTCACGCCTTCCATATGTGATGTCCAGGAAACCCTGGATAGCACCATCATCAAAGCTAGAGGACCGGCCCATCGACACAAGCTGCGTGTTCAGGGCCTCTATCGGGAAGTCCTTCTCCCCACCCTGAGCTGCTTCGCCAATGATCGTCCGGATCTCCCTCAGAACCGTGTCTGACGAACCGCCAAAGACGTTATTGATCAGGGCCGCTAGTAGCCAGCGCTGGATGGCGGCGGTGTTCCTAACGTCAAACGCTGAATTCGTGTTGAGCTTCAGATCCCCCTGGCGGAGTAGGTAGTAGATGATTGGAATCAAGTCGTTGTGACTGCTCAGTGTATCTCTGTCGATCCCAAAGTGGTTGGCCAAATCGACGGCTGCCTCAGTGGAAGCTTTGATCTGGGGCCATTTGCCCTGAATGATGGACAGGTTCTTGTTATTGAAATTGTCGACTCTGTACTGGACCGGCAGATCGGACAACACTAGGCAGGTTTTCATCACGAAGTCCTTGTCGAAGTCATTGCCCCTCGTCAGTTCATAGTTGAGGCGATCCACGAACTCATAGATCTCTTCCCTGGCGTTTGTGCCTCCCCATTTGGACGTTATCATGGAAAGCAACAAGTCGGACTTCGTCAGCTTTGTGCCCCCTTCGTTTGCGCGGACAAAAATATCAAGCACGCGGTCATATGTTTGGTCGTGCTCGACGTAGTACGAGATCACGTCATCCTGCCAGATCGCGCGATAGAGTCTGCCAACATTCTTACGGAAGACCTTCACCTCGCCTTTGGTTGTAGAGTCGGGCAAGCGGTCGACCAGGTCTTCCGTATGATCGCTGAAGGCATCCTCGCTGTCGAAATCCAGAATCCTGCCAACCTTGTACCACCACTCGCCTTGACGATTCTCGGGCTCATGACAATCGAACTTGTGCCACTTGAACCCGTAGTGTATTGTTGCCTCCTTACTATCTTCATCCCTTGTGGGATCCTTCAGCAGATTGAGGTACATGGTCTGTTTCACCCACGCGTTCGGGTTGTTCCACCGCTTGTATTTGATCTTCGTGGTATATGTGCCTTTGAGCCCGATGAGCAGTGAAGTCAATCGTTGCTGACCGTCTAGCACCAAGTTGAGCCCATGAACGCCGTGGACGTTGGCGAGATCAAGGTGCTTTCCTCGCCGATAGTGTTCGATGAACTTGTAGATATCCCAGTTCTCTTTGTTTTTGTCCAAGAGCTCCCAAAACAGGAAAGAGCTAATCGGGTAACCCCGCATGATGGAATCAAACAGCCGGGTTATCTGACCTTGTCCCCAAACGAATTCCCTTTGGATCGCAGGAAGGAAGTACTTGACGTTTAGGTGGTTCAGGATCGTGGAGATGGACTCTGATCTGTATGCCACAACAGACGCTCCTTTCGTGTCTAGGGCTAACCTACGCGGACTGTAAGCACTTCACCTGTTCTCAGTCAAGGCTTTGAAGTGCCACCTTGGAATCCCATCCTCCATGCTATCGCTTGTCAGCGACAACCTCTTGGGCCATCCGCGGGGAGGAATCGAAGGCCCAGCAAGCGCTGCAAGCAAGGTTCGTGTGCCTCCAGTTGACGTTCCTCATGTGAGACTGCGCCGTGCCCAATCGCGAGTCGGCCTACCGGCAACGCGAGGCGCGTCTTCGGTTCTCGCACACGACGACGGCCAACTTGATGGCCTCTATCAGGCTCCTGGGATCGGCTGTGCCCTTCCCCGCCTTCCCGAAATTGGTCCCGTGCTCAACGGAGGTCCTGATGATGGGCAGGCCGAGGGTCACGTTGACCCCCAGCCAGATGCCCAGCATCTTGGCCGCGATATGCCCCTGATCGTGATACATGGCGACGGCGGCATCGAACTGTCCCTCCGACGTGCGGAAGAAGATGGTGTCGGGAGGCAAAGGACGGTCCATTACGTTCAGCCCCTGGCGGCGCGCCTCGTCGATGGCAGGCTTGATGTACTCCTCGTCTTCATCGCCGAAAAGGCCGTCCTCGCCCGCGTGAGGATTGAGGCCAGCCACAGCGAGGCGAGGCTGGTCTATGCCCATCTCTCTGACGGCATCATTGGTGAGCCTCAGCACGGTAAGTATCCTCTCCGGACGCACCAGATCAAGGGCCTGACGCAGGGGGAGGTGGGTCGAGACATGGGAGACTCGCAGTTTGCCAGCGACCAGCATCATGGCCACGTCAGAGGCGCCACAGAGCTCAGTCAGCAACCCAGTGTGGCCATCATAGTGGTAGCCGGCCTTGTTGAGCGCCTCCTTGTTGATGGCAGAAGTCACCAGGGCGTCGCAGCGCCCGGCCAGCGTCAGGTCCGTCGCCAGCGTTATGTACTCGTATGCGGCCTTCCCCGCCATGAGACTAACCCGGCCCCTCACGAGCTTGTCCGGATCGATGTTGTCCAGGTCTACCACCTCGATGATGCCTCCCTGGAATTCGGCATTGGAGACGTCGTCTATCGCCCGCACCTTCCCAGGCACGCCGGTGAGCTTCAACGCTTCTCGCATGATGTCGGCATCGCCAATCACCAGCGGCCGACAAATGGCGCTTATCTCCTTTTCCGCCAGGGCCTTGGCAATGATCTCGGGCCCTGATCCTGACGCATCGCCCATCGTGATGGCGAGTAGCGGTTTCCGTTCCTGATTCAAGACAGATATCCTCTCTTTTCTCTGCATACAAGATGGCGTTCAGTGTCGCAGAATCCGTGCCAAGAGGACCCGGCTGGCCAGCCGGCCTCGACGTATGTATTCACCCACCCAGTGACCTCCTGCGCGGTACGACTCGGCCCTATATCGCAGAGCCGAGTCTGCCGTCGCTAGTACCCTGTCCACATGGTTGTGACGCAACGATTTCAGCCCCCCCCATCCCAACCCCGACGAGTCGGGGGGTCCTATCCTCTCCCCCTTTTGGGGGAGAGTTAGAGAGGTCCGATGATCCTCTGGTCATCGAGACTCTCGACCCTGTCGGAGGGGTAGCACCGAAGCTCAATGTCATCAGAAATAAGTGGACAGAGTGCTAGTCGCGGATTATGGCCCCGCCGTCCACGTGCAGGCACTGCCCGGTGATATTGCACGCGTCGTCGGAGACGAGAAAGGCTACCGCCTTGCCGACATCCTCGACAGTCTGGGGCCTGCCAAGGGGGAATATCTTCGCGTAGACCTGGACGAAGGCGCTGTGCGGGTCCCGTTTCAGCAGCTCTTGGTCCACATCCTGCCTTGCCTTGACGCTCTCTTGCTGGAAATGGGTCCACACGGCGCCCGGGCAGACCGCGTTGACGTTGATGTTGAAAGAAGCCAACTCCGCCGCCAGGCCCTTCGTGTACCTCAGGACAGCAGCCTTGCTAGCAGCATAGGCGCCTCCCATGAGGCGCGGCGCGTGTCCGGCCATGGACGCCATGTTGACTATCTTGCCGTACCTCCGCTCCTTCATGTGGGATACCACCGCGTCGCAGCACCGCAGCACTCCCTTCACGTTGATGCTGAAGGTCACATCCCAGTCCACCTCTCGACTCGACGAGGGTTGACCCCCTGGCGCGGACGAGACCCCCGCGTTGTTCACCAGAATGTCCAGGCGCCCCCACTCCTCCAGGACCCTCGCGACCGCCGTGTCCACCGACTCCTGAGAGGTAACATCCAGCTTGAGCGCCATCGTCTTGGAGTCGTGGATTCGCGCTGCCACTCGGGCGGGCCCCTCCGCTTCCAGGTCGGTGAGAGCCACATCTGCTCCCTGACAGGCGAGAGTCAGGGCGATTCCCTCCCCAATGCCCATACCCGCACCCGTCACCAGTGCCGTCTTTCCCGTAAGGTCTGCAATCATGATAAGCCTCCTTGCGTTCAGTGTACCGGAAGCGCGCGCTGCGTGCCAGAGCCGCCAATGAGCCCGTGCGCCGCGAACACGGCCCGATGCCCCGTGGCCCAGCCACACCACGCAAGCAGTGTCTACGCTAGTACTACTTTGTTACATACCTATGAGGGCCGTCTCGGTCCCGTATGATTGCTTCGACCACCTGGATGAATAGTTGCTCAAGGACCAGTCGTCTCA
>SDBU01009346.1_pt1 | contig 10994 bp, 13 predicted proteins | sample 2277071 | NCBI WGS metagenome assembly SDBU01 (sample SAMN10397929, study PRJNA504765) | marine sediment metagenome | isolation source: marine sediment core GS08_GC12, 126 cmbsf | place: Arctic Ocean: Gakkel Ridge, Loki's castle | collected 2008
GATTCAAGATAGCCTTAGCCTCCTCGGCGCCAATTGAGAATATCCGGCTGGTTACCCAAAGTCTGGGTATAGATAACTACTTCCATGCGGTAGTGTCCGGCCGGGATGTGACCGAGGGTAAACCCAGCCCGCAGGGTTTCTTGCTCGCTGCCCGAAAATTAGGTGTAGAGCCCGAGAACTGCATCGTGATTGAGGATGCCATTGCCGGCGTTACTGCAGGAAAGAGAGCCTGGACACATTGCATCGCTGTAACCAATACTCACCCCAGGGAGAGTCTGAGGGAGGCCGACCTTATCGTCGACACCCTGGAAGAGGTAAAAATGGCTGACCTGGAGAGGCTTCTTAACCCCGATAGATAAAGGAGCGTAAAAATGGAAAGGTCTTTAGTTATTATCAAGCCCGATGCCATGCAGAGGGGCCTGGCAGGCACCATTATCGGTCGCCTGGAAAGGTTAGGGCTCAAGCTGGTGGCGCTCAAGATGATCAAGCTGGACAAGCCTCTAGCCAAACGACATTACGCTGTTCATGCTGATAAGCCCTTCTTCCACAGCCTGGTAGATTACATCAGCTCTGCCCCGATAATTGCTGCTGTCTTTGCCGGGGAACAGGCGGTAGAGAAAATCAGAAAAGAAACGGGGTCAACCGACCCGGCCAAGGCTCAGGCGGGGACCATCAGGGGTGACTTCGGGTTAGATATTCAACGCAACACAGTTCACGGCTCTGATTCCATGGAAACTGCCGAGGGGGAAATCAAGCTACTCTTCGGCGAGGATGAAATCTTCAACTACTAGACCATGGCTATTAGGACAGACCAATACCATTATATAAGGCCGCCGGGCGCGTGGTAGGCCAAGGTTGGTTATTGAATCCTGACTATCGGTATAGCCCGGCTCCACAGCCTATCAAGCTGGTAGTATTCGCGCTCGAAGGGGGCAAAGATATGGACAATAACATCCCCAAAGTCAAGAAGTAGCCATCCGGAGTCCACAGCGCCCTCAGTGTGGTGAGGTAAGATACCCTCCCCCTTCAGTGCATGCCCGACCTCCTCATAAATGGCCTGAATCTGCCTCTCACTCTCGCCACTACATATGACAAAGAAGTCAGCAAAGCTGCATACCCCTCGGGCATCGAGCAGCATAATATCCACCGCCTGCTTACTAACCGCTGCTTCTACTGCTTTCCGGGCTACTTCTATTCTTTCCAGAAATCAGACCCCCACACAAGAGATTTATATGTTATTATACCATAACTGGACTGACCCTAAGTCCCTTATCAAATTCCAGGTCTTGCCGTCACTTACCACCATGATATACTATGTTAACCAACCAGAATATTACAAGGATAAGGATAATGGCCGGGCTGCTTTTTGGGACGGGCGGTAGTCCCCATAGCTCCAAGACTCCTTCCACCCTGGACGGAATTCTGCGCATTGCCGAGCTCGGGCTCGGCTGCATGGAGATAGAGTTTGTCCAGGGAGTAAAAATGGGGGAGGCGGGGGCTCGCCTGGTGGCGGAAACGGCAGCCAGGAACGGAGTAAAGCTATCAGCCCACGCCCCCTATTTCATCAACCTTAACGCCCGCGAGCCGGAAAAGATAAGGGCGAGCCAGGAGCGGATACTTCAGGCCGCCCGCATTGGGACGATTTGCGGTGCCGAAAGCATCGTCTTTCACGCTGCCTTCTACCTTGGTGACCCACCAGGCAAAGCCTACAGCAGGGTAAAGAATTACTTATCTGAGGTTGTGAACCGGCTTCAGCGAGAGAATATTCGCGCCTGGATTAGGCCAGAAATCGCCGGTAAAGAGAGCCAGTTTGGAACCATAGACGAGGTACTCGACCTGTGCACCGAGCTGGAGGACGTAGCGCCCTGTATCGACTTTGCTCACTGGCATGCGAGAACTGGCAGTTTCAACTCTTACCCGGATTTTGCCTCAATTTTGCTTAAAGTTAAGCAGCGTCTGGGAGATAAAACCCTGGACAACATGCATATCCATATCTCCGGTATCGCCTACAGTAAATATGGAGAAGTTAGACACCTCAACCTGAAAGAGTCAGATTTCCAATACGTTCAACTTCTCCAGGCGTTAACAGATTATGATGCCGAGGGCCTAGTAATCTGTGAAAGCCCCAACCTGGAAGAGGACGCCCTGCTGCTTCAAGCAACCTACAATACACTGTTGAAATCGGGTTAGTCATTATATCAGCAAATCAGCTAGATTCCCAACTCCGAGCGAGTGCGCAGAAACCTTATCAATCTGTCACGGGCAACCAGCCCAACAACCCTACCCTCACTCACTACCGGTATCTGGTTTATATCGTTCCCATCCATTTGCTCCATTACACCCAGGGCATCCTGATCAGGATAAGCTACCTTTAGCTCGTTAACCGGGGTCATTATCTGCCTTACCGGGGTTACATCCCAGTCTTGCTGAGGAGCAGACTTGATATTATGTAAAGTCACTATACCCTGTAACCTGTCATCATCAGCTACCACGAAAAAGCGCCGTCCGCTCGGAATGACGTAACCCTGAACCAGCTCACTGACAGTGCTATCAGCAGGGACTACCGGGTAATCAGAGGTCATCACGTCAGCAGCAGTAAACGCCCCCAGTGCTTCCCGCCATTGTGCCTGACGATAACTGGCTGAGGCAGCATTCTCCAGAAACCAGCCGATAAACGCCAGCCACAGCCCGCTGAACCACATATCCCGAACTAGGAAGATTATCAAAATGCCAGCCACGATAAACAGGTAACCAACACCCTGCCCGACCCGGGTCGCGATTCGGGTTGAGCGTCCATAATTACCCGTAGCCCGCCAAAGGATGGAACGAAAAACACGCCCACCATCCAGAGGAAAGCCAGGTATCAGGTTGAATACCGCCAGTACCACGTTCACCAGAGCCAGCCAGGAGGCCATAGCCGCCAGCGGTTCAAGGATACCACGAGTCAGAACCCAAAGCAGGCCAAACAAGCCACCGATGGCCAAACTGCACGCGGGACCAGCCGCCGCCATTTTTAACTCGGCACTGGCTCTGGTTGCCTCCCTGGTCATCTGGGCCACCCCACCAAAGATAAACAGGGTAATGCTTTTTATCGTCACCCCATTGGCTCTCCCCACCAGGCTGTGAGCTAACTCATGGGCCAACACCGAGGCAAAGAATAGCAAGCTGGTGACTATGCCGACAACCCAATAAATCAGATGTGACCAAGTGGGATAAGCAAAAGGAAAGTACTGCCATGATAGAGACACAGTTATAAAAACAAATATTATGAACCAGGTATAATGCAGCCTCACCTGGATACCAAAGAAGCGGCCTAAGTTAAACGCACTACCCATTTTCAAAAATATAGCCAATTAGTTTATACGCCAATTTAGCTGCCAGAAAGGCACAGGAGATCGGTCCCTCCCTGGGGCAAAGCTCCACCAGGTCGAAGCCGACGACCCTCTTGGCTTGAGCCACTTCACGCAGTAAACCCACCAGCCCATACCAGCCGATGCCACCGGGCTCCGGGGTACCTACCGCCGACATAATTGAGGGGTCGAGAACGTCCAAGTCTATTGTTATGTAAACTTCTTCAGCCAGAGCGGCCACTATTTGCTGTGTCGCTACCCCTCCTGAAATCAGGTCACGAGCATAAAACGGGTTCATCCCCACCTCACCGATAAAGCGGCACTCCTCCTCACTCAGACTACGAATCCCCACGGGAACTACAGGGCATAGCTCCCGGACCCGCCTCATAACCGTGGCGTGGCCGAGTTTTGTCCCCAGATAGCTATCACGCAGGTCAGCATGGGCATCCAGTTGCAAAACAGAAAGGGCTTCATACTTCTCGTGATACGCCTTAACCATGCTCAGGGTTAACGAGTGTTCTCCCCCGAGCATGGCCACCATCTTACCCTCATCAAGCAGTCCCCGAGCTACCTCATAAAGGCGCTGAATCATGTGCTCTGGACCTGCCATCTCTGGCAGCACCTCAGGCAGGGTATGGATCCCTACCTCAGCGATTTCCCGTTCAAGCTCAATGTCATACAGCTCCAAATACCGGGAGGCCTCAATAATTGCCCGGGGGCCATCACGGGCACCACTACGCCACTCCGTAGTGCTATCATAAGCTACCGGCAACACCACTACCCGTGCCCGTTCCCGATCTGAATAAGGGGGTGATATCGCGGCAAAACTCCACTGCGACGAGAATAATCCCTGGCTCATTACGGCCTGATAAAGGCTACTTCATCCTTCTTACTCTGAGGGGTTACGTATTTCCTGTCCCGATCAAGAAGGTGAGTTCTTATTTCGCTTAGCTGAAGCCGGTTAGCGAGGTCTTTAGCGACAAGGGCGGCATCAAAGTCCTTACAGGAAAACAGGTCTATATTGACAAAGCACCGTTCAACAAAGGTGTGGATGCTGATATGGCTCTCAGCAATGAGGACAAACCCGGATATCCCCCACTCCTCAGGTCTATCCCCTACGTACCTGAGCACGAAAGGGGATGAAATCTTGGTCATGCCAATCTCTGCCGGATACTGATCCAGCAGCTCATAAATAAACTGCTCACTTTGCAGGATTTCCGAGTCGCTTCCATACCCATCGATTATAAGGTGCATCTGAACCCCCTAAATTGTTATATCACAGCAGAGAATTTGTTATTTCACCAAAGAGAGACGCGGTACCAATCTAGATGATTCCTGCCTTTCCTAACCGTGTGAAGCGGTGTCATCTCAACCTCCCTACCTAGCACTTGGGGGCTGAGATGCCCAGGAATTCCTCCATTAACGCCATAGCACAGTACTTGCCGCACATACTGCACGCTGAACCCGATGAAGCATGCTTACTGTGAACCTGGCGAGACCGCTCCGGGTCCAGGGAGAGCCTGGCCTGCTCCTCCCAGTCAAGCCTTTTTCGCGCCACGGACATCTGCATATCCCGCTGCTCAGCGCCCTTTACTTCTTTGGCCACATCACCAGCCTGGGCAGCAATCCGCGAGGCGATTACCCCCTGCTTCACGTCATCAGGGTCAGGTAGTGAAAGGTGCTCTGCGGGTGTTACATAACAGAGAAAATCAGCACCAGCGGCAGCAGCAATAGCACCTCCGATAGCGCCGGTAATATGGTCGTATCCAGCAGCGATATCGGTCACCAGTGGCCCCAACACGTAAAAGGGGGCTCTCTTGCAGATAGCCTTCTGCAACTGAACATTAGCCTCAATTTGGTTCAGGGGTAGATGTCCCGGACCTTCAACCATTACCTGAACCCCAGCCTGCCACGCCCTCTCCACCAGTTCCCCGATAACGAGCAACTCCTCAATCTGCGCCCGGTCAGTAGCATCAGCCAGGCTGCCGGGACGCATGCCATCACCAAGGCTCAGTGTCACATCAAAGCGTCTCGCTATTTCCAATAAGCGGTCATAGTATTCGTAAAGAGGGTTTTCGCGCTCATTGTAGAGCATCCAGCCAATGAGAAACGCCCCCCCCCGAGAGACAACATCGGCTACTCTTTTCTGTTTCCTAAGCCGAGCAATCGCTGACTGGGTGACGCCACAGTGCACCGTAATGAAATCAATACCATCCCGGGCATGCTCTTCAATCACCTCAAAGAGGGCATCGGCGTCCATTTTGACGATGGCATCATATTTATCAATCGCCTCAATCCCAGCTTGATAAATGGGCACTGTTCCGATAGGGAGATGGCTGGCAGCAGTAACCGCCCGCCGAATGGTGGCTACATCGCCACCGGTACTTAAATCCATTACAGTATCAGCCCCGTATTTGATGGCCACCTGCAGCTTTTCCAACTCAATGTCCAGATCGCCAAAGTCGGAAGAGGTACCAATATTGGCATTAACCTTGGTTTTAAGTCCCTGACCAATGCCACATGGGACAAGATTTCTATGATTGATATTGGCCGGAATTACTATCGTGCCACCAGCCACACCCTGCTGGATTGACTCAGCATCCAGTCCCTCACGCTCAGCCACCACCGTCATCTGCGGCGAGATATCCCCATCCCGTGCTAGTTCCAGTTGCGTCATAGCCACCTCCACAAAACAAAACCAAGGGCTTCGGCCACCACTTGACCCCTGGTCTAAAGTCGCTGCCGCTTCCCTACGCTCGCGTTACCGAGATCAGGTTCCGAGGGTTGGCATCAAATCGCCTCTCAGCCTCTAGCGCACCCCTAGCGGTTAGCCTATTAAATTGATATGCATAATATACCACAAGCTCACCTAAAATACAATTCTCTGTGCCCATATTACCTACCTCACCCCCTTTAAGCACCCAGAATAATCAAAGATTTTCCCGGGGTGAGGTTGATAAAATATAGCTCGTGACGCCTTGATAACTATGTAGTAAAATACACTTAGAACGCGAGAGGTGAAGCTATGGAGGAACAACCAAAACAGGCACTCATTAACCAGACAAAGCTAACCATAATCCAGGGGGACATCACGGCGCAGCCTACGGATGCCATTGTTAATGCTGCCAACCCCGACCTTATGGGAGGGGGTGGCGTTGACGGTGCCATCCACCGTGCTGGAGGGCCGGCGATACTTGAGGAATGCAAGCAAATCGTGGCCAGTAGAGGGCGCTTACCCACTGGAACGGCGGTCATCACTACCGGGGGAAATTTGCAAGCAAAGCACGTGATTCATACAGTAGGCCCCGTGTGGCACGGCGGCGGCAGCAATGAGGCAGAGCTACTTGCCAGCGCCTATCGCGAAAGCCTGAAGGTGGCGGCAGAGCACGGACTGAGTAGCGTCTCCTTCCCATCAATAAGCACCGGGGCCTATGGCTATCCGGTGGACGAGGCGGCAGGGGTGGCAGTAAGGACAGTGGTCTCATTCCTCAAGGAACAGGCCACTTCAATTCAGGAAGTCCTCTTCGTGCTCTTTGATTCCAGAACCCGCCAGGCCTACTGCTCGGCGCTGGATGAAGAAATGGCCTAGAGTGTCTGTTTTTTAGAACAGGCGTGCTTTATGGTCGGTCACAGTTTTGATACAATACATGTATGAGAGTCGGCGCCTTTGAACTCTACGACCCGGTCCCTGAGCTGAGAGACGCTCGGGCTTTCGTCATGCTTTCGCCATGGATCGATGTCGGCGAGGTAGGCAGCGCAAGCCTGCAACTTCTTGAAACCCATGTCCAGACCAAGGAACTGGGAAAGTTAAGAAAACCGGAAACGTTCTATGACTTTACCCGTTACCGCCCAAGGATTTCCCTGGTAGAGGGACAGCGCCGGATAAGCATCCCCAATACCTTCGTAAGCTATGCCCGTGCAGGTGAGAAGGGTGACTTTGTGTTTCTTCACTGCCTGGAACCCCACGCCATGGGAGAAACTTACGCCGAATCAACCCTCAAGCTACTGGAGAGGCTTAATGTGAAGAAGTACTGCCTCCTTGGCGGAATGTATGATTCGGTGCCTCACACAAGGCCGCTAATAGTAACCGGAAGTGCCAGTGAAAGCAGCCTGGAACGCAAGCTGAGAGAAGCCAGTGTAAAGGCTAGCAGTTATCAGGGGCCGACGACAATCAACATCCTTGTATCTGAGCAGGCGCCAAAGCAAGGCATCATCACCATGACACTAATAGTCCATTTGCCCCACTATGTGCAACTTGAGCAAGACTATAGTGGGCAGTACACCTTGCTCAGCCTGGTCAGCTCCTTGTATGACCTGCATATTGACCTGAGCCGGATAAAGCGGCGGGGGGAGGAGCAATACCACATGATCAGCCAGGCTTTGGAGGCTAACCCTGAGGCTAGAGAGCTAGTTAGGGCAATGGAAACAAGTTACGACGAAGGGGCAGAGGAGAGAAAGGAACCGATGCCCCGCCTTTCCCCGGAAGTAGAAGAATTCCTCAGGGACATGGAGAAACGTTTGGATTTGGATTAAACCTGCTGACCATTCGGCTGCCAAGGTTGGGAAATACCCATAACACCTAATTGCACCAGCGCCTTCTTCGTATCACTGGCAGTCCTATTCTTTTCACAATGCTCCAGCCGATACTTGAACAGCCAGTAGGTAAACTCCTTTAATTCAGTTAGACTAGCAGACCGCACCTGGGGGTAGCCCTTCTCTTCCCTGAATCGTTTGAGCAACACGGCCCTGGTTGACCCATAGATGCGCCGGTAGACCTCGTTGGTAGCATCACGAACACTGGCATGACCCTCAGTCAGCCATTCCTTTCGCACCTCTTCCTGCACTGCCAGGATCAATGCCTCCTCGGCAATAACGCCGTAAAAGTAGTTAAGTAGCTGGCGGTACTTGATACCGCCGATAAGACGCCTGAATTCCTCTTTACTCAGGTTGAGCGGTGGTCTACCACGAAAGAGCAGGGCCTTTTTCTCATCGCCGGATAGGAAACCATCCACTGCGCCACACAGGCGCTCTGCCAGAAGCAGCCAGTCAAAGGCCTCACCAGCAATAAGGTAGCAGTAGGTGCGGTCGCCATAAGTCTCCTCAGCACTAGCCCACAGCCCAATTGCCTCCAGCAGGGCAATATACCAGTGCTTACCGCCCTCAATCGCCTGCTGCAGATGTTTTACCGCCTGGGCATCGCCGCCGACTAGTCCTGAGGAATCTGACCGGAGATCCCTATTTCCCACCTCGCCTCCTAAAACGCAATGGCCTGAGAGATGCCAACAGCTCAGCTAATGGTCTCGTATTCAGGATGTTCCATGCCTCACACCAGCCCCGCCGGGCTACTCCTGCGCCAAACCGCATAAACTCCAGGTGCCCAGCACTATGAGCATCGGTGCTAATTGCCAGCTTTATCTCCAGTTCCCTTGCCCGAAAGGCATGAATATCCTTAAGGTCAAGACGACTGGGCATAGCGTTGATTTCCAGCGCGGTACCAGTTCTGGCTGCCGCCTGAAAGACAGCCTCCATATCCACTGCCACCGGCTCCCTGCCTGGTAACAGACGGCAGGTGGGATGTGCCAGCACATCAACATTGGGGTTTTCTATTGCCCTGATAATCCGTCGTGTCATCTGCTCCTGGCTTTGACTCAAGCCAGAGTGTACTGCGGCGACGACAATATCCAGTTCCTCCAGAAGCTCATCGGGGATGTCCAGGGTGCCATCGGCACGAATATCCACTTCAATCCCAGCAAAAATATGGATACCACTAATTCTCCGGTCAAGCTCCCTAACCTCCAGTATCTGCTGCCTTAACCGCCCGGTATCCAGCCCGTGAGCAATACCAAGCCCCCCTGAGTGATCAGTAATCGCCAGGTACTGGTAGCCGCGGTCTCTTCCCGCCAGCGCCATTGTTTCAATACTATCACGCCCGTCACTCCAGTCAGTATGGACATGAAGGTCACCCTTAATATCAGATAGCTCCAGAAGATGGGGTAGAGTCCCCTGCTCAGCCCTTTCAATCTCCTGCTGCCCTTCCCGCAACTCCGGCGGCATAAACTCAAGCCCCTGCCGCTGGTAGAAAGCCTCCTCGATAGCAAACTTTTCCAGTTCGCCAGTTGCCAGACTGGTAATGCCATACTCGCTTAGTTTTAGCCCCCGGCGGTGTGCCCTCTCCCGGAGGTTGATATTATGCTGTTTACTGCCGGTAAAATACTGGAGGGTGGAGCCAAACGAGTCATGCTCCACGATTCTGAGGTCAACCTGAAGCTCGCCAGGAACAACAACACTCGCCTTGGTGGCACCGCTGGCCAATACCTGCTTGACCTGGGGTAGTGAGGTAAACGCCTGGATTACCTCCCGGGCATTATCCGCAGTACCCATCAGGTCAATATCGCCCACAGTCTCCCGGAAGCGGCGCAAGCTCCCCGCCGAAGCTAGATTCCTCAGTCCCGGCAACCGGCCAAGCTCGGCTAGAATATCATCCACTACCGCTAGCGCTTCGCCAAGGGGAATACGCTGGTCTTTTCTTCTCAGCGCCTGAATCTGGTGCAGGATATTATCCGCTGTCTTATCCCCCATCCGGTACAGCTGGGCTACCCTGCCCCCGACAATCGCCGCCTCAAGCTCATCTATGGAGCCTATTCCCAGCTCGGCGGTAAGAAGCATCGCCGTCTTTGGCCCAACGCCGGGTATATCAAGCAGCGTGCTAATCCCCTCCGGGAACTCGGATTTCAGCTTCTCGTAGTAGTCAAGCCTGCCGGTAGCTACCAGCTCGGTAATCTTCTTATTTATCGCCTCCCCCACCCCGGGGACATCCCTTAGCTTCTCTTCAGCCAGCAGGCGCTCCACCTCCACTGGCAAATGCTCAATGGAGCGCACCACCCTCTGGTAAGCCCGTATTTTAAACTGGTTCTCCCCCTTTAGCTCCAGGAGGTCAGCAATATCGGCAAACACCCTGGCAATCTCACTGTTTTTCACCGCTTGTGAGCCTCCCCCCTATCCACTCCCAATCCGGGTTACCATGATTAAAGAACGACTTGAAATTGTCTTTAAGCCACTCATAATAATCATCCTCAACATACTGGCAAAAAACCTCAACCAGAGCCTCCTTGGGAATATCCCCAGGGATTTCCCAGTCCCCGTCCTCAAACTCCCAGTCTAGAAACTGTTCAACAACTCCCCTATCAAGCATGTTTTGCCCCCTACTTATTTCCCCCGTTTGGTCTTTACTATAACTAGGGAAGTGCTGTTGCTTTTGCCAAGTTGCATTTGGGACACAGCAGTTGACCATTATCAACCGTGGTTTTACCACCTGCGTTCCATGGTACGATATGGTCAGCGTGGAAATTATCCCATTCGCATGTTACCAGGCAATCGGGATTGTCATACGGGTTTGCACATTTGCTGTCGTACTTACGAAAGATGACTTGCCTTTGGTAGAAGTCAAATTCACGTTGGTTATCTAGTAGACTCAGATTCGGGATGGCCTCAAGTATGTCCGAAATCAAGACGCGGTGTCGATGCTGTAGTGCCGCTTGGCTTGCGGTTGCCTGAGAAAGGTAAAGCTGATATTGCATCAACTCAGGGTTTCTTTGGTCAGGATCTATAGCCTCGTCCTCCTGTCTGCGTTTCTCGAAATCGAGA
>SDBU01009347.1_pt1 | contig 10993 bp, 9 predicted proteins | sample 2277071 | NCBI WGS metagenome assembly SDBU01 (sample SAMN10397929, study PRJNA504765) | marine sediment metagenome | isolation source: marine sediment core GS08_GC12, 126 cmbsf | place: Arctic Ocean: Gakkel Ridge, Loki's castle | collected 2008
TGCATGGCCAATGACCCCACAGCCCAGGCAGTCATCAACAAGATCGGGGCAACCGCAGAGGATATTGCCGGCATTGAAAAATCGGTGGCCAGCGTCAGGGTTTCGGCGGTAAAACCGGCGTAAGCCTTAGACCCTGGTAAACTCCAGCCGCAGGACCCGCCCGGTCTTTCCGGTGACCTTGGCTCTGTCATCCAACCGATAGCCGACCAGCCACAGGATTTGCCCAGCGGAAAAGACAACCGGGATGCGCCTGCGCCAGGCACGGGGGATCTTGGCGTCAATCATGAACTGACCGAGCTTCTTGGGATGGCCCAGGCCCAGCGGGTAAAAACGGTCTCCCTGCTTGCCGCAGCGAACCATAAGCTCACCGCTCACTCTCTCCAGGTCAAGATGTCCAACGAAACCGCCCTCTGCCGCCACCCGCCCCGGCTCAATTATGGCCGCGCTGACCCGCCAGCCGGGTAATTGTGTTTCTCCGGGCACATTTAAGGTAAATTCACCCTCCAGAGGAGGGAAGGGGCAGAAGTCTCCCCTCCCCAGCAGGTACCTTTCGTATTCCACGGCAAAGACAAGGCCACCGGGCAGGCTGACCTGCTTGCCCGCCGGCTTATCCAGGACGGCCATTATCTCCTCGATGTGGCGCGTTTCAATGTCCTTGAGACTGCCCAGGAGCCCGTCGATGGCTGCCCGCAGCAGGTGCCGCTGCAGAGCGGGAGGCAGTGGTCTGAAGCCCTTCCTGTCCAGGATTATCGCGCCCTCCCGCTGTTGAACGACCCCGGGCCACAGGCGGGCCACTTCTTCATCCAGAAAGGCAATTTCATCAGCGGCGACAGCCGACAGCCGCAGCAGAGCATCAGCTACCTGCGGATTATAGCTCTCCAGAAGCGGTACCAGCTGCTTCCGGATGCGGTTCCGCAGCGGCGAAAGCGACAGGTTGGAGGTATCGGCGCGGGGCTCAAGGCAGTGCTGCCGGCAGTACTCGGTCGTCTCCCGGCGGCCTACCTCAAGCAGCGGCCTGACGACGGCTATCTGGTTATCCCCCAACCGCCACCGATTGCAGGGCCTAAGGCCGACAAGGCCGCGGGTGCCCGTTCCCCGCACTAGGTGCATCAGTATCGTCTCCACCTGGTCGTCCCTGGTATGGCCGGTGGCGACGCTACCGGCACCGATACAGCCGGCGACCTCGGATAGAAACAGATAGCGAACCTCCCTGGCCGCCTCCTCCAGAGAGACGCGGTGCTTATCCCGATAGGCTCTGACATCGCGCTGTTCCACCGTTACCGGCATACCAAGCGAGCCTGCCAGCCCGGCCACGTAGACGGCATCAGCCGCCGACTCGGCGTCCCTCAGCTGGTGGTCAAGGTGGGCTACGTGCAGCTCTACACCCAGCTCTGCCTTCAGCCCGGCCAGGACATGGAGCAGGCAGGTGGAGTCGGCGCCGCCGGACACGGCCAGCAGCAGGCGGGAGCCGCCCTCCACCAGCCTGTGCTGCCGGATGAACTTGACGACCCGCTGCTCCAGAGTGGCATTCTTGTTTGCCATATCAATGCCAATTATAGTGGGCGGGGACAAGGGGGGCAAGAATGAGCTTGTTGCGAAACTCCGAGTTGCCTTTTACTCAGTCTTGGTGTCAGGTCAGAAGGGGAGTATAATTCCGCCAAGGGGGGTATCCGACAATATCCCTAATCAAAATAGATATGAGGGTCATATATGGTGGTGGATAATATGGCTTTTGGTATCAATGGTGGTGATAATGAATGCTGATATCCCTAGAACAGTGGTAACCATTTTGGGTTATGGTGTATCCGTGGATGTTATCGCAGCTTTTATTTTGGGGCTTGTTGCTTCTATGTTAATTCGCCTTTGGAATCGACGGCACTATCCTTCAAGGTTATTCAAAACACGGTCTAGCCCGAATAGGTATGTTTATAAAGAAAGTATTGGCAAACCACTTATTTTTAGATTTCATAAATCGGGTGATGGTCATGGGTTTCATTTTTTTATTGAAAGTAAGAGGATAGTAGATGATATTGAAAGAATAGGCATACGTCCGCAAGTTAAAATATCATGGTTGAGAAGTTGTTTAAAAGGCTATAACAGTAAAACAAGGAATATTGATTCAGATGAAAGGGATAATCCCCCAATTCGTATTGTAGATGTTAAAGATGTAACGCATTCTGGTCAGATTCCCCAGAAGGTTATTGACGATGGAGCCTGCGGAAAGTGGTTACATTATGCCCCCGTTATTAAAATGAAACCCAATTCTGAGATGGTATTTTGGATTGAAATACAGGCAAATAAACCTTGGAAGGGATACATAGATTTCAGATTGAATACAAGTGAAGGCAGACGGGTAGCACATCATCCTTATGAGCTAATACGCATCAGGTCATAGCATGAACACATTGTCTAACAGAAGATATTTGACCGCTAACCCTAATACCCGACATCATTGAACAGCTCCAGCCACGGCATCTGGCCGTCGACGTTGATGATGCTGATACTGCCATTCCCCATCCTGAACCTGCCCAGCTGGGACAACGGCAGCCCCAGAACCGAGCAGACGACAGCCAGTATGACAAAGTAGTGGCTGACCAGCACTATGACGCCATCGGTGTGCTGCCGGCTCAACCGCCGGACAGCGTCCCAGCTGCGCCGCTGCACCTCGGCCAGCGATTCACCGCCGGGAAGCCTGGTTGCCACCCCATGCTGCGTCAATAGCTCGCTGAGCCGCCTGCCCATATCACTGGTGGTCACCCCCTCCAGTTCGCCGGCCTCGATCTCCCGCAGCGACGGCTCGATGGACACCTCAAGCCGGTGGTAGCGGGCTATGGCGCGGGCGGTATCCAGGGAGCGGTCAAGCGGGCTGGAATAGACAGCCCGGACATCGTCCTGTCTCAACTTGAGCGCCAGCTTCTCCGCCTGCTTGCGGCCCAGGTCGTTCAGCGGGGTATTACTCAGGCCGCCCTGAATACGCTTCTCTTTATTCCAGTCGGTCTCGCCGTGTCTTACCAGTATAATCCTGTTTGCCACAAGCTCTCCTTCACCGCTCGTGCCTGCGGGCGGCATAATATCGGGCCATATTCACCCGGCTGCGGTAGCTGGGATGGTCGTGGAATAAAATCTCAAGCCAGCGGTTCGGCTCGGCTTCCGCCAGGTTCTGGTCGGTCAGCCTGGTCATGGCGCTGATAAACGAGTCCGGGTCGCCGGTTAGCTCCAGGGCATAGGCATCAGCGGCCGCTTCTATACGGCGGCCGTAGCCGGTGGCGACCAGCGATAGCAGCATGCTGGTGACGCCGAATATCAATATCAGCAGCGGTAATGCGGCCACATCGGCAGGGCCGCTGTAACCCAGCGGGCCGATACTGGCTTCAAAAATCCGGCCGGTGGCGTAGAAGACCAGAAGCAGTATCGCCGCCTGGAAAACAAAGAGCCGCAGCAGGTCCCGGTGACGGTTGTGCCCCATCTCGTGGGCCATAATCACCTCTATCTCCGGCAGCGAATACTGGTCAAGCAGGGTATCGCTCAGGACTATTCTTTTCGTCCTGCCGGCCCCCATCATGGCGGCGTTGGCCGTAGTTCCTTTTCGGCTAAACTCTATGTCATAGATGCCGCCGACGGCGACACCCGCCCGCTTGGCCAGCCGCTCCAGCCGCTGCCTGAGTTCGCCATCGGCCAGCGGTTTCATCTTGAAGAAAATGGGAATGATGATAACCGGCGCCAGAACACTCAGCACCAGACTGACCAGGACGACAAGCCCCCAGGCGGCCAGCCACCAGGCACCGGGCAGGACGGTCATCAACCAGTAAATGGCGGCCACCATGCCACAAGCCAGCGCGGCAGCCAAGGCGCCGGCCTTAAGCAGGTCGGCCAGCCAATCGGTGAGGCTCTGGTGGGACAAGCCGTAGCGCCGGGGGAGAACAAAGCCGCGGTAGTAGCCTAACGGGGCCGAAAGCAGCCCGTAGGCTGCCACAAGGATAATCAGGTAGATGACAGCCGCCGCCACAGCGGGCAGGCTGACGTCGCCGGCCAGCCTCGCCGACAGGCCGCCGAACACCAGCACCACCAGGACAATAGCAACCAGCGCCAGGTCAGTACCGCCGAGGTAGCGCCTGATTCGGGCATACTCCCCGGCCTGCCGCTGCCTCTCCGGGTCCGGTTTCTGGTGGATTCTGGCATTATCGGATTCTGTCAATGAAGTCAGCTCGTTTTCAGTATCAGTCTGGTACGGTGAATGCTCTGCGGCTCGGCCAGGCCCAGGGCCTTAATCACCTGCTCCGGCCTTCCCGAGCCAGCACTGTCACAGCGCAGCCGCATACCGATGCTGGTAATATCACCCTGCCAGCCATTGAGCCACAGGTCGTCGATAAGACGCCTCAGGTCATAGCTCCTGGTACCGGTATCCCGTTGATGCTGCCAGGGCAGGCTCTCCCTGGACAGCAGTGAAGAAAGCGCCCGGGTAACCTGCTCGGGCCCGGCCTCAGCCCTTACCTCAACCAGATATTCGGCGTAGCGGACCTGTGATTGCAGCGACGGCAGGGTCGGCGCTATCTGGTATGCCTGCACTATTTCAACGCCCGGCGGTAGCTGCCGGCCGACGCCGGCGGTAAAGGCGTGCGGGGATATATAGCCTGATACAAGAACATCCATCAACTCATTATCACTGGTAATACCGAGGGCCAGGGGAGCAGCCAGGGATATCCTCGGATGGGGACTGAAGCCCTCTGAATAGGCCAGCTCCACACCGGCGCGGCGAAGGGCGCGGTGCCACAGCCGGATTAAATCCAGGTGGGAGATAAACTTGACCTCTGGCCCCCGCTTGAACCTGACTCGCAGGCGATACATGCATCTTTCCTAAGCTAAGAGTTCTTTCATCAAAGCACTGTCCAAAACTAGCCAGCGGGCGATCCGTCCCTCTTTTTTTCCTTGGTCAGCAGGATTTCCTCTATCTTCTTTCCCTTCATCTTGGTGATGACTATCTTCAAGCCTTTGAACCTCAGCTGCTTGCCCTGTTTGGGGATATGGCCCAGCAGGTGAAGAATGAAGCCGGCCACGGTCTCGTAGTCACCCTCCGGCAGCTCCAGCCCCATCTCCTCGTTGGCCTCCTCAATCCTCATAGTGCCGTCAACCTGGAAGGTGTACTCGTTTATCAGCTCGTAGTCCTTCTCGGCGGCGGCCAGTTCGTCACCGACAGGGCCGACTATCTCCTCCATCAGGCCGCTGAGGCTGACAATACCGGCGGTGCCGCCGTACTCGTCAACGACGACGCTCATACGGAAGTTCTTATCGCGCATCTCGGTAAAAAGCTCGCTGATGCGCTTGGTCTCCGGTGTAAAGTAGGCCGGGCGGATAAGGTCGTCGATGGGGCTCTCCTTGTTTATCGTCCCTCTGGCTAATGCCATGAGCACATCTTTGGTGGACAGGATACCAACCACGTTGTCCATGTTCTCTTCGTAGACCGGATAGCGGGAAATCGGGGATTCGGAATATAAAGCCAGAAATTCGGATAGGGTGGTGCCCTTCTCCACGCCAACTATTTCCAGTCGCGGCACCAGAACTTCGCTGACCGGCCGGTCACCGAAGTCAAAAACGGCGTGCAGCATTTCCGCTTCGGATTGCTCCACGGAGCCCTCCCTGTGGCCGATGGTAATCATGGTGCGAATCTCCTCGGCGCTGACCAGCGACCTTGGCATCGGTGTCCCGCCGATCAGCCTGGTCATCCCCGAAGCCAGCCAGCCAAGAACAGCGACAAAGGGAGTGAGAATCCAGGAAATAATCTCAATCGGGCGCACAAAGAGAAGTGACATCCTCTCGGCGTGCCGGTTGGCAAAGGTCTTGGGCATAGTCTCGGCGAATATCAAGAGGACGATGGCGACACCGAAGGTGGCAATCAGCACGCCCTGCTCCTTCCCCCAGATGTTTATCGCCAGGAGAGTGCCCAGGGCGGCCGCCGCCGTGTTGGCCAGGTTATTCCCCAGCAGGATTGTTGACAGAAACCGCTCCGGCCGTTGCAACAGCCGGGCTACCCGACCAGCCCCCCTGACTTTGGTCTCCACCATGTGCTGAACGCGGAAGCCTTCCAGGGAGATAAAAGCCGTTTCTGCGCTGGAGAAAAAGGCAGATATAAATAGACAGATTACTAACACCAACAGATAGACCGCATCCAGAGACATATTGCCTCACCTCACTTAGCCAACGGAGCACAGGCTGGCTCCAAGACTAAATGATAACACCGGCCATCAGGCGTGTCAAAAGAACCAAATGGATTTTATCCTGCTGTGTTATAATTTAAAAGCATGAAAATCCTGGGAATTGAGACGTCCTGCGATGAAACCGCCGCCGCCGTCGTCGAGGACGGCACAGTCATCCTGTCCAACGAGATTGCCTCACAGGTAGAGCTGCACGCCCGCTACGGGGGTATCGTTCCCGAGGTTGCCTCAAGACAGCACCTTCTGGCCATTATTCCGGTCATCGAAAGAGCTATGGCCGAAGCTGGGGTAAGCTGGCACAACCTGGATGGCCTGGCTGTTACCCGCGGTCCCGGCCTGGCCGGCTCCCTGCTGGTGGGGGTGAGCGTGGCCAAAGCCGTGGCTGCCGTTCAGGAGATGCCACTCATCGGCACCAACCACCTCGAAGCCCACATATACGCCAACTGGCTCGGTGAGCAGAAGCCCCAGTTTCCCCTGATATGCCTTATCGCCTCCGGAGGACACAGTGACCTGGTGCTGATGCGGGGCCACGGAGACTATGTAATGCTGGGCAGAACCAGGGACGATGCCGCCGGAGAGGCCTTTGACAAGGCCGCCCGTATACTGGGGCTGGGCTATCCCGGCGGCCCGGCTATTGATAAGGCGGCGGAAACCGGCGCCGCCACTATCGAGCTGCCCCGCGCCTGGCTGAAGGGCAGCTATGACTTCAGCTTCAGCGGCTTAAAGACCGCCCTGCTAAGATTGGTGGAAGGCGGCAGGGTATGCCGTTCAGATGATGCCGCCGCCAGTTTCCAAAAGGCAGTTGTTGACGTTCTGGTGACCAAGACCGTCGCCGCCACCAAGGAGTACAGGGTAAAGCAGATTCTGCTCTCCGGTGGGGTAGCCGCCAACCGGCTGCTGCGCCGGCAACTTCTTGCGGAATCACCCATTCCGGTGCTGGTGCCACCGCCGATACTGTGCACCGATAACGCCGCCATGGTCGCCGCCTGCGGCTACTTCCGCCTTCAGGCTGGCAAGAGAGACGGCCTGAATATGGACGTGGTGCCCGGCCTCAAACTGGTCTAGCCCGGTAATCTACCAAGTTTTTGCCGGAACAGCCGACTCTAATAATTCTACCATGTATTAGAGAAAAACAGGGATAATAAAGAGTTATTTGCAGATATATTGAGCAATAGGTGCATTAATACCTTTGAAACTCGTCTAAATGTATCTGAGCCATCTTCTTTTGAGTTGCACCCTAAAGCTAACTAGGCTATCATAGAGATTAGCAATCTCGAGTCGAGATTGCTAAATAGTTGAAAACCGATATAACAGAGGAAAAAAGGAGGGCACAAATGGCGGTTAAAATTCAACCCCTGGCTGACCGGGTGGTGGTTCGGCCTATCGAGCGGGAAGAGATTACCAAAGGAGGCATCGTATTACCTGATACCATCAAGGAGCGGCCTCAAGAAGGAGAGGTAATCGCAGTTGGGCCAGGCCTGCTAGGCAAGGACGGAAAGCGGGTGGCGATGGACGTCAAAGTAGGCGATATCGTGATATACGCCAAGTACGGCGGTACCGAAATCAAGATTGATGACGAGGAAATGATGATATTGCACGAAAAGGACATCCTAGCCAAGAAGGCCAAATAAGAAAGGATAGAAGGAGGAAAAGATGGCAAAACAGATAATTTTTGGTGAAGAAGCCAGGCACGCCCTGAAGAAGGGGGTTGACGTCCTGGCAAATGCGGTTAGAGTAACCCTGGGCCCTAAAGGGCATCCGGTAGCCCTGGACAAAAAATGGGGGGCGCCAACGATAATTGACGACGGCGTCAATATAGCCAAGGAGATTGAGCTACCGGAACCATTTGAGAACATGGGAGTCCAGCTGGTCAAAGAGGCGGCCAGCAAGACAAATGATGCCTGTGGTGACGGCACGACAACCTCAACTATCCTGGCGGCGACTATTGTCAACGAGGGCTTTAAGAACATAGCCGCCGGCGCCGAGCCCATCAGCCTCAAGCGGGGCATTGAGAAGGCAACCGACGCCATTATGGACGAGCTTGCCCGGGTTTCCACCCCGGTAAAGGGCAAGGAACAGATTATCCAGGTGGCTACCATAACAGCCAAGGACGGCGAGATTGGCAACATGATCGCCGAGGTCATGGAGAAGGTGGGCAAGGACGGGGTCATTACCATAGAAGAATCCAAGGGCACCAAGTACGAAACAGAGTACGTCGAGGGCATGCAGTTCGACCGCGGCTACATCAGCCCCTATTTTGTCACCGACGCCGCCAGCATGGAGACGGTAATTGAAGACCCCTACATCCTGATAACGGATAAGAAAATCTCGGCCATCGCTGAGATTCTGCCGTCCCTGGAAAGGATACTCCAGGTAACCAAGAGCCTGCTCATCATCGCCGAGGACATTGATGGCGAGGCCCTGGCTACCCTGGTGGTCAACAAGCTCAGGGGGACCATGAATGTACTGGCGGTCAAGGCCCCCGGCTTCGGCGACCGGCGCAAGGCGATGCTCCAGGATATAGCCGTCCTCACCGGCGGTACTGTAATCACCGAGGAGGTGGGCCGCAAGCTCGACTCGGTTAACCCGGAAGACCTGGGACGTGCCCGCCGCGTCGTCGCTGATAAGGATAAGACCACCATCATCGAGGGCAAGGGCTCGACAGAGGCCATTCAGGATAGAATCAAGCAGCTCAAGGTACAGATAGATGAGACCGAGTCCGACTTTGACCGTGAGAAACTCCAGGAGAGGCAGGCCCGCCTGGCTGGTGGTGTGGCCGTAATCAAGGTCGGCGCTGCCACCGAGACCGAGATGAAGGAAAAGAAACACCGGGTTGAGGACGCCCTATCAGCCACCAGGGCAGCAGTAGAGGAGGGTATTTTACCCGGCGGTGGCATCAGTCTGCTCAATTCGCTCAAGGTCCTGGACAAGCTTGGCCTCAGTGGCGATGAGGCCACCGGTGTCAGCATCATCCGCAAGGCGGTGGAGGAGCCCATTCGCTGGATTGCTAACAACGCCGGCAAGGACGGTGCTGTCATCGCTGACGCCGTCAAGAAGAGCCCTCCCGGAGTCGGCTACAACGCCGAGACCGACGAATTCGGCAATATGGCCGAGATGGGCATTATTGACCCTACCAAGGTGGTCAGGTCGGCCCTGGAGAATGCCGCCAGCATCGCCAACATGGTGCTGGTTACCGAATCGCTGATAACCGATATCCCGGAGAAGGAGAAAGGGCCAGCTATGCCGCCTGGCGGCATGGAGGGCATGTATTAGTCCAGATTATCCAGCATGTAAGGAGCCGCCGTTGTGTGACGGCGGCTCCTTTTTATCAGCAATGACAGGCATGCTGAAAGCTAAAAAAATCCCGGGATGGTGATTAAAAATGCCCACCCGGAGCAATAGATGGCTTATATTACAGCTTCAGCAGTTTCTCGAGGGGTTCATCCGCTGCAACCGGGCCGACCACCGCCAGACGCAGCTGCTCCGTGGTGAGCAACCGCCGGGCCAGATTTCTAACGTCCTCGGCGTTGATGGCATCAACACTTGCCATCACCTGGTCAACAGTGAGAACTTCACCGGTGATGGTCTCCTGGCCTCCCAACCAGCCGGCGACATTGCGGCTGTCTTCCATCCGTAGCAAGAGTCGCCCCCGGGACATCTCCTTTGCTTTGGCCAGCTCTTCTTGAGAGATAGTTTCCTCTTTGAGCAGGGTAAGCTGCCCTAGAATCGCTTCAATGGCCACCGGCAGTTTCTTCGTTTCGACGCCGGCGTAAACAACCAGAGAACCGGTATCAGACAGATGGTCAACAAAGCTACTGATGCTGTAGGCCAGACCGAGGCGGTCACGAATCTCACAGAACAGGCGGCTGCTCATGCCCTCTCCGAGGACAACGTTGAGCAGGTCGAGGGTAAAACGCTCCGGGTGAAAGACGGATAGGCCGGGTAACGCCAGGCACAGGTGGGCCTGCTCAATCTGGCGTGTCTCAATGCACAGCCTCGGCCCCGGCTGCGGCTGATAGCCAGCAAGCCCCAGCGCCGGCTCCCGTCCGGGCCAACTGCCAATAGCCTGGCTGACAGCAGCTACCGCCTCTTCGTGCTCCATATTACCGGCAATGGCCACCACCGTTCTGGTTGGTAGATACTGGCTGCCCAGATAGTCCATCAAAGCATCCCGCGTTATGGCGGCCACCGTGTCCTTGCTACCGGCGACGTCGCGCCCCAGAGGGTGCTCCGGCCACAGCAGCTCATCAATCAACTGGGCTACCCGCTGCGGAGGAGAGTCGTAGCTCATGTTTATCTCTTCCATGATGACCTGGCGCTCCTTTTCCATATCCTGCGGGTCAAACCTGGAGTGCAAGAACATATCCGCCAGTACATCCAGAGCAGTGTTAAAATGAGGCCGGGCAATCTTGGCCCAGTACAGGGTTACCTCCCGGTCAGTGCCCCCGTTAAGAATGCCACCCACTCCCTCGATAGCCTCGGAAATGCCGCGGGCGGTTGGCCGCTTGTCTGTACCGCGGAACATCAGGTGCTCAATGAAATGGGAAACGCCGGCCATCTGGTCGCTCTCATAGCGGGAGCCGACGTTAATAAAGAGACAGACAGACACGGCGCACGTCTGAGGCATAGTCTCGGTGATAACCCTTATGCCGTTATCAAGGACTGCCTTTTGATGCAATAGCCCACCCCTTCGCGCTGACTGCATTCTAGCGGCTGACCGGAGGAGTGTCAATTTGCCCCGGCCTTCCCTGGGATAGACACCGGGCGGCTAATGGACTATAATG
>SDBU01009348.1_pt1 | contig 10993 bp, 9 predicted proteins | sample 2277071 | NCBI WGS metagenome assembly SDBU01 (sample SAMN10397929, study PRJNA504765) | marine sediment metagenome | isolation source: marine sediment core GS08_GC12, 126 cmbsf | place: Arctic Ocean: Gakkel Ridge, Loki's castle | collected 2008
AAGATTTTCTTCTGGATCTAAGACTTCAAAATGAAAGACCAAATATGAATGACAAACGTACGAATTTAGAGATTATTGCACCGACTGTAGAAGAAGCCATCGAAAAAGGATTGATCGATCTTGGTTTACCTCGTGAATCTGTGGATATTGAGACCCTCGATGAAGGCGGAAAAGGATTTTTCGGTTTAGGCAATCGCCAGGCGCGCGTCCGTTTGACGATTAAATCCGAATCTGATGAATCCGAGGTAGTAATCCCAGCAGCTGATTCAACAAGAACCCAGGAAACCCTGGTTCCCGAACCAATGATCGAGGAAGACAAACAGGATCTTGATGAGGAGCCACCTTTTCTGGGGGATGATTACGTGCTCGATATCGCCCGGGAGGTTGTCAGCGAGCTTTTGGAGAAGATGAAAGTACGCGCCACGGTGACAGCTGAATATCTCCCTGCATCAGATGCCCGTAGTCGAGTCCCCGTGCGGGTAAACGTTCATGGAGATGACCTGAGCTACTTGATCGGTCGCCAAGCGGAGACCCTGAATGCCCTGCAATACATTTCCAGTTTGATCATCAATAAAGAGATCGGCAGGTCCATCCCATTAATCGTTGATGTGGAGGGTTACCGGACCAGACGAGAGAACCAATTGCGACAGCTGGCCCGCCGCATGGCTGACCAGGCCGTTAGCACTGGGCAGCGCCAAGTCCTGGAACCAATGCCTGCGAATGAGCGCCGGATCGTTCACATCGAGTTAAGGGAACGTCTGGATATAACCACCGAGAGTATTGGCGAAGATCCCCGTCGTAAGGTGACAATTAATCCTCAATAATTCATCCTCAATATTCAAAGAAAATAAATTCATGGTGCATGCGGGTAGCTCACGCATGCATCCTTTAATTCTTCTTCAGGTATAATTCATACATGTATCGCCAGATGTCAATTGACCCAATAGATTATTTAATGATCGGGCATATCACCCGCGATGAGACTCTGGATGGCCCGCGTCTCGGTGGAACAGCGACCTTTTCCGGCCTAATGGCTCAAGCCCTTGGTTTACGAGTAGGGATCGTCACTTCTTGGGGTGCTGATTTGTCCCTTGGTCCTTTAAGCGGGATCCCCATTGTCAATTTACCATCTGAACACAGCACAACATTTGAAAACATATCCACCCCAGAGGGTCGTCTTCAAACCGTATTTCACGTTGCCAACACGATCGATCTGAATCTGATCCCTGACCTGTGGCTTAACGCGCCTATAGTCCATTTGGGGCCTGTCGCCCAAGAAGTGGAACCAACCCTGGTCCGTCATTTATCAAATTCATTGATCGGGACCACGCCCCAAGGTTGGCTTCGTGCCTGGGACGAAAAAGGACGTGTGGTACCGACTGAATGGCCAGAAGCAGCATTTGTGCTCAGCAATGTTGGGGCAGCCGTGGTCGGCGTGGAGGATTTAGGTTACGACGAAGCACGGATCGAAGAGATGGCAACTGCATGCCGGGTGTTGGCGGTCACCGAGCAATCTGATGGTGTACGCTTGTTCTGGAATGGGGATGTGCGCAGGTTCAGACCACCTTCAGTAATCGAACTCGATACAATTGGAGCCGGTGATATCTTCGCGGCTGCCTTCTTTTTCCGATTGTACAACACACGTGACCCATGGGAAGCAGCACGCTTTGCAGCCCAATTGGCCGCGATTTCAGTCACCCGTTCAGGTTTGCAAAGCATCCCAACCCAAGAAGAAATCCAAGATTGCATGACCGAGGTGCTGTAATATGGGGCGAACTTACACCTTGGTCAACCAAAAAGGTGGCGTGGGAAAAACCACTACTGTCATTAATCTGGGAGCATACCTGGCATATTATGGTCAGCGTGTTCTGCTCGTAGATCTTGATCCACAGGCCAATGCCACCTCTTGTTTAGGGGTTGATAAACAAACCGTACGAGGCGGAACTTATGAGTCCCTGATAGAGAACTCCTCTGCTGCCAGTTACGTTCTTCACAATCCGCGTTTTAAGATTTCTCTGTTACCTGCATCTCCAGCTCTCGCTGGAGCAGAGGTTGAGCTGGTTGGAGAATTAGCTCGCGAGAATTTTCTAAACAATGCCTTGCAGCCAGTGCGTGATCGTTATGACTACATTCTGATTGACTGTCCTCCTTCACTTGGTTTGCTCACTCTAAATGGGATCATCGCAGCGCAAGATGGAGTGATTATCCCAGTTCAGTGTGAATACCTGCCCTTGGAAGGCCTCAGTCAGCTGAACCAGACTTTGGAGCGGATCAAGAATGCCATTTTCCCGAAATTATCAGTGCGAGGCGTTCTCCTGACCATGTATGATGGTCGCACCAACCTTTCAAACGATGTGGTCCATGAAGTTCGCCAGCATTTCGCTGATCTTGTATTCGAAGTCGTCATTCCACGCACCGTCCGCCTGGCTGAAGCACCCTCCTATGGTCAACCAATCTCGGTCTACGCACCGAACTCAAACGGAGCGGAAACCTATGCTGCCCTAGCCCGAGAGATACTCGTCGGCGATGGCAACAAGGTACCAGCCTTGGAAAAATAATCGATAACCACAATTTTCCTAATTAGATCCTATGACAAAAAAATCTGGACTCGGTAAAGGCTTAGATGCGCTTCTCCCAACAGCAGAAAGTCAACTCCCTGAGAGTGGCATCACGCATATTCCAACTGCCAACATCATTCCAAACCCAAGACAACCACGGACCAATTTTGACTCTGATGAGCTCGATGAGCTGGCTATATCCATCCGCGAGCATGGTGTCATTCAACCCCTGATTGTCACTCAGGGTGAAGCTGCGGGACAGTACACCTTGATTGCGGGTGAAAGACGGCTTTTGGCAGCTCGATTAATTGAGCTAGAGAAAGTCCCGGTTATCATCCGGGGAGCCTCCGATCAGGAATTGGTAGAACTGGCACTGGTTGAAAATGTTCAACGCGCTGATTTAGGTCCACTGGAGACTGCTGAAGCCTATCGCCAGTTGACCGAGGATTTCAATCTATCTCACGAGGAAATCGCTGCTCGAGTAGGGAAGAATCGCGTCACCATCACAAACACACTACGTTTGCTAAAGCTGCCAGATGATGTAAAAGAATCTCTTGCTGAAGGGATTATCACTGAAGGACATGCACGCGCCCTTCTGGCACTTCCAACACCAGAAGCGCAAAGTGCGGCCCTTAAATCTATCCTCAAAAATGACCTGAATGTTCGCCAAACTGAGGAATTGGTTCGTAAGTTAGGTGGAGAAAAACCTCAAAGACAATCGCCACCGCCGCCTGATCCAGAAATTAAAGCACTAGAAGAGCAGCTCAGACAACGTCTGGGTACACGGGTAACCCTCAATCAGAGAAATAAAGGTGGGACGCTAACAATCCATTATTACTCAGCGGAAGAGCTCAATACAATATTAGACCTGATTATGAGCGATTGAACATATTTCTCCAATTTCATACCCAACAATTTAGGGCAATTTTTAATTCTCTATCGAAATTCATTTTCTAAAAGAGTCATAAACTGCATGCGCATTTTATACAATGCCCGGATAAATACAGTGGATAATGTGCTCCCCTCAGCCTCAGCCATTGTAATTGACCACGGGCACATCCAGGCTGTTGGTGACCAAGGCTCCATCCTCTCTCAATATAATAGCTCTATCAAACGTGTTGATCTGGGAGGACGAACTGTTATCCCCGGTTTGACTGACGCGCATATCCATCTGCAACATTACTCTCTAAGCTTACAGCGTGTGGATTGTGAAACAGGTACCCGGGAGGAATGCCTTAATAACGTGGCCGCGCGAGTAGAAACTACTCCATACAGTGAGTGGATCCTGGGCCATGGTTGGAATCAAAATCAATGGTCAGAAGGCTTTGGCAATACTGGGCATTTAGACAAAATCACAACTCAGCACGCTATCTATCTGACCGCTAAATCCTTGCATGCTGCCTGGGTTAACTCTGCAGCTCTCCGCCAGGCTGGGGTATCAGCGCAAACTCCAGACCCTCCTGGGGGTCGCATTCAACGCCACATAGACGGTTCGCCCACCGGCATCTTGTTTGAAACTGCGATGTCTTTAGTTTCGGACATCATCCCAAGATCTTCACCTGAACAAGTGGCGAAAGACATCAACAACGCCCAGACCAAGCTCTGGAAAATGGGGATTACCGGGGTGCACGATTTTGATCAACGAACCTGCTTCGTCGCTCTCCAACAGCTCCATGCTGCTGGAAGATTGAAATTACGTGTAACTAAAAGTATTCCGATTGAGTCGCTCTCTGATGCAATTGATCTTGGATTACAGACTGGTTTTGGGGATGATGTGCTGCGAATTGGCTCAATCAAAGCCTTTGCGGATGGTGCCCTAGGTACCCGCACCGCGGCTATGCTTCAGCCTTACGAGGGCGAACCAGAGAATCGTGGGCTGCTCATGTTGGATGCTGAAAACTTATTCGAACAGGGTCGCCTAGCTGTTAAAAATGGATTAAGCCTGGCAGTGCATGCAATTGGAGATTCTGCTAATCATGAAGTCCTGCAGGCGTTATCACAGCTCAGGGAATACGAACGTCAACATTCAATCATCTTAGATAGAAACAGAGAACCTCGCAAATTACGGCACCGCATCGAGCATGTCCAATTAATTCATCCAGATGATCTCCCCCGCCTGGCAGGTTTAGATGTGATCGCATCCATGCAGCCGATTCATGCCACTTCGGATTTTCCCACAGCAGACCAGTATTGGGGCAAGCGTTCCAGGTACTCCTATGCCTGGCGATCCCTGCTGGACGAGGGAACACTGCTGGCTTTCGGTTCAGATGCTCCAGTTGAATCCCCAAATCCGTTTTGGGGGCTCCACGCGGCGGTGTCTCGAAAAAGAGTGGATGGCTCGCCCGGCCCACAAGGCTGGTATCCAGAGCAAAAACTATCCCTTGCAGCAGCATTGCAAGGATTCACCAGCGGTGCCGCCTATGCAGCCGGTATGGAGGACCGCCTGGGAAAGCTGGCTCCTGGTTTCCTGGCTGATCTTCTAGTATTAGATCAGGATATCTTCCAGGTAAGTTTGGATGAAATCCGGGATATTCGCCCCCTTGGAACGATGATCGCCGGGGAATGGGTTCACCTGGATCCTTTCCTCGATGAGCTCATCTCAAACGACGGACATCCCCTTCCCTAACTGTCACACCGACTTCATCGAGATGCTCCAGGAATGCCAGGGCATAGCGACGGCTGGTGTCAAAGTGATCTCTAACTTGTGCAGCGCTTAATGTCCCCTTTTCTTGAAACAGAGCTTTCACATCGACCACCATCCGCTTATAATCCTCTCGCTGGAAGACCACTTCACTCGACACAGGAACTAAGAGATCGAGATCAACCATCGCCTGGAATACTTCATCACTAACATCCGATTTCGCTTCTTTGACCGAAGGTGGGGAATAAGGTGAGGCTGCAAAACGTTTCATGAGTGATTGGACTGCTTTTTCTTGTTGGGGAGTAAATCTGATTTCATGTCCCGGACAAAGGATGAGAGGCCCAATCTCATCCAGCTGATCATCCTGAATTAATATTCGTATCAAGCCGGAAAAAAGACGGGGGGATAACTTCAAGCGGCTCTTGAGTTCTTCCTTTGACATACCTCTGCGCAGGGGATAGGTTGTGTGATATTCCTCCACGACGTTCAAGGTCGTTGAAGACAGCTGCTCCCAATAACCAATAGACGTAACCAGGAGATCGCTATTGGCGTGGAGTTCACCTTTTCCAATTTCAAGAGAGACGATCTCCCCACACTGGACCAGCTCATCTATAGCATCTTGAGCGGTTGTTTCTTCTAGATTAGAGTGCAAGGTCACTTCACGCAACGGTGCAGCCACCAAAGTAGCTAATGATTGCAGGAATATATCGGTTGGAGTCCCTTCAGCTAACGATTCCAAACGCTCGATAAGTCCCGCAGTAAATCTCTTGTGCCGACCCTTGGGATGCGGATCAACCACAATTCCACCGCCCATTGTCTCCCCCGGCGATGGTCGTCTTAGTATATAGTGATCACCACGTCTAACAACCACTGGCTCGCGCATCTCCAATTGCAGCCAGCCGTCATCCCCTGGTTGGAGCACTTCACTGCCCAATGTGCGTACCCTTGCCAAAACCTCTGCCGCGCCGACAAATAACTTAACTTCAGTATTGTGCTTTAATGCCTGGGACACAACCCCAAGCAAACGAAATCTGACATCCATACGGCGTGTTGATTGATAATCACCCACATGTGCAACCACATCCCCCCGTTTGATTTGCTCGAGAGCCACCCCTGATATGTTGACTGCTGTGCGGCTTCCGGGGAGCGCGATATCTTCCTTTTGCTTATGAGTTTGTAGTCCCCGGATTCGACCTCGAGTTCCATTGGGAAGAATTTCGATTTCATCTCCAACTCGAAAATGACCATCACTCAAAGTCCCTGTGGCTACTGTACCAAATCCAGCGATCGAAAACGCTCTGTCAACTGGCAATCTTGGACGTCCTAAATCTTGTCGAGGGGGGCTTTCAGCGAGAACATCGTCCAATGTCTGGAGCAAAACTGAGAGTCCCTGGCCACTTTTCGCAGAAACACGCACAATTGGAACTTTTTCCAATATTGTTCCATTTAAAACTTCACGCACCTCATCTTCAACCAAGTCAAGCCAGTCTTGATCTTCGACCATATCGATCTTAGTCAGAGCAACCAGTCCACCATTGATTTGGAGAATATCAAGTATGGCAAGGTGTTCGCGAGTTTGCGGCATGACTCCTTCATCTGCTGCGACGACAAACAATGCTGCGTCGATACCACCCACTCCAGCCAGCATATTCTCGATAAAATCCCGATGACCAGGTACATCCACTATACCTACCTGCTCCCCTGTTGGTAATTCCATCCAGGCAAATCCAAGATCGATGGTCATTTGCCTTTCACGTTCTTCTTTCAACCGGTCAGGATTCATCCCGGTTAAAGATTCAACCAAGGTTGATTTTCCATGATCGACATGACCTGCTGTGCCGATTACACGCATTCAAATGCCTCACAATATTTAGGGATATCTCAGATTCGATATTTTGCTAGGTGATCCGTATCCATCAGCGGCTGTTCCCAGCGATTCGTTCATATGCAGCTACCCAATCATGGGTCATAGATAACAAGGATTGAAGACGTCTTTCAGTCTCCTCATTCATCTGGTGGATCATATCTTGAATTTCCTGAAAGCCTAATTTAAGATCCATGAGTTGATCCCCCATATTTTCCAGATTTCTGGATAGCTCATTCCGTTGTTCCTCTTGAGTCAAGGTGTAATTAGTCCAGCGCTTTTGATCATCAGCCTTGAAAGTTACCCACTCTTGTCTGAATCGCTCTTCGGCCAGGCGTTGCACCTCCGCGATCTCACTAATTCGTCTCTCAACCCGACCTTGAAGCTCTTCTATGGAACCTTTTAGTCTTTTTACTTCACTATGGGTGCTATCAAGAGATTGGAATTGCCTCTCAACATCGCTCGACTGGCGATCAATCTTCTCAATTTGTGCTTGCCACTCCTTCCAGGTACGCTCAAATTCTACTTGCTGTAAGGCTTGTTTTTCAATGAAAGAATCCTGGGCTTCCTGCCGCTCAGAATCTTGCGCTAAGGTTTCCGTGAGACGTCCTTCTACTTTGCGCAAATTAGATGAAACAAGCTCCATCTGTCCACGCTGTTCGTCAGACCTTTTTCGTAATGCAGAGACTTCACCCTGTAGATCCACCAGGCGTTTCGAGTCTTGTCGACGACCATCTTCAATCAGACGATACGTGCGAGTATATTCTTCTTCGCTGCGTTGAATATCCAGAACTTTTACCCGTTGATCGTCTAATTGTTGTGCCAATCTTGCCTCTTCATCTACTCTTGCCTGGAGACTGCGTTTAATCCCGGAAACTACTTCAAGTTCCTGGCGCATTTCAGCAAAACTTGTATCAATCGAGCGCATTTCTACCCGGCGAACTTTCTCCATCTCTTCTTCGCGCTTCTTGGTTTGTTTATCCTGTTCGTCAATTTGTTGGTTGATTTCCATGCGCTGTTGAAGCAAAGAAGAATCGAAATCATCCATACGACCTACAACTGCAGACAAACGGATGATCTCACCGCTGAGATCATTAATCTGCTGGTTTGATGCCGAGATACCGCCCTCCATGGTAATGATGCGTTCTTCCTGCTTGGCGATAATATCCTTATCCTTACGGCGTTCATCATTTAACCATTCTAGTTGTTTGAGGACCTGGTCAAATTCCATGTCTGGCCTCCATTTGAGAAATTATTGTACGGAAAGGCTTTTTCGAGGGTTTGCGAATTATAGCATTAAGCTTATGGGACCACGGGTCCAATTGCTGCCGGCAAATTGATGATTAATTGGATAAAAGTGTTTGGCAGTATTCCTAGGATAAATAGAATTGCTAAACCAATCACGAGAAAGGTTTTTAAAACTCTTGGCTCAGGTGTTATTTCTCTGGTCTCATCTGCATCAGAAACCATAGAAATCAGCATTCGAATCCCACCCACAATCAAACCTAGGCTACCCAGGATTACCCAGAAGGATATCTGGGGGACCGTCGCTGATAATCCTTCAATCACGCCCAGTTTCAGAGGGAAACCTGCGAGCAGCGGCATCCCTGCGATGCAAAATATTGACAGGATCATGCTGATCGATATAACTGGATAGCTTTTTGCTAGACCGCGAATATTTTCCAAATCGAGAATTTCGATTCTCCCAATCAGACCAGATAACGCCAATGCCCAAACACCAAGACTTAAAACTCGCGGCAGCAAGAGAGCAAAAAATAGAACCCGATAAACCTCAGAATTGCCACTAATAGCCAAGCCAATCGCAATTAGGGAAAACCCAATATCCAATATGATGGCAAATCCCATCAATCGAGTAATATGTCTTTCTACTGCAGCCCAAATACCAGCAGTCACCACCATCACTACTCCGACAAGTTGTAAGAGCAGAGCTGTGCTTGGATTACTCTTAAACCAAACATAACTATCCAAAAATCTAAGCCCCAAAAATGTCACCGCCACCGGGAGCAATAGGAAAACAAAGGCTGTTGAGTATGGATGAGAATCCTCCGCCAACATCGGAATCCAGGTATGGAATGGGAAAACAGCCAGTAATAGAGCAAATCCAATTGCCAACAAGGCGGTGGCAATGGTTACAATTTCCTGATTTCCTGGACCAACCTCAAATCCTGTGAACATAAAACCAGAAATTAAAATGAACGGCATCCCTATCGTTTGGAATGAAAGGTAACGTAATACACCGCGACCCGCACGACTACCAGGTGGAGATAAGAAGGGGATGCTCACCAGAACAGCAATCTCAATTAAAACACCCGCGAAAAGAAATGGCTCAACAGCGATAGCTGCAGTTAATAATGTCACCATGCTTAATCCTAACGGCACAAATAGTCGATTAGGACGGGCAAGTGGAGCTGCACCAAACCATAGCGCAGCTGTGAGGTATATGACGATCAAAGTTGGACGATCAGCTGCAGAAAGGACAATCCGTCGTCCAAAAATAATAAATGTATCCGAAAAGGGTAATACCCATCTCCAGAAAATGATTTGTTCTTGCAGCGGCAACCAGGCAGCCAGACCTGCCAGGACTGCTGTGATCCCTGTGGCAAGGACCGCTACCAGGGTTTCCCGTTTTCGGAGCAGGATTAGAATCACCGCTACCAGGCTTGGGAAAATTATCCATATATATGCAGAATTCAACTTGCTTCCTCCAAAGTTGGAGCAGTAAGCATATAAGCCCCCACAATAGCCAAACCAAGTGTCACGATCGCCAGTAACCCGGTGATCAGAATTGAACTTTCCACTCCAGAAAATAGTATTTCAAATCCACTGAGAATAGTTAACAATCCTAAAATCACTCTAAAAGGATGGGTAGTCAATCCCAGCTGGAGCAATCCTAATGAGACCAGGATCATGGTACCATATGCAGCCTGAACGTCGATCTCTGGCAGCCAGATCACCAATCTCGCACCACCAGTAAAAGCAAACAACCCAGCCAAGATCGCCGCCAGCAATCGAAAAGCGATATCCGAGATCAGCACTGGTTTTCCACTGATATTTTCTTGCGGCAAATTTAATAAGGCAAGACCTAAGACCGCACCTGCCATCCAACCTGCGACCACTTTTACCGCAGCTGTTTCCATCGGCCAGCTCAATGAAATCAGCACAAATACACATAAATATTGAAGCCCCAGGCTGAAAATACTGATCCGCCAATCCCAACTGATTAACAAAACTGTGGCCGCAATGAATGCCAGGATCACCGAAGGAAGAACGAGATAGTTGAGTATCATGAACTAGGTTCCGATGCTAATTACTAATAACGCAATAAATAACACGATCCACAGCAATACCCAAAGTAGGCCTCCCTCACCTTCCAAAACCTTCGAAATGAAGTGGATAAAGCGAGAAAGGTAATCATAAATGGTCTTCACTATGGTATAAAACCAACCCAATGTGAAGATAACATTGATGCTATTGGCCATCAGTTGTGGCACCTTTCCTCCCCGACGTTGCCAGAAGAAACCAATAAGAGCGAGAACACATATCAGAGGACCCAATATCCAACCCATGAGGGCGGCTTCACCGATTTTTGGTAAATAGAACCAAACGAAACTGATTTGGACCATCGGAAATAACAATAGCCCCATTGGATAAACTACCTTGATCCAACGTTCGAGACCGGATGGCTCTGGTATCAATTGTGATGCATGATGAGCATATCCCCAGATCATGAAAACTATAGCGATCAAGTAAAGAACTAGGGATGGGTTAAAAGGCAAGGTAAATAGCATCCATATGTTCCAGGCAGGTGTGAAAGGTAAGGTTGAGATTCCAACCAAACCCAGGAGGGTAATCCACATAGAAAACCTGGTTCTGACAGATGAAAGAAAGATCAATCCCCCAGAGAACACG
>SDBU01009349.1_pt1 | contig 10992 bp, 3 predicted proteins | sample 2277071 | NCBI WGS metagenome assembly SDBU01 (sample SAMN10397929, study PRJNA504765) | marine sediment metagenome | isolation source: marine sediment core GS08_GC12, 126 cmbsf | place: Arctic Ocean: Gakkel Ridge, Loki's castle | collected 2008
TTCCAACCTACTGTGCCCCGCTGGTTGAGTGGATCGAGTCCACCTTCGCCCAGGTCCTTGAGAACGATGTCAACGACATTGATCTTCTTCCCAGTCATACCACCTCGCAACTGCACGCCACCGGCGTCAGCGCTGAGGTTCGGGAATAGACCAGTGATACCAGCAACCGTGTAGGCTTCCTTGCCGATGAACAGCATGTCGTACACGTCGATGGAGCTTGTGCCGGCGCTTGCGTAGATCCGTGCGTTGCTCGACACGTAAACCTGTACGTTCAGGATGGTCCCCATCAGGCCGCTCCGAAGAGCCCCGCCGCCCTCTCGGGTGAACAGGGTCACGAAGGTGCTGTCCTGCATGAGCGTAGCCCAGGTGTGTGGATGGCAGATAGCGATGTAGAATGCGCCTACGAGAGGCATGGCATTCTGTGTCTCAAGCTGCGCCACGTTCTGGATGAAGTCCACGAAGGCGATGACATCATTGGTGTTATCGATGTTGCCTCGTGCGTTCGCTGCGCCAGCAAAGTCGGTTGTGGCATTGTCGGTCAGGTCATTCCGGATGAGAGTATCGATGGATAGGCCAGCCTGTTCACCCAACAGCGCAGAGATCTCGCTAACTGCGGGATCAAAGGTTGTCAGGGTTAGCTGGTCGGTGTACTCCACCCATGCTCCGTACCACGATGGTGTGATCGTGATCACGGTGATGGTTGGTGCTTCGTTCTCGCCGGGTGTTACGCCTTCAGAAAGTGACTGGCTTACCAGGCCGAACTTTTCCCATCGCCGGACTTCGTAAGAGCCAAAGCCCTTCCACCGTGCCTGTTGGCCGAATCGGCCGTGGACCAGACGTGGTAGTGCCCGGGTTAGGAGACGACGCTCGTAAAGCGTCTTGATTGCATTGCTGAGATTAACAGATGAAGCAGGCATCGCATATCCCCCTTATGGTTGCGATTCCCCCTTAGCCCGTCAGGTGTCAGTCGACTACTTCGAGTGCGTCGATTTCTGCCTGTAGCGCTTCGAGGACAACGTTCAAGTCAACTCCCGTCTCCTCTGGATTTTCCGCTAGATCAAATAGCGTTTCCTCGGAGATCAGGCTGTCCATGCCCTGAGACAGACTCTTGCGCAGGTCGAGCAGGCTCGTTGCTTCCGAAGCACTTGGTCCGGTTTGTGTTGTCACATCCGGCGCCTCTGGTAGCACTGCCTTCTCAGCTTCAGATGCCGATGTTTCTGCCTCGCCATCTGCCGCTTCCAGCGTTTGGATCTTCTCGGTTGCGTCCGCCAGTTCCTGAAGGGTCTTCTGGTGGGCATTGGCGGCGGCGGTAAACGCCGTCTCCGAGAGCTTATTGACATCATCTAAATCAAGATCATCGATGTCGACATCAAAGCTCTTTACCAGCCCACGCACATAGTTTCCCATCTGTTTGCTGGCTTCCAGGGCTGCCCGTGTGTCTTGAAGCTGACCCGTTAGTTCCCCCGCTCGTGTACGGTAGAGATCACGCTCGAATGATGCCCGAGCGCCCTCATCCATATCTTTCACGGAGAGTTGGTGGATCGTGTCTTCAAAGTCCCCACGTTCAGCCGCAAACTGATCCTCACGCTCATTAGCCTGAGTCATCAGTTGTGATCGCACGTTGGCCAAATGTCCGCCGGCGCCTTCGTACTCTTGCTTGATTCCGGCTACAGCTTCTTCTACGGCCTTGTCGATCTGGGCTTGGACTTCTTCAGTGATGCCTTGCTCGTTCGCTAGGGTTTGCTGTGGGTCCTTCTCTTCTGGCGAAGAGAGTCCTTGCGAGGTGTCGGGCAACGGTTCGTCCCTAACACCGATCGGACCACCAGCGACTGCTGCTGTTGCCACTGAGGTTTTCCCCCTTTTGTTTGAAAGGTACGAGTGTCACTTTACTCTATTTAGAACTACGTGTCAAGGGCTAGTGGCTACAATCTAGTCCAGCTATCAATAATCGCTCTACGTAATGTAGTATAATTTCTGCTCCAAGGAGGAGCAATGAAAATCGGAGAACTATTTGAACTAAAGGCAGAAAAAGAAGGAATCGATCCCAAAATGCTCTTGGATCTATACTACAAACGACTTCTAGTTCGAATAACGCCAGTCGAAATTGAATTAAATATATTAAAACAATTTGATCCATACCTCAGCGAACTATTTGCCATAGCTGGTTCTGCCGCCAAAAATATCTTGGAGGAAGGGCTTTCGGAATTAACAGCACAGAAGGACAAAGGCCCTAATTAATCTACCAAATGCTTGGGATGTGCCTTACTTCAATGGAATGCGTTTTCCTGTGCTACCACAAGGAGGATTAATCTGCACCACCTGTGCATCTGTATCCGTTCTTTGGCCGAGAGACCATATCGTCGAATCTCCTAATATTGTGCCTCAAGCTACTCCACGCAATTGCCAGAACTGTAATCGAAGGCCAGCGACACATAGGTTACGGCGAGTACTATAGCTTGAGCACTGGTCCACCGCCGCCCCGATTGTAAACTTTCTTTACTTCCTCGACGACATCCTTCTTGTCATCGTTGGTATCCAGATTCTTCAGCAGGCTCTTCAGAGCGTCGTCCAGATCCCCGAAAGGCGTCCCTGCTTCAGCTTCCTTCTCCAATTCGTCTATGGCGGCCTGGCCGATCTTCTCCAGCAGCCAGCGTGGCCATGTGAAGCGGCCGGTCACTCCGCCCTTACCCAGTTCCCGTCCCAGCAATGCTTCACCGGTTGGGGCTCCTCGTAGACCAGGACGCAGGGAGGGCGGTATGCTCACTGATGGGGTTCTTCCGCCACCCGCGGCACTTCTTGTGCCGCCACCGCCTCCTCCCCCTGCGCCCTTCTTACCCTCTTCTGTCAGTGCGTCGGGGTTGTAATACTTCCCCCACACTGGGAATTGTACTGCATAAGCATCTCGCAGGTCGAAGTAGATATCAAGCGAATCTGCGAAGTCGGGATTCTCTTTTCTATATGCACGCCGTTCGGAAGAACTCATCCGCCAGTAGACGTTCTGCTCCCGGTCGAAGTCATCTCCCAACATCTGCTCGACCATGGCTCGGAAATCATCATTCAGTTCTCTGGCTTCGTCCCGCTCCACGAGCTCGATGTCTGTCGGCGGCAGGAAGCCTAGATTGCGTGTAACCTGGCGAGCGATCTCCACTGCTTCCTTGAACTGTTCCTCATCTCGAAAGGAATCGGCGCTACCGCTTGCTCGCCAGATGCCCAGAAACTCATCGCCGTACGGACCATCCAAACGGACGTATTCGTCTGTGAATTCATCGCTATTTCCAGGCGGGATCATGCTGTAGATCTGCCACATCTGCTCTTCGAACTCCGCTAGCTCTGGCCCAATCTCCGCTCCCCGCTTACGCTGCATCCGTTCGTCGGCGTTCAGGATTTCCTTTTCACCCAGAGCTTCTAGTAGCTCTCCCTCTGTGAACGGCTCAACTCCGGCCACCTCTCGATCCGTATTCACCCAGCCGAATAGAACGTCTGGGCTAGGGCCGACAGGGGCTCCCCGTATAGGCGGCTGACCTCCATTGAGCTCGGCAATGTCGGCGTAGAATTCCCGCTGCGCAATCTCCCAATCCAGACCTTCCTGATCTGCCGTGCGTGCCCCGTGCTCGCTCCAATAATTCTCCGTCCAGGCTCGTGCGAGAGCTCCCAACGCTGTGTCTTTACTGAGCTTCCATCGGCGATATCCATCTGGTGTGGACTCTCCCAAGAGGCGTTCTACTAGATCAGGCAGGCCATTGATCTCTGGATGGATCCACTCAATTGCATTGAATTCGTCCCAGAATGCCTTAGCCGCCAATATCGACATGGCCCCAAAGCTCAGCTTCCACTCCTCAAGACGAGGAAGGAAATCACCATATTCTTCTGACTCTTCCCGGAACACCGGCCGAGTCTTCTCTACGGTACTCCAATACAGATTGATGATATCCTGCCAGACCAAGCGCTTCGGCTTCCATCCCACGATCCACTCTACTCGAGCTACGCCAAATTCCGGCGCCGCCTCGATCTTGGCACCGGCCTCAAAGAACTCCTGGAATAGAGGTTGCAACTCATCCCACGGCACGCCGATAGCATCCACGTTGTCCAGACGATCTTGCAGTCTCTGAGATACTTGCTTGTAGGCATCGTACCGCGCCCGCGTCTGCTGCGCCTCGAGGATGTTTGTAGCGATGTACTTCTCTCGGTCATCTCCTCGAAGCTGCTCCCCTTCTACAATCGTGAAGCGGCGAGCACCGTAAAGGTCGGACAGCCAGCCTTCCGGCGTGTTGTAGCGCTTCTCCAAATAGTCTGGCCAACGCCGGTTGATGTCCGGTTCCAGATTGAGTACGACGGCGCCAGCCTCGTTGTTGAGAGCATACTTCAATGTGTTGATGCGGTCGTAGTTAGCGTGGACCTCCGCCTCCAATGCCGTGAACTCCTTTGGATAAATCGATGTGAAGTAGCCCATGAAGCGGCTGTAGTGCTGCATGGTCTCCACCTTGTCCCGAGCGTCCAACCAGCGAGAGGCACCAGCACTGTACTCGTACGCCCCGTCTCCGGTTACACGGTCCTTGGTAGCAATTGTATTCTCGATCTCGATGAGTAGCCGCTCTCTCTGGGCTTCCGTTAGATTTGGATCCATCAACTCTTCCATAGCCTGCTCGAGCACCTTCACCTCGATCAGCGAATCCTTCCACGGCACCTGGGGCGTCCACAGCCACGGTGCATTAGGATAGGCCCACTTACGCAGTTCTTGTGCAATGTGTCGTGTAGCAAAAGGCGGAACTAGACCAGGCTGGGGGATGAGTGCCCATTGAGGGTGCCGGTTATTATCCAAATGGCCACTTGTACGCATAGCGAGCGAGAACCACGGGGAGGGTGTGAAGCCGAATCCTTGGCCGTATTCATAAACGAAATCCACGATCTGTGTCAACAGCGGCATCTCTGCGCTTGCCTGATCGTAGCGTGGGACCGGCCGAGGAAAGACGAAGCGGAAAGAAAACGGGGCCAACGGATTCCACCACTGATCGTCTGATCCTGGCATCGGTAGATATCCAAACAGCCGAGGTAACTGCTCTCCTCTGCTGTTGGTGGCACCCCGATTGTAGGCGTGGATCTTGGACGATTGGATGTACTTCGCATAGAAAGCTGGAAGCTCCGGGTTCGTGGCCATCGTCTGGATCCAAAATGGAATAGATTTTTGTGGGAAGTGGAAGAAGGGCCATATCTTCTTGAGCATCTGCTCTGGGTTGGTTGTCTTTGCGTAGTCGATCATTGTTTCGTTGATCTGTGGTACGAGCCCTTCAAACTCATGGCCCAAGAAGTCGCCGCCATAGTTCATCTTATCGATGGCATCGTCCTGTAGTCTGCCCATCTCGCCGACGGCGGTTACTAGATTCTGGCGCTCTGACGCATCGAACGCGATCTGCCATTCCTGGTTCTTGATGCTGTCATCGACGTGGGATTGCAGCCGCACCAACATGTCGTCCATGACCGCCGCCCGGCCTTCCACGTTGTTACCCATCTTGAGGAAGTTCCGCATACCCATCGGAAGGTCATTGGCGGGGCCGATAACGGGAGACAGCGGCACAGTTCCGGGGGCTGCCGTTCTCCATGCCAAGTTGTAGTTGTCGATTAGCTGTCGGTGACGGAACTTGTAGAGCTCGGCCAGCAGGGGCTTCCCATCTGTCAGAGCCTGTTTGTGTTGTCCCCAAATGTGGCTCCGTAGGGTGTCAAAGTTATCGAGTACCGTCTTACCCGATCGATCTGCGGGATGATAGACAAGACCAGTAACCCCTTCTACTCTTTCAAAACCATTGTTGAGATACCACTGCTGTATCTCCTGGGTCGTCATGCCCGCTTCCCTACCAGCACCAGCCGCCCGAGCTATATCCACATCTCCCGCCGACCGAGGGAACACCTGCATCGGGGCATTGTATTCATCGGCAATCCGCTTAAGGTCATCAAGCGCCTGAGTGCCAAGTCCCTTATCCCGCTGGGCTGTTTCTATTACATGAATCTTTCCTGGCCTCCAATAACCCTCCGACACCAAAGGGACTCCAGACACCTCTGCCGCATCCTTCGGACCAATTGGCTTGATCTGAACTACGCGCCCCTCCCCATAATCCATGATGCCATCTGGGTAACGCTCATTGAGAACCCGAACCACGTAGTCTGGATCCCCTGCCTCTCGACTGACCGGTGTGTTCTTATAAATCCGGCCCAGATTGCCGATCATGCCGCCGTCGTCCCGCTCCAAGAGGTCATCCCACCACGCTAGAAGATCAGGATGGATCACATCCCCAATCGGCTTCTGTCGCAGGGCATCGCCTTCATACATGATATCCGGCCGGATGAATGGGGCTTCCATATACTCCTGGAAAGTCATATTGTAGGAAGGGTGCCATCCCATCTGCTTGCGGAGATCGCCCAACATCGGAGAGAAATCCTGCGGATTCATATCGTGCAAGAAGGTGAAGCTGGTCATCTCCCCAAACTCACCATAATCAATCTCGAAGCCCCAGCCTCGCAGGATCTCATCTCGAGACGGCAGAGCGTCAGGGACCTTGCCTGTCGGCGGCTCTACCACTGCGCCCGGCACTCTCTCCACGCCCAACACGGCGTCTGCGGTCTCGTCGAAGAAATCGGCGGACTTATCGAAGATGTGGCCTCGCATGGAATCGTATTTCTCCCACAATCCCTGCTGTAGCTCGATCGGCATGTGCTTCATCTTCGGGCCTGGGTACCATTCCATCATCCACTCTCGGAAAGTGCCGGAGTAGAGCTGGCTCAGGGCATCGTCCACGCCCTCCATATATACAAGCTGTTCGACGGCAAGAGCCGACTCCACAGTGATTTGATCTCGTGTCAGCCCCCTCTTGCTGACCGTTACGCCTTCCTCCAAGAACTCGAGGGACTCTTCCTTGAGAGCCAGCACACGCTGACGCAACCCAGCCATCCGTTTATTGAAGCGAGCCCGGGATTCATTGAGCTTCTGCCCAAATCGCTGGCGTATCAGTTTGAGATCGGCCGGTTTGCCTTCTGCCTTGAGTGCTGCTTCTATCTCTTGCTGCACCCGCATATCGGCGTCCAGCCCAAATCGATCTACCTTCTCGCCGACCTCTTCCTCAACCTCCCTGACTACTCTGGAGGTTACGCTAACATCGTCGACTGCGGCAGCAGGAGTCGGGGCATCTCCAACCACTGTTTTAGCGTCCTCGAGAGTTCGTCCTCGGTGGATACCTACTGGCAGATCATCCGGACTCACAAACCCCTGAGTTCTATCAGCCCGAATGATGCGCATGAATCCATGCTCATTAGGCTCTCCACCATATACCCAAGCTCCGCCCACGTCTTGAACCTGGGCGACCCCTGCGCCGTCTGGTCGACTCTCAACTCGAATTCGCGTGCCCTCTGGAAGTTGATCCCCGAAGCGCGCAGCGTCCGTGGGACTCTGAGCCACTCCCTTCAATTCTTCTGGGATGCCGACAGCAGGAGTCGGAGCCTCCCCAGCCGCCCGGCCCAGCAATTCTTCTATCTCCATCTCGGCGGGGCCTTTGCCTTCCAGCACGCTAGCAGAGCCGGCCTCACGCATGGTCGCAAGCTCTTCGATGATTTCGTCACGCTGGGCAATGAGAGCGCTGCGCCGGTTCTCTATTACGTTGTTGATCTCTCGGCGGATCTTGGCACGGGTAGCGCCATGCAATTCGTCCCACGGGCCGTTCTTCCGTAAGATCATATTCACGTCGTCGGCGACCTTGCCCCAGAAGATCTCAGATTCCGCCGGACCAATGATGTCTGCCAGTTCGTCCACGAAACCTCGAGGTACGACCCAGGCCCCCTTGCCGCCTAGTATCTGCTTGAGCACATCATCGGCGGCCTTCGCGGATCCAGCAGATTGCGTGGCCACCTGATCGAAGACATCCGCTACATCGTCTAGCAGATCGGCAGCGATGTCCGCACGTCTAGCTGCCATGAGACGGCTGGCGATAGCGAAGTCCTGTCTATATAGAGAAGCGTAGAGCTGGGCGCTGAGCGTGAACTCGAAGACGGTGTTGAGGGCTCGAGCGGCCTCACCGAACCTGTTAAGAACGTTGCCCTCAGTGGACTGAAATACGGCCGCGAAAATGCCAGGCACTCCATTTGGAGCGTTTCCGCTCAGGATTAGATCGGCGATGTTTCCGATTCCAGGCAGATCTGCCCCTGCGTACCGATCCAATATCTCCTGTGGCATCTTCCCAAGGCGGATCATATCTGCAATCTCGTCCATAGAACTGGCTAGATCGGCACCCTTAGATGCAGCACGCAATGTAGAGTCCAGATAGTTGATGATTGAGAAGCCGGGTCGGAGAGTCAGGATAGCCGCCTTCCACAACGACATGGCCCCATTCCAGAATTTCATAGTCGAGTCGATCGTATTACGACTTATGCCAACATCCCCCCAGAGCTTGAACACCTGGCCCTCATTCAGTCTTGTATTCTTGATCACCCAGGCGGTGAATCCTTCGTCCAGAAGGATGCTACCCTCAAACAGCTTGTGCCCTCCGATATAAGTGCTGCCGATGGCGTCCCCCACGAACGATCCCAGATTGGCGGGATTGAGAGCCCAAGCACGAGCGGCCGTTTGAATCATGTCGTCGGTTACGGCCGCTGCTTCCACGCCGTAGTTTAGAGCGACCTCTCGCAACAACCGAGGAGTGTTCTTGATTAGACCCTCCCTATGCTTAGTGGCCGTGAGGACGCCAATCTGGACGTGGTTCTTGAGGGCTTTCACCCCCTCTTCGATATCGTCGTAACCCAAGCCCTTAATAATCTTGCGGATGTTGTTGCTCTGCTTTAGAGAGCGGCCGATGTCTGTGGCCAAGCCAGGGATCAGATCAGCAGCGAATTCGATATTAGCGAGGAGTTCCTCGATCGTTCGAGACCGACGGCTCAAGGCGTTGATGGTCTCTGTCGTCCAAAACTTCATCTGGTTTCGGGTAGAGCGGATAGTCAGTTGACCGAACCAATCGGACATCAGCTTAGCGCGGCCCACGAACAGATTTTGTGACACTCCCCAATTAGCAGACTTTCCGCCCAGAGCGATATCCAACCCGTGCGGAACAGCCTTGAGGCCCAGCTTCCCAGCGCTCTTGCCAAAACCAAGTATCATCTTCCCAACATCAAACGCCTTCTCGAACACCACACCTGGGATCAGGTTGATGGGGTCAAAGACGAGGCCGCCGACCAATTCTGATGCAGGGTCTGCAAAGCGTTCAGAAATCTCTTCAAACTCCCATGGCAGCGGCATTCGGTGAGCGGTCAGCATGAAGCTCACGATTGCGTTCTTCGTCTTGAGTAGCCGGGTCTCCCCATCCTTCATCCAGCGCTGAGAGTACTGGAACCATGGATGCGGGATGTCACTTCTGGCCATATGAAGCTCGAGCGCGGCGGCGAGTCCAAGCTGAGCGGTGGCGTAAACCCGATTGTATTCCACATCGGTCATATCCAATTCGCCGAAATCCGCCTCATCCAGGCTCAGGAAGGTTCGTTCAAAGATAGACTCGGACTCAGTTCTCAGTACATTATCCTTACTGCGCCGCTCGACCTCGATGAGCAGATTCTTTTCTGCGAGTTCGTGAATCCAAGTCTGATCCTCTAGGCTCTGAACATATCGAAGCTGGGCCTCTACCTGTTCGTCGGTCTGCCCGAAGTAGCCTCCCATCGGAGGCTCCCCGGAGATGAGTGACGCATAGAAGTCTCGAGTGCTGACGACAGCTCGATTCATCGCATGGTAAGTGTTCTCAAAGTTATCGTCCATCATCTCGCCGAGTACTTCGGCGTAAGCAACAAATCCAAAGAGTCCTCCCAATACTCCCTGAGCCGGACCCACGATGACGTTGGTGATAATCTTCGGGAGCTTGATCTCGATGTCCCCAATCTTCGCACGCCCAGTAACAGCGAATTCCCCAGCGGGGCCAAAGATGTCCCGCACCATTGCGTTGCGGCGGATCTTGGTTTCTTTGATCGCCGCGATGCCTTCTACGACAGCCGAGATCTGGATACCAGCTATCTGCCCGACGGCATTCGCCATATCGCTTAGCCAAGGCCAGAATAAGTGACCCCCAGCCGCCTCCTGCGAGATTGCGGATTTCGCCGCAACATATGGTCGCTCCAAAGCATTGAGGATATGATGTCCAGCGAGATTGAGACCGGTCAGTCTTTGTTCTGGCGGAATAAGACTGAGATTGCGGTCCTTGCCCTGGATATCCTTGAACTGCATTACGACGCTGGCCTGAGAGATCTCGTCCTTCAGGCCCTTGGCCTCCTCCCGTAGCACCTCTCGGCGCCGTTCCGTCGCAGGATCAAAGGAACCCATCGATGTCCCAAAAACGCCCCGACGCGTGATCTCGTCTAAATCTCGTAGCTCCTGCTTTATCTCATCAAGTCGAGCCAGGTTGTTATCTACCTTGGAGCTTTCTACTACCTGCTCTACCTGCCGCTCCCTCACCCAGCGCTGGTTACGAAGCTGCTGGTCCTGAGACTGGCGCACAAAGCGCTCTTTCTCCATCTGCCCCTGGCTCCACGTCTCGGCGCGTGCCAACAACTCAGGAGGAACCTCAGTCACACCCAAAGCCATGCCTACTCTATAGACTACGGGGGTCTTTACTTCCGTGGCTCCGCCGCTTCTTGGGTCCCAATAGATGGGTATGAAGCGATCGGTGTAACGATCTGGAGCGAAGCCGGCACCTAGTATAGAGAATGGATCTGTTACCGCCTTATTCTGGCTCAAGTCCCAATACAACGGCTTACCCATATCCTCGCTAGGGAAATTAGGGATAGAAGGCTCAGCAGGCGAAGTTGTTCCCCCTATGGGAACATCACCAAAACCAGGAATCTCCCGCCCGAACAGCTTGCGACGGGTTGCCGCTATATCGAAAGGGACTTTTGCCATTACTTCTTTTTCTTAGGACGGCCGGCGGTCTTCTCTTTCTGCAAGATGACCACAATCTTGTTGCTTTCTGTCTCGGT
>SDBU01009350.1_pt1 | contig 10990 bp, 19 predicted proteins | sample 2277071 | NCBI WGS metagenome assembly SDBU01 (sample SAMN10397929, study PRJNA504765) | marine sediment metagenome | isolation source: marine sediment core GS08_GC12, 126 cmbsf | place: Arctic Ocean: Gakkel Ridge, Loki's castle | collected 2008
GCATCAAGGTCTACCCCGGGCAGAGGCACATGGGCAATAAAACGAAAGATTACCAGAACACCAATAGTAAACAGAATCCGGCGCCTCAGGTCGGGTAGACTGAAGGCATCAATCATTGCCTGGATAAGCCTGGGCCTAGCTTGCCTCGGCCGCATGCCCCACCTCCTCCGCTTTACCACCGGCAGCCTCAATCTTGGCTTTAGCCACCGCTGAGAACTTATTCGCCCTTACCAAGAGGGGGTGATTAATATCACCACCAGCCAGAATCTTAATGGGATAACGCAGCGATTTCACCACCCCAGCCGCCAGCAGTTTCTCCGGTGTTACCTCACTCCCCGACTCAAAGATGTTAAGTCTATCCATGTTAACAATACTATACTTCGTCCGAAAAATATTGGTAAAGCCGCGCTTCTGCGGTAAGCGCTTGATTAACGGTAACTGCCCGCCTTCAAACCCAGGACGCACCTTGCCACCGGAACGGGACTTCTGCCCTTTAACGCCCCGACCGGAATAAGTGCCATGCCCGCTGCCATTCCCCCGACCAACCCGCTTTCTCTTCCGTTTGGAGCCGGGAGCCGGGGAGAGGTTATTCTGCATCACCACTTTCTGCCTCCACCTTGACCAAGTGCTTTACCTTTTCTACCATACCCCGGATTGAAGCTGAGTCACTATGAGTAACACTCTGATTTAGCCGATGAAGACCTAGAGCCTTCAGGGTTCTCTTCTGGACCTCCGCATAGCCAATACCGCTTTTAACCAAGGTAACACGTAGCTTAGCCACCAGCCTCCTCCCTAACTTTAACCGGCTTGCGTTTGGCTAACTCTTCTTCGGGATTCTTTAGCCGGCTTAGGGCAAGCACTGTTGCCCGAGCAACATTGATACGGTTAGAGCTACCCAGTGATTTTGTTAGAATATCCCTAATCCCCGCCGCCTCGAGTACGGCCCGAATGCTACCCCCGGCAATAACACCGGTACCCAGTGCTGCTGGTTTCAGTAGTACCCGGGCAGCTCCAAACTTGACCCTTATCTCATGGGGGATAGTCGTACCAGCTTGTGTGACTTTAATCAAACTCTTTCTGGCAATAGCCCCAGCCTTATTAATCGCCGCTGGCACCTCGTTAGCCTTCCCCAGACCAATGCCGACATGTCCATTACCATCGCCAGCTACCACCAGAGCACTAAAACTAAGTCGTTTCCCTCCCTTTACCACTTTTGCCACACGATTGACATAAAGCAGTTTATCACTCATTGCTAGTTCCGTTGGGTCTATATTGCTTATCGGCGATTTCATTGCCCTAAGACCACCCCCTTTAGAATTTTAGCCCAGCCTGCCGAGCCGACTCAGCTATGGCTTTGCCCCGGCCATGATATTTATAGCCACCTCGGTCGAAAACAACCTCTTTTATTCCCTCAGCCAGCGCTCGCTTGGCGACCAGAGAGCCGACGAGTTCAGCCTTCCCTGTCTTCGCTCTCCCGGCTAGCTCCTCCCTTAACTCCGGGTCAAGGGTTGATGCCGAAATGAGGGTATGCCCTTTTGAGTCATCAATGATTTGCGCATAGATATGGTTCAAGCTACGGGAGACACAAAGTCGAGGTCTAGAGGTTGTACCCTCCACCTTAGCTCTTACCCGAATGTGTCTTCGGCGTCGTGCTACCCGTGGTTCATTTTTCCCCATTATGTCCTCTTGCCGATAGCCTTACCTGCCTTGCCCGGTTTAAGGCGAACCAATTCCCCAGCGTATCTAATACCCTTACCTTTATACGCATCCGGGGGACGAATGGCTCGAATCTTGGCTGCCATCTCACCGACCACTTCCTTGCTAACCCCGGTAACCTTAATACGATTTGTTCCCTCTACGGCCAGGGATACACCGGGTAACGGTGATACCGTCACCAGGTGCGAGTATCCGACACGAATAACCAGCTTATCCCCGGCTTGTTCAGCCCGATAACCCACACCGACTATTTCAAGATTCTTCTCAAAGCCTTTAGTTACCCCCTCCACCATGTTAGCCAAAAGAGTTCGGGTCAGCCCATGCAAGGAGCGATGCACCTTGCTATCATCAGGTCGTGCCACTGTCAAGCCATCGTTGTGCTGGGTGATCGAGATGTCTGGATTGAAACGGCGACGAAGCTCCCCCTTGGGTCCCTTTACCGTGACCTCGCCGTTTTCAATGTTCACCGCCGCACCCGGCGGCAACGTTATTGGTCTCCGCCCTACTCTAGACATAGTTGTCACTCCCGGTCTCGGTTACCATACATAGCATAAGAGTTCACCGCCAACACCCAGACGCCAAGCTTTCTGCCCGGTCATTACCCCCTTAGGTGTCGAAAGGATAGCAATACCCAAGCCACCATAGACCCGCTTGATCTCTTTCCTCCCGACATATACCCTTAGTCCTGGCTTACTTACCCGCTCCAAGCCGGAAGGAAGTGGCTCGTTGTTATCACTATACTTGAGATAGATCTTAATTGACCGGTATGGCTTGCCCCCGAGCACCTCATAATCATTAATAAAGCCCTCCTCTTTGAGGATTCTAGCAATAGACAGCTTCGTCCTTGAGGTTGGAACCAGCACAAAATCATGCCGGGCCATAATAGCGTTTCGGACTCGGGTTAGCATATCAGCTATTGGATCAGAGATAGTCATATCTACCTACCAGCTCGCTTTTCTCACCCCGGGAATCTCACCGGCAAGGGCCAATTGACGGAAACAAATGCGGCACAAGCCAAACTTGCGTATATAGGCACGAGGCCGACCACATAAGTAACACCGATTATGTTGCTGCACCTTATATTTTGCCGGGCGTTGCGACTTTACAATTTTTGACTTCTTAGCCATCCTGTTTAATCCTTAGCGAAGGGCATCCCTAATATCTCCAGCAGATTTCTAGCTTCCTCATCTGTATTAGCAGTAGTAATAATTGATACCTCCAGTCCCCGGACCTTGTCTACCTTGTCGTAATCAATCTCAGGAAAGGTAATTTGCTCCTTGAGTCCCAGGGTGTAGTTGCCCCGGCGGTCAAAGGAATTCCTGGAAACCCCTTGAAACTCGCGCATACGGGCCAGAACCACATTTACCAGCTTATCAAAGAAGTCATACATGCGTTCCCCACGCAGGGTTACCTTTAGCCCGATAGGCATTCCCGCCCGCAGCCTAAAGGTAGAAATAGACTTCTTGGCACGGGTGATTACCGGGTGTTGCCCGGAAATAGCCACCAAATCACCCTCCGCCGCTTCCAGAGCCTTGGCATTCTGAGTCGCCTCACCTAAGCCGATATTAAGCACAATTTTGTCCAGGCGGGGCACCTGCATTACATTCTTGTACCCGTAGCGTTCCACTAGCGTTGGGACAACTTCCTTTTTATACCTTTCCCTTAGCCGTGACATCTAATCAATTACCTCATGACAGGAGCGGCAGATTCTGACCTTCCTGCCATCCTCTAAAAAGCGGAACCCAACACGGGTGGGATGATCACATCGACTGCACATCAGCATAACGTTCGACACGTTAATTGGTGCCTCCCGCTCCACGATACCGGCCTGTCTAACCCGCCCCCTTGCCCTGGTGTGCCGTTTGATAAAGTTGATACCTTCGACCAGCACCCGCTCGTCCTTGGGGTAGGCAAAGCGCACCTTACCCTTCTTGCCCCTGTCCTTACCGGTGATGACCAGCACACTGTCATTCATCCTAATCTTCATAACTAAAGGCCCCTCCCTTTCCGCCCACAGACCCCCTTTCCATCAGGGTTAGAAACCCTCATAAGAATCATACTCGACCTTTCTCACAAAACCTCAGGCGCCAGCGATATAATCTTGGTAAAGTTTTTTTCCCTCAGCTCTCTGGCGGCCGGTCCAAATATTCGAGTTCCTTGAGGATTATTCTTATCCGTTAAAATCACCGCCGCATTCTCGTCAAACCTTATATATGAGCCATCAGAACGCCGATATGGCTGAGCGGAGCGAATGATGACCGCCTTGACTACACTCCCTTTCTTTACCGTGGCCCCCGGGATTGCTTTCTTTACCGAAGCCACAATGATATCACCCACCCGAGCATATCTCTTCCCGGTACCGCCCAGGATACCGATACACATTATCTGGCGTGCCCCCGTATTATCGGCTACCTTAATTCTAGTATGTCGCTGAATCATCCTACCCCGAACTAGTCTTAAGTGATTTCCTTGGGCTCAATCTCCACTACCTCGCCCCTGGTTGTTATCTCGACTACTCGCCACCGCTTCTGCTTTGAGAGCGGGCGAGTTTCTATGATCTTAACGACATCCCCTACCCGACACTTGTTATTTTCATCATGAGCTCTATACTTAACCGCTCTTCTAATCGCCTTCTTATACAGCGGATGGTGCTTAAGTGTTTCTACGGCAACAACCACCGTCTTATCCATCCGGTCACTTATTACTCGACCAACTCTGGTCTTGCGCTGCCTCTCCATAGTCCTAGACCTGCCTGATACCAAGCTCCCTCTCTCTGATTATTGTCTTCAGTCGAGCGATGTTCCGTTTAACCCTCGGAACCTCGCGGTGGTTCACTAACTGTTTGGTTGCCAAGCGAAAGCGAAGATTGAAAAGCTCCTGATGAGTCTCCTCAAGCTGCCTTGATAGCTCCTGAGAGCTAAGAGCTCGAATTTCGTCAACCTTCAACTTGCTAACTCCTTGGTTACTAAATCACTGCTACCGGTGGCGGTCTCCCGTACTAAAAATCTAGTGTCTATCGGAAGCTTGTGCGAAGCCAGGCGCATCGCCTCTCTTGCTACTTCGGCACCAACCCCCGACATTTCAAATAGGATTCGCCCCGGTTTGACCACGGCTACCCAGTGGTCTGGGGAACCCTTACCCCCGCCCATACGCGTCTCCGCTGGCTTCCTGGTAACTGGCTTATCCGGGAAAATACGTATCCAAATATTCCCGCCACGACGGATATGGTGAGTAATCGCCCGCCGTGCCGCCTCAATTTGTCGGCTGGTAATCCAAGCAGACTCAAGCGCTAGTAGGCCAAAATCACCGAAAGCAATCGTATTCCCCGTCTGGGCGCTACCCCGGCGATGTCCCTTATGAGTCTTGCGGTGTTTTACCCGCTTCGGTTGTAACATCCTTCTCCTCTTTTTCGGTAATGGATGACTCTACCTCTTTAACTATATCTACCGTTGTCTTGGCCGTATCTCCCCCCACTTCTGCGGATGCTACTGCCTTCACCCTTCTTGCCCTTGGTTTAGTCGGCTTCTTTTTCGGCTTCACAGCCGGCGCTGCTTCTACACTCTCAGCTACTGGTTCGGCAAGTGTCTCCTCAACCTCACTGACTACTGATTCAGCACGCATTTCCTCAACTTCACCGACTACTGGTTCGGCAACCGTCTCCTCAACCTCACCGGTTACTGGTTCCGCAGCCGTCTCCTCAACTTCACCGGTTACTGGTTCGGCAACCGTCTCCTCAACCTCACCGGTTACTGGTTCCGCAGCCGTCTCCTTAACTTCACCGGTTACTGGTTCGGCAACCGTCTCCTTAACTTCACCGGTTACTGGTTCGGCAACCGTCTCCTCAACCTCACTGACTACTGGTTCCGCAGCCGTCTCCTTAACTTCACCGGTTACTGGTTCGGCAACCGTCTCCTCAACCTCTTCCACCACCTTAGTCTCAGGAAGAATATCACCCCTATATATCCACACCTTTACCCCGATTCGACCCAGGGTGGTACGCGCCTCAATAAAACCATAATCAATATCCGCCCGCAAGGTATGGAGCGGTACTCGCCCATCATGCATTGTCTGGCGGCGGGCTATTTCAGCACCACCAAGTCTGCCGGCACAACTAATTCTTATCCCCTTAGCCCCCGCCTGAATAGAGCGAGAAATTGCCTGTTTCATCGCCCTCCGGTAAGCAATACGGCGCTCAATCTGCTCAGCCACCACCCTGGCGACTAATGTGGCATCAAGCTCCGGCTGTTGGACCTCCATGATATTTAGGCGCACTCTCTTACCAATAATCTGCTCCAGATGAAGCCTCGTCTCATCAACTCGCTGCCCACCCCGCCCGATGACGACCCCGGGACGAGCAGTATAAATGGCAATGGATACCTCATTCGCCTGTCGGCTGATCTCAACCTGCGAGATGCCCGCCTCACGATACCGAGACTGAATAGCTCCCCGAAGCTTTAAGTCTTCCTGGATAAACTCTACAAAATGCTTATCGGCATACCACTTGGCCTTCCAATCGCGTATGACACCAAGTCTAAAACCCATAGGGTGCACTTTATGTCCCATTCTAGTCTCCCTGCTCAGCAACAAAAACGGTAATATGGCTAGACCGCTTAAAGATAGTGTTTACTCGCCCTCGAGCCCGAGGGCGAAACCTCTTCAAAGTACGCGCTTCGTCGGCAAAGATACGGACAATCTTCAAATCTGAAGGTGTCATCTGGTAATTGTTCTCAGCGTTAGCTGCCGCGGACTTGATCACCTTGGCGACAACTCGAGCCGTCGGTGTTCGGGCAAACCGGAGTAAGGTTAGCGCCTCGTCCACCTTCCTGTCCCGCACCATATCCACCAGCAGGCGAACCTTGCGCGGTGATACACCCGTGTCTTTAGCAATTGCTCTCACTTCCATACTTAAACCTACTTAGTCTGTCTCACCCGGCTGACTCTTTCAGCCCTAGCTACATGCCCTCTAAAGGTTCGGGTCAACGCAAACTCCCCTAATTTGTGACCGACCATATTTTCCGTGATATAGATAGGCACATGCCGCCGACCATCATGTACCGCAATGGTTAGCCCCACCATCTGGGGCAAGATGGTAGACCAGCGTGCCCAGGTCTTTATCACCGTCTTCTGACCGGAGCGGACAACCGCCTCTACCTTTTTCAAGAGTTTGGCATCAACCGCTGGACCCTTTTTAATTGACCGAGACATTTATAACCCCGTCATAAGCAACGTTAGCATACGCCTTCTTTTCATCGACCTTCTATCCATCCCTCTCAATTTTCCATACAGCTGGAAGCTACTTCCTCCGGCTAACAATCATCTTATCGGAACGCTTATTACGGCGGGTCTTGTAGCCCAGAGCGGGCTTGCCCCACGGTGTTTTGGGACCGGGCAGTCCTATGGGGGCTCTGCCCTCCCCGCCACCATGAGGATGGTCGCGCGGGTTCATCGCTGAACCCCTCACCGTTGGTCGCCAGCCTAACCACCGTTTACGCCCTGCCTTGCCCAAATTAATGTTCTGGTGGTCAACATTCCCCACCTGCCCGATAGTAGCCAAACATTCACCCCGAATACGCCGCACCTCATCCGATGGTAATCGAACCAGGACATATGGGTTCTCTCTTACCATTAATTGGGCAGCGGCACCGGCACTCCGCACCAACTGCCCGCCCTTCCCTTTCTCCATCTCAATATTATGAATTAAAGTGCCGGTCGGGATTAGCCTCATCGGCAAAGCATTTCCCGGTTTTATATCAGCACCCTCGCCCGACTTAATAGTATCATCAACCGCCAGTCCCAAAGGAGCGAGGATATAGCGCTTAGCTCCGTCAGCATAGTAGATCAGAGCAATGCGTGCCGAACGGTTAGGGTCATATTCAATGGCGGCTACCCTTCCCGGAACCCCTATCTTATCCCGCTTAAAGTCAATGATGCGGAGACGGCGTTTAGCACCACCACCACGGTGGCGAACGGTTATCCTTCCCTGGCTATTTCGCCCTGCCTTCTTCTTAAGCGGCAAGAGCAGTGATTTCTCTGGCTTGACCTTGGTTATCTCATCAAAGGTAGCGCCAGTCATGCCCCGCCTACCGGGAGAAGTTGGGCGATACACCTTAAGTGCCATTTCTTATACCATCTCCTTAGTTCTTCGCCGCTGTCATTTGAAGGGTGAATCTCCCTTCATTAATTAGTTAAACACCTTCAAAGATTTCAATATTGTCCCCCGGCTTAAGGGTAACTATCGCCTTTTTCCAGGACTGGGTCAACACCTCTCGTCTGCCCATCCTCCGTGTCTTACCCGGCACTGTCATCACATTAACCGCAGTCACTTTAACATTGAATGCCTTTTCCACAGCCTGTTTGATCTGGTTCTTGTTAGCCCCACTGGCTACCTTAAAGGTATATTTATTTTGAGCTTGAAGCCCAGCACCCTTCTCCGTTATTAAAGGGCGGCGCAATACCTCATACAGATGCACTTATCTCTCCCTGGGGCAGTCTTTGCCCCCACAGCTGTTCTACTTTGCGAACCGCAGCCACAGTCATTAATAAAACACGGCAGGAAAGGAGGTCAACCACACTAAGTAAATTAGCCGGTATCGTCTTAACCCCGGTCAGGTTACGAGCTGCTTTAACTACATTATCTTCTGGTTCCCCGGTAACGATAAGCGCCGACAAATCCGCTCCCAGTGCCGCCAGAATCCGTACCATCTCCTTGGTCCTGGGCTCGTCAAGCTTTAGGTCGTCCACAACCTTCAGCTCGCCACCTCCCACCTTGGCTGATAGAACACACCTGAGAGCCAGCCGGCGCATCTTTTTGGGCATTGCCTGCCGGTAGCTCCTTGGCTGGGGACCAAAGACGATACCACCCCCTCGACGCAGTGGCGACTTCTTACTGCCCGCCCGAGCCTGACCAGTGTGTTTCTGCCGAAACAACTTACGGGTGCTGCCCGAAACATCAGCCCGAGCTTTAGTACTAGCAGTTCCCTGACGGGCATTTGCCTGCTGCCGTACCACTGCCTGGTGCACCACCGCCTGATTAAACGGAACAGCAAAGACGCTGTCACTTATATCAATCTGGTCAACCACCTCGCCAGCAGGGTTATAAACTGAAACTTGCACCTCGTTACTTTCTCCTAGCTGATTTTTGTATCAGTAGTAGTCTGTTCCTGGCACCGGGTACTGCCCCCTTAACCAGCAGCAGGCTGCGGGCAGGGTCAGTGTTAACTACCTCCAAGCGCTGCATGGTTACGCGACTGTCCCCCATATGCCCTGCCATCCGCATTCCCTTGAATACCCTGCCCGGTGTAGTACCCGCTCCAACAGAGCCTCCGGCGCGGTGCCGGTCAGACTGCCCATGAGTCTTGGGGCCACCAGCAAAATGATGGCGCTTTACCACCCCGGCAAAGCCCTTACCCTTGGATATCCCGGTAACATCAACCAGGTCACCGGCCTTAAACAGGCTAGCATCCACCTTCTCTCCTACCTTAGCCGCTTCGGTATCACTCAGCTTAAATTCCCGAAGATGCTTAAACCGCCCCAGTCCCTTGAGATGTCCCTGCTCCGGGGAGTTGAGCCGCTTGGCTTCACCAAACCCAAGCTGAACCGCACTATACCCCTCTTTGGCTACCGTTTTAACCTGTATCACCGTACACGGTCCCGCTTCAATAGCGGTTACCGCCTCAGCGGTGCCGTCTTCTCTGAATATCTGGGTCATACCCAGCTTCCGTCCAATTATTCCCTGAATCATAGCTGCCTACAACTTAATATCTATCTCAACCCCTGCCGGCAAATTCAGCTTCGTTAAGGCATCAATTGTTGTCGAAGTTGTTTCCACAATGTCAATAAGCCGCTTATGGGTTCGGATTTCAAACTGCTCCTGCGAGTCCTTATCTATAAACGGCGAGCGGATGACACTAAACCTCTGAATACGGGTAGGCAGCGGCACCGGGCCTGAAATAACCGCCCCGGTACGCTCCACCGTCTCGACAATCTGCCGGGCAGACTGGTCAAGTAGCCGGTGGTCAAAGCCCTTTAGCCTAATACGAATCTTTTGCTTAGGCATATGCACCGCCCACAATCTTAATCTTATCAGCTAGTGCTGATGGCAACTCTTGATAGCGATGAAATTCCATGGAATGTGTTGCTCTCCCCTGAGTCAGTGACCGAAGAATAGTAGCATAGCCAAAAGTCTCCGCCAGCGGGATGGTGGCACGGAGAGTACACATTTCGCCAAACGTTTCAAAGGTTTCAATCTGTCCCCTTCTTGAAGTGAGGTCACCGATTAGATCTCCCAGAAACGGCTGCGGGGTGACTACTTCCAACCTCATAATCGGCTCAATAAGCACCGGGGTGGCCCGAGTGACCCCCTCCTTCAGCGCCATTGAGCCAGCTATCTTGAACGCCATATCTGAAGAGTCAACATCGTGGTAACTACCATCACAAAGGGTCGTCTTAATATCAACCACCGGATAGCCGGCCAGCACTCCGGTCTCCATAGCTTCTTTAATCCCAGCCTCCACCGCGGAAATATATTGCTTCGGTATCACTGCGCTCTTGATACCGTCAACAAATTGAAAGCCAGCGCTACGTTCCAGAGGCTCAATCTCAAGCACGACATGGCCATATTGTCCATGCCCTCCACTTTGCCGAACAAACCTCCCCTCAGCCTTTACCGTCCTGGTAACTGTCTCTTTATAAGCGACCTGCGGTTTGCCCACCTTTGTCCCCACGCCAAATTCACTAAGTAGCCTACTGACGATAACCTCAAGGTGAAGCTCACCCATGCCCGAGACAATAGTTTGCCCCGTCTCTTCGTTGTAGCCCACCTTAAAGGTGGGGTCCTCCTCGGTCAGCCGTTGCAGGGCTTCCCCCATTCTGTCCTGGTCAGCCTTGGTTCTGGGCTCAATGGCAATGGACAGCACCGGCACCGGGAAGCGGATTGCTTCCAGAAGCACCGGCGGAGACGAATGACACAGAGTATCCCCGGTAAAGGTATTCTTAAGACCCAAACTGGCCACAATAGCCCCGGTATCCGCCTCAGCTACTTCTTCACGGCGATTGGCATGCATCAGTAACAGCCGGCCAATGCGCTCTGTCTTGCCCCGGGTTGAGTTAAATATCTGGGCACCTGCCCTCACTTTACCAGAATATACCCTAAAATAGACCAGCCGCCCCACAAACGGGTCAGCAACCGCCTTAAATGCCAGGGCGGTAAATGGGGCGTCGTCCTGGGCGAGACGAGTGACCTCGGCCCCGGTCTTGGTATCAACTGCCCGCACCG
>SDBU01009351.1_pt1 | contig 10990 bp, 13 predicted proteins | sample 2277071 | NCBI WGS metagenome assembly SDBU01 (sample SAMN10397929, study PRJNA504765) | marine sediment metagenome | isolation source: marine sediment core GS08_GC12, 126 cmbsf | place: Arctic Ocean: Gakkel Ridge, Loki's castle | collected 2008
TTTAGAAAATGTTTAGAAATCCCCCATAAATATTTAGCCGTTGTTTCGCATCCTGGCTATATGCTGAAAGCAGAAAGAAAAACAAAGGAGGCAAACTAGAATGAGAAACAAATGGATTAAAAGGTTCTTCCTCCTCATAGTACTACTACTTCTCACCTCATGGTCGGCAACCTATGTTTATGCTTACAACGACAATATAACCAGCCAGGATACAGCCCAGATAGAGACCACTGAAGCTTCGGTAGCTATTAACGCAGCGGCAGTAGATACAATCACAGCCACGGAAGAGGTTTTATCAAGTCACGTTTATGTGCTCAACAATCGTGAGATAGTGACTGAAGAGACATGGAGGGAAATGAATAGTTCACAGGATACAGCTACAGAGACAACTTCCCACAGCCAGACAGCTTCCTCCGCTGGGACGATAACAGCCAGTGTCAAAGTGGCCTCCAGCCGCCAGATAGTTGTGGGGGAAAATGACACAATAATTGAGATATGGAGTAATACTACTGGAACGAAAAGGAGTTTCTATTCTCTCAGGGTTAAGGAACAGTCAGTACAGGGATCTGAACATTCGCTTACACAGGAGATTCTAGCTCAGTACAATCGCTTGCTTGGCGAGGTGGACTGGACTGAAACAGGGCAAGTCTACAGCATCACCACCGCCGGCTATGCCAATTAGGAGGTGAGACAGTTAAAAAGAACACGCAGCGTCAAAGACTTAATTATCAATAGGAGGTATTGAAAAATGGCAATGAAATGGAATAGTAAAGATTACCAATTTGACCCCAATGGTGGGAACGGCGGGGAGTCTTTTGAGGTGCATAATGAATGCATGAAGAGTTCCGTAGATCTCATGCCGATGTCGCCATGGTCAATGGATCGAAGTTGACTGAGGCTGCTCTCTTTGAAAACCTGCGGTCATTGCGAATCCACTGCAACATGATGGAAACGGGAGGGTCAGCACTTCTCAATGGCACAACGGATTGGTCGGCTCTCGTTCCCGTATTGAAGGTAGCCGGGTACAAGCTTTCGCAAAACTAAAAAGACGACGCTGTCAAGAATTATGATAAAAGGAGAGTAATTATATGGCTTATAGTAACAGTGTGAGAGTAGCTAAGTGCCCGATTGGGCAGGAGTACTGTTATCCATCCTGTTACTGGCGTAAAGGCAACCGATGTTGCTTCAGAAGCAAGCAGGGCAGGCAGATACCGGAACTCAAAAAGGAAAGGTGATATGAATCATTTAGGCGAAGCAATAAAGCAGCAACGCACTGTAATGAGACTAACGCTAAGAGAACTGGCTACTGCATCGGGTATATCTACATCACACCTTGGTCGTATTGAACGAGGAGAACGTTTCCCCTCAGCCTACATTTTGCGGAGAATCGCCAAGCCTTTAGCTTTCGACGAGCGCGTGCTATTCACTTTAGCTGGCTTCCTGTCTACAATTCCCGCTGAGGATACCAGAGAGAAATCAACTGTGACCTTTCCACGGTTGGACCCGTATGTGGCCAGTGTGCTGGCACGGGAGCCAGTGGTACTACAGCGGGCTGCAATCGCAATTCTCAGTATCTTAAGAAGTCTCGTCAGAAGCATCTTAAAAGAGTAGCGATATAAGTGAGTTTGAATATGCCTGCGTTTAAGTGACAAATATTGATAATAAACAGAAGCCCAAAGTACGTTCGGAGTAACAATATAGTATTTTGTCACACTGTTGATATTTTGTCCTAGAAACAGTAAAACGAGGGTGTCGGTTGATTTAGTGTCTTGAGACCCTGCTTAGCTTTGACACCCTGACTCGTTTTAACACCCTTATTTTTCAAGCGCTGGGTCTAAACCGACAAAATACAATTAGGGAGGCTAAGATCCAGCATGGCAGCTCATATAAATACTAAAGAAAAGTCACACAAGTTATTTGAACTCATAGAATACTACGAGGTTTGTAACAGGACCGAGGGTAAGAGTCCAAAAACGATTAGCTGGTATTCGGCAAATCTAAAGAGCTTTCGTAATTACCTGAAGAGCAGGCATATTTCAGATTCATTAGACAACATCGATACAAAACTACTCCGTGAGTATGTTCTCTATCTTATGAAGAGAACTAGATACAACAACCACCCTTACACTCCAACGAAATCAGAGTTATTGTCATCAGCAACTATTCATGGTCATGTCAGAACTCTGCGTGCTTTTTATAACTGGTTAGTAACGGAGGATCTGGCTCAGAGCAACCCAGCCAATGACCTGATTCTCGAGCTAGACGTGAGAGAGGAAACCACAGCTAAATCCTCAGGCAAGCCCGTTGCTGGTGTCTCGTGGCCCGGTAGTCACTAAAGAGGAAGAGGTGGCGAACACCTCCCCTTCTGCTATCATGTAAGAGCAGACCCTTCTTCTTGAAGAACTCCCTCTTTGAATCGACCTAAACGCAATGTTGTAATAGCGGGATCACAACCTATTCCTAGGATATATTCCGCTATAATCCTTCCTACCGCCGGTGCATGCATGACCCCTTGAGAGTTTAAACCACAAGCAAGGTGCAGTCCTTTTAATTCTGGAGTACCCCCTAAAATAGCACTCTTATCTAATGTGTCTGGATGCAGTCCTACGTCCGCTCGTATAATACCGACATCAGCCAGAAATGGGAAACGAGGTACCACGCGCTTGGCAATTATCCCCAAGTAGCCCCAATCTACAGTAATGTCAAAGCCCTCTTTTTGATCTGGGTCATGACCGTTGAAAGCTACTCCTTGGCCTTCTCTCCAAACGGAAAAGTTTCTATGTAAATCAACAATAAAAGGAGTACCCTTCTTAATTTCATCTGAACGAGCTGTATAAAATGTATGTTTCTTGATGGAGTGGATTGGTATATCCAATCCTACAGTTTTTCCTACAAGACCGGCATATGGTCCAGCAGCATTAACCACAACAGGTGCCGTTACTTCACCCTCGCTGCTTGAAATCCCTCGTACTTGCTGATCTTTCACTATAATACCGAAAACTTCAACATCGGTGTGAATCTTCACACCAAGTCTCTTGGCAGCAAAGGCATAACCTTGAGTCACTGAATATGGATCAACCTTTCCATCAGTGGGGCCGTATGATGCCCCCAAAATATCATCGATATTTAGTGTCGGGACTATTCCACTAGCCTCTCTGGGTGAAAGGAGATAGACTTCAATACCGTGCTTTTGCTGTAATGCTACCCTTTGTCGTAGATCTTCCATTTCACCATCGGTGCAAGCTATGAATAAGTAACCACACCGGCGAAAGTCAATAACAGATCCTATCTCCTCTTCAAAGTTATCAAAGGACTTGATGCTCTCTACGGATAGTCTTACATTAATATCATTACGAAACTGGTGCCTCACGCCACCAGCAGCTTTCGCAGTACTACCGGAACCAATGGTAGATTCTTTTTCTAAAACTAAAATATCACGACAACCTAACTTTGCCAGGTGATAGGCTATACTAATTCCAATAACACCAGCACCAATAATGATAACTTCTGTTGCTTTTTCTACATTCATTCTTTAACTGACTTACCCCTAGTAATTCGTTAACTTTTTGAGTTAGTGTCGCTGCCCGATTTTACTTGAGAGTAAATGACCCGCCCTCCTAAAGGATACCATCCTTTAAGTTAGAGTTACCAGCAAAATAACGCATCTTATCTTCGGGCATCCCAAAATGAGAAAGGGACCACCTGATGATGATCCCCCTCTCGTTTTGCAGGTCCTCTGTCTAAGCGGAGGACCTCCGACTACACTCACTCATAGGCACTTCTCCTTTCTGAAGGCTCACCTAAGACTGTCAACCCTTCAACCTGCCTTCAGACATATATCATACAACAAAAATCCCATTAACCAAAACACTGCACGATTTGCTAGATTGCACGACAAGGTTAGCTTAACGAAATAGCATTTAGAGACCTCTGAAGAATAGATAGGTGGATTAAACAAATAGCAGACTATATGGATAGTCTTTTCGATGCATCGAATTAGCTATAATCTGATTATTCCCAGAATCTTCTAATCCGCTGAAATGCAAGCCCTTGAGGTCAAGATGAGGAACGGATATCCGGCGACATAGGCAAGATGCCCTCAATGCGGTACTAAGATATTCAGGAAGGAGGAGCACTATTAAAGAAGGTTGTAGAGTGGCAATCTGTACAAAGAGTAATAAGGTAATCAGGGCTGTCTAAGATTCCCCTTAATTCCTTGTCAACACCACTCATTAAGTCACATTCTTCTTGTGAAATTATGTGGTGAACGTCTAAATGATCCTTGGTATGGCAGTTTCTGCAGTTATAGTTGTCTCGCTTCTTGACTAGTTGTCTGACTTGCTGTTTCATTTTTATGGAGGATTATCACTTGATTTTCGCTTGTAGTGTATCTGGAGTCCTAGTGGCAAAACCGAAACTATGTAACCCTGAATTTCATACCCTTCAGCGGCCGTTTTGTCCATCAATCCATCCAACCACTTACGCTTCGTAACAGTAGTTGAACCGGCGGGTGGTTGAGGTTCAATTTGTTGAGATATTTCTGATGGTGTACCGGCGATTGAAATAGATGGCGATATTGTTGTTAACTCTTCTAACTTTGTCCAAGTTTGTTCTACATTAATTGCTAATGCTGTTTAAAATTCCTGGTTATACTCTTTCCCTTTTTTACGTGTACTTTGCGATTTCTCTAGATGTTCTTTAGGAGATAAAAAAGGCGTATATAGATACCATTTGGGGCAGTTTATATCTCTTGTGATAATTTCAAAATTTATTTCAGCATTATCTCGTGCTTTGCCATACTCCGCTGTAAATCTCAAGAACTTTTCGTACAATGGTTCCTGGTAAACTAGGCAACATATTCTTGTCCCCCGTGATGACTCTGCATGAGATACAAGGTTGCCATAACTACGCGCTTCAACTGTTGCCTCATAAACTGTCTCGGTCATAAGGTCAATCCGTTGACACAACAAGCCACATGAGATACAGCGCCCCTTAAGATTTTGCCAGACTGAAGGGTCAAGCGGTCGCTCGAATTCCATACTCCTATTCTACCACTTACAATAAATATTGGACATCACTATTCTAAAGTGTACAACGTGTAGAGTTTCGTAACAGGCTAAATTGTGGAACGCTCAATTAATCGCTAGAAAAAGGTCCGCCCATTATCACGCTTATAGGTCAGGCGTGACGAATAAACTGAAAAAAAGGAACGACTTTAGAAAGACGGAGGCGCCCTGATCCCGGGCCTGCCCAACTTCAAAGGAGTGCCGTACACCCCACGATTAAGCCTTCGCGTATTTCCCTATTGGGCGGGACGCCATGTTAAAACCTGCTGCTGAGGCTATTATATTGGTAATTCTAATCTGAAGGGTGGTATCCTTTATAGGGACAGGTCAACATTAGTTGATTGCTGTCAATCGCTTGAGCGGGAGTTTTTAAGGAAGTTGATGCTTATGCTTAGTCGAGACCGCTTGTCAAACTTATTTCACAATGTTGGCATCTGGCCCCGGTTAGCCATTACGATCGCGATTGGCTTCCTCATCTTTTTTACTATCTTTAGTTTTCTTAGCATGGGTGTGGTTGACGATAGCACCAATCGAATTTTGCAAGAGAGGAAGGTGCTGACCCAGATGGCAGCCAACGAAATCGATGCGGTGCTGACCCGAGGCTTCGACGAGTTGGAGAGAGCAACCCTCTTCGCCCAATTTGATCCTCAATCCACTGATCTAGAGGACGAGCAAGAAGTGTTAGACCATAGTTACGGCAGGTTAAGCCTTTTTTCCCTGGGAGTGTACTTCCACGATGCTACGGGAAAGATTGTATTAGCAGAGCCTTATGATATTAGCGTTGTAGACACTGACCGCTCAATAAAATCACATATACGCCAGATCATAGCATCTGGTCAAAAAAGCGTCTCCGTCCCTTTCGTTGAGCTTGAGACAGGTGCTCCGACGGTAGCTCTTGCCATACCCATTAGAGATGAACAAGGCCAAATGATGTCCATACTCAGCGGACTTATAGACCTCTCCAGCCCCAACATCCGCAGGCCTATTGAGCAAGCCATGAACTTGGGGAATACCGGTCACGCTGTGATTGTCGATAGCCAAGGGAGGTTAATCGCTTCGACCGGACCCGAAGCATTTCTAGAACCAGGAGAACATTCGAGTTTTTATCAAAAAATGATGGCAGAAAGGCTGGTGGGAGTGGAAACGGTACCTTATGAGGGTGATTATGAAGAGTACGGACATATGCACGTCATGGCCTTCGTTCCCATCTCTATGGCTGACTGGGGAGTAGCCGTGGGCGGAGATGCCGTAGAGACCTTTGCCCCAGTGGTAACCCTGCGAGATACAATTTTTCTTGTCGGCGGGCTGACGTTGGTGGCAATTGTAGTGGCTACACTCATAGGTACCCGCCTCCTAGTGCACCCAGTTAAGGTACTTACCAGAAGTGCGCAAGACATCGCTGAAGGAAACCTGACTACTGCTATTCAGATTTCGGAAGGAGGGGAGATTGGTCTTCTTGGGAAAAGCCTTGAGGGGATGAGGCTAAGGCTTAAAAAGTCTATCGAGGAGATACAAAGCTGGAATGTCGAGTTGGAACAGAGGGTTGAAGCAAGAACCAAGGAGCTTGAACTGATGGTGGACGAGATCAGCGAACTTCACGTGATACGAGAGATGGACCGTATGAAGTCTGAATTCATATCGAGCATTTCTCACGAACTTCGAACGCCATTGGGCTTTATCACTGGCTATGTCACTACTTTGCTTCGTTCCGATGTGCCTCATAGTGAAGAAACAAAGCGGGAGTTCCTTCAAATTATCAAGGAGGAAAGCGAAAGATTGGGTGACCTTGTAGAAGACCTTCTTGATACCTCGCGAATTCAAGCCGGGAGTTTTGCTGTGGAGAAGAAGCCTGTAGATATAGGAGAATTAGTCCAAAAAGTTGCTGGGAAGGTGAAGTTAACTACAAACCAACATTCTTTGGTTCTAAGTATTGACCCTGATTTACCTTCAGTCCCGGGTGACTCTCGGCGCCTTGAGCAGGTATTACATAACTTACTGGATAACGCTATCAAATATTCTCCCCAGGGGGATCAAATCACCATTAGTGGGAAGTTAAAGAATGCTCATATCCAGGTATGTGTCGCCGATAAAGGTCATGGTATACCCCAGGCAGAGCTACCCAAGATATTTGATGCCTTCAATAGAATCCCTGATCCCGATGCCGAGAACGTGCGGGGGATTGGCCTTGGTCTCACTATTTGCCGGGCAATTGTAGAGGCTCACGGAGGCAATATCCGGGCGGAGAGCACTCTAGGCAAGGGAAGTATTTTTTGCTTTACATTGCCCCTTCAGGAGAGTGCCTGATGGGCAAGACGCAGATTTTAGTGGTGGATGATGAGCTCCGTTATCTCAAGCTGGTCGGCTATAATCTGAAAGCGGCAGGCTATGAAGTAATCACAGCGACTACCGGAGAAGAGGCTATGTCACTAGTCGCTGGGAAAAGCCCTGACCTGATTATCCTAGATATTCGCCTTCCCGGTATCGATGGCTATGAGGTCTGCGCCAGGATCCGCGAATTTTCTTCTACGCCGATTATCATGCTGACTGCCAAAGGAGAGGAGAGAGAAAAAGTTCAAGGACTGCGTTTGGGGGCTGATGACTATGTCACCAAGCCTTTCGGGGCGGAGGAACTTATGGCCAGAGTTGAAACCGTGCTGCGACGTGGCCGCATGGCTGAGGTAACCGCTCCTTCTGTTCTCACTATCGGTGAACTAGCCATTGATTTTGTGCAAAGGAAAGTGAAGATAGAGGGGCAGGAACTCAGCTTGAGCCCAACAGAGTACCGACTTCTCCAGTGCCTAGCGGTTAATGCAGGCCGGATAATTATCCATGGAGAGCTTCAGGAAAAGGTATGGGGGCCTGAATACCGAGAGCACTATGAAGGGTTGCGGGTCTACATCCGACGGCTGCGTAAAAAAATAGAGAAGGATCCCGAAAAACCGACTTATATTCTTACTAAGCCTGGAGTAGGCTATATGCTAGTATCTCCTGACTAAAACTACCGGCACTGATAAATTTGAAGGGATGTCCGTTGAGGGCATCCCTTTTTGATTGTACCATCGCCGAGTCAAAACTGTATCACAATTGTAACATTTTCCTCAATTCTATTCACAAAGCTGTAACCGAAATTTCGGTAAACTGAGGAACAAGACCTTAGTACGAGGGACAAGTTTATGTTGATTGACGGACTAGACATTACGGGTGGATGGTTTTTTATTATCACTATCATGCTTACCCCTGGGATCTTTCTAGCTTTAGCCGTAGCGGCGATAATATTCCTCGTCCTAACGGGAAAACTGGCGATTCGACTAGGTACTAAACCCGTTCAGTTATTGTTCAAGATTAAGCAGGGAAGTTACTAAACATTCAATCAACAGGTGGATTAAGTGTTAACTGAGGAAGTAAAAAAACTGCAAGAAGTTTCCGAGCAGAGTGGACGCTCCTATGTGAGTGGAGCTTCACTCATTGTCATAACGGTGTTCATTATCACCCTTTTCACTGGTGTCATAGCCTATGGCGTTCAAAGCTTGATAGGGGGCGGAGGGGTAGAGGAAGGGGTCTTAGTGGATGGCGTGAGGGAGTTCAGCATATCGGCACAACAATGGTATTACGAACCGGTAATACTTAAGGTGAACCCCGGGGATACGGTCAGGTTTATGGTGACCAGTCAGGACATTATGCACGGCTTTGCCATAAACGAGCTGGGGGTCAACCTGCCGCTCACCCCTAACGTAGCGATGTCACACGAGGTAGTGATACCGCTAGATCTTACTGATGGAATCTATACCATGTACTGCAGCATATTCTGCGGTATCGGGCATCCCTATATGAAAGGGAGCATAATCATTGGCGACGCTGGCGCCGGGATAGGAAGGTTTTTACCTTACATTTCCATCTTAGTGATGGCGGGAATATTCGCCGCCTTTATTATCGTCGGGAGGCGTAGAGCAAGATGAAGTTGGTCAGCAAGTTTACCACCGACCTTATGGAGATTAGGGTCATCAGACGCCTGGCAAAGCTCCACGTTTTACAGTTCATCCTGATTGCCCCGGCGACACTCTTTTTCGTTTTTGCTTTCATTTCCATTATGTTCGGGGTCCAGCATCCGGCGTTCAACTTCGGTATGGTGTTTACCTGGGTAGTGTGGTGGGGAATGTTGATTTTTCTGATTGCCATCGTCGGCCGGGGCTGGTGCGCCATGTGTCCCTTTGGCGCTTTCGGAGAGTGGGTGCAGCGGCTCAGCCTGTGGCCGAAACGGAAGTGGGGCTTAGGTTTCAATTTCAAGTATCCGCGCCGGCTGCAAAACCTATGGCTGGCGATCGCTTTCTTCGTTATCTTCATCTTTTTGGATAACGGATACGGGCTTTCCAACAGCCCTCCCCTGACTGTCGGCCTGATCATGGTGCTGATTCTAGGGGCAATATGGGTATCGCTCTTTTTCAGGAGAAGGACTTTCTGCCTCTATCATTGTCCGCTCACCGTCCTCATCGGTGTGGGCGCCATGTTCGCCCCCTTCGAGATGCGGAGAAGGGACGCCGAGGTCTGCCGCCAGTGCCAGACCAAAGCCTGCTTTAATGACAGTGAGCATGCCTACGGGTGCCCTATGGCTGAGTATCAGGGAAGGGGTATCGATACGAACCGGGATTGTATCCTTTGCACCGAGTGTATCTCGGCCTGCCCTCACGATAACATTGGGATGAGGTTCAGGCTATGGGGACACGACCTGTGGGCGCGGAGAAAAGGCAGACTTGATGAATCGGTTGGTGCTTTAATCATCGCCGCGCTGGTTACCGGGGTATCGCTCTTTCTTGTCCTCTTCCTGCCGCCGGTAAAATCCTTCATGGATAAGGTTCTACCCGCCGGAGCGCCGCCCAATGATTGGCCCCGGATAGTGAGTATCGGTCTACTCTATCTGAGTGCTATTGCCATCACCCTGGCGCTGATGTATGGCTTCAGTTACCTTTCCAAGCTGTTTAGTGGTGTAAAAAACACCTCTACCAAGGCCATCTTCATCCATTTCGGCTATGCGGCGATACCGCTGGGAATAATGAAGTTCATCGCCGATATCACGGATCACGTTCTCCGGACCTGGGGGGCAATTTCTGATGTGGTAGTTGCTCTGTTCCAGGATTTTCCGCTTAATCGCGTTATCATCGAAGAGATTACCGTAAAGCAGCTTTTGACCGCCAACCAGACATATTTGCTACAGCTGGGGCTGATTAGTATTGGCTTCGGCTTTAGCCTCTATGTCGCCTATAAGCTGGCCGGGCGCATGTTCCCGGATAGGGATATTGCTTTCAGAGCCTTTTTGCCGATAGGGGCTTTTATATTCGTCTTGGGCATGGCAGCGCTGTGGGCGCTGTCCGCCGCCCTGTAAGGAGGTATTATGGCAATTAGCGAAAAAAGAAGACTCACCTTCACTGCTATCGCGGTTATTCTGGTGGGTATAATCACCGGTTTTCTCCTGGGCAGCGTGTTCACGTCAGGAGCACCCCCCACTGAAACCTTTAACATCGTACCTTATCACTGGGGGTATGCCCTGTATGATGAAGACTGGAGCGAGATTGAGCAAATAGAGGTGAAGCGGGGCACCACCGTGCGCCTGGTAGCGATTCCTGCCTATTCACTGTCCCATGACATACAGGAGGAATTTCACGAAAGAGTTTTAGAGAAAGGTTTTGGGGAGTACCTACCGGGAGACCCTAGAATACCTGACTTAATGGAAGCGGCCCATGAAAACCCAAACACAAGCAGCCACGGAGTATTTATTGCTCAGCTCAATGTTGATTTAAATCCCGATGGGAACGCATCTACCTTAGAGGAGGCGGTTGACAGCGTTGAGTTCACTACTGATGCCATCGGCGTCTTTGATATATCATGCTCTGTTTTTTGTGGCGCAGGCCATCCTGGTATGCTTTTAGAAG
>SDBU01009352.1_pt1 | contig 10989 bp, 7 predicted proteins | sample 2277071 | NCBI WGS metagenome assembly SDBU01 (sample SAMN10397929, study PRJNA504765) | marine sediment metagenome | isolation source: marine sediment core GS08_GC12, 126 cmbsf | place: Arctic Ocean: Gakkel Ridge, Loki's castle | collected 2008
CTATTGAACGCATTGTAGAGATAGACCCGCTAACCGGTGAGCTACTGACTGAACTGGATTCAGTGGATATATATCCCGCCAAGCACTTCGTCACCTCCCATGACCGGCTGGTGGTAGCTATTGAAAACATACAAAAGGAGCTGGAAGAGAGGCTAAATGAGCTGAAGCAGCAAGGGAAGGTGCTGGAAGCCGCCAGGCTGGAGGCACGCACCAACTATGATATTGAGATGCTCAGGGAAGCTGGATACTGCACCGGGGTGGAGAACTACTCCCGTCACCTGTCAGGACGTCCTCCGGGGAGTCCCCCCTGGACACTATTGAATTATTTCCCTGATGATTTCCTGCTATTCATCGATGAATCACACATGACCTTGCCCCAGATTCGTGGCATGTATCACGGAGACCGCTCCCGTAAGGAGACCCTGGTAGAATATGGCTTCCGTTTGCCCTCCGCCCTTGATAATCGCCCACTAAATTTCCCCGAGTTCGGGGAACGCATCAATCAAGTGATTTACACCTCAGCCACACCGGCAGCCTATGAGTATGAGCACAGCCAGCAGGTGGCGGAGCAGTTGGTCCGGCCAACCGGTCTTCTTGAGCCAACGGTTGAGGTTAAGCCAACCAGAGGGCAAATTGATGACCTCCTCGACCAGATAAAGACCCGCGTCCGTAAGGGAGAACGCTGCCTGGTAACTACCCTGACTAAAAGGATGGCAGAAGAACTGGCTGACTATCTGATAGAGATGGAAATAAAGACCCACTATCTTCACTCTGAAATTGATACCCTGGAAAGGGTAGAGATACTGCGCGACCTCCGCCTCGGCGTCTATGATGTGGTGGTCGGTATAAATCTGCTCCGGGAGGGACTTGACCTGCCTGAGGTGAGTCTGGCAGCCATTCTGGACGCCGATAAGGAAGGTTTTCTAAGGTCGGAGGAAGCATTAATCCAGACTATGGGGCGTGCTTCCCGCCACATAGACGGGCATGTTATAATGTATGCTGATACTACTACTAACTCTATGGCAGCGGCAATAAAGGAAACGCAACGCCGTCGCCAAATTCAGGAAGCCTACAATAAAGAGCACCACATCACCCCTCAAGGGATAAGGAAGGCAATCAGAGACATTACCAAGCGGGTGAAAGTGGTAGCTGAAACCCGCACCCCGTATACCGCCGCCCCCATCTCCAAAGAAGATATAGCTCGCCTGATTAAAGAGCTGGAAGCGCAGATGAAGACCGCCGCCAGAAGCCTGGAGTTTGAGAAGGCAGCACTACTGCGCGACCGCATCATTGAATTGAGAAAGGATTCGGACTAGTGCAATGATTCTCGTTACGACCATAGGCAATAGTGCAATGGATATGTATTCCCGCAAGCTAGCTGGAAATCTTGATGCTCCCACATTCTGTACAAACGCCTATCAGAGGTCTGCCGAATGTCGCAATATCTCCTGGTTATCAGCAAAAGCTGTAACGACTATATGGCACGACTGGTGCTTTATAAGGACGCTTAATAAGCTTGGGGATGCTGTCCACTTACCCAACCATCACTTCGGGCGCTATGGGAACTTTCTCAAAGCTCCTTACATTATAACTGTCCATGACCTAATCAGATACTTTGACCTGAAGGGATATGGAGCTTTTATCCATCGTCCTAACCTTAGAGACAGGTTCTACCTTAATCTTGATTATAAAGGTATTAGAAAGGCGATGGGAATAATAGCCTCATCCCAGGCAACCAAAAATGACTTGATGCACTATCTCGACATACCTGATGAGCGAATCAGCGTGGTTCATCTGGGGGTTGACCACGGGCTTTTCAAGCCGGTGTCCCGCCGCATATATAACGACCCATATGTCCTGTTTGTTGGCTCAGAACAACCTAGAAAGAACTTGGCTCAGTTATTAAAAGCCTTTAGCTGGTTGAAAAATGAGCCCAGATTCAAAGACCTGAAGCTGGTAAAGGTCGGCAGGGCTGGTGGACGAGAGGCAGACTTCAGGAGACAGACCATGGAGGTTATTGATGCTTTGGGCCTAGTCAGTGAGGTTATATTCGCCGAATTTGTCCCTAAGGTGGACTTGCCAGCTTACTATTCAGGGGCTGATGTTTTTGTCCTGCCCTCGTTATATGAGGGCTTCGGGTTTCCCCCGCTAGAAGCTATGGCTTGTGGCTGTCCGGCAGTAACATCTAACACCTCCTCCTTGTCGGAGGTGGTAGGTGATGCCGGCATTATGGTTGACCCATATGATACTGATAGCCTGGCTCAAGCGATGAGGCAAGTCCTGACCAACAATGAATTAAGAGCCGACATGGTCAGAAAGGGGTTAGAGCAAGCAAAGAAATTCTCCTGGGAAAAGGCAGCCGAGCAGACACAGGAGGTCTATAACAAGATGGCTAAGCTGGGACTGTGAATAATAAACGGAAGATGTAGAGAGGAGACAGAATCTTATGAACAAGAAAAGTGTACTAATTACCGGGATATCAGGTTTCATCGGCAGCTACATGGCGAAATATTTGCTTGATACTGGAAATAAGGTCTATGGATTAGTAAGAAGGAGAGCAGATGGCTCGAAGCCCAGGAACCTCGTGGATAAAGGCATTTATAGTGAAGTGCACTTAATTGAGGGTGATATCACGGATATTTCAAGTATCGGCTTTGCTTTGGAAAGAGCTCAGCCAGATGTCATTTTTCATCTGGCTGCCCAGTCATTTATCCCAAGGTCTTTCATCAATCCATTGGAGACCTTAGACATTAACTCGCTGGGAACTGCCAACTTGCTTGAATCGGTCAGACTAAATGAGCTTGACCCTGTAATAGTTTTCGCTGGCTCAAGCGAAGAATACGGCTTAGTATTCGCTTCCGATAATCAATACAAGAGGGCAATAGAGAAATATGGAAGCATATTCCCAGAGCCAGTCAAGATGCCTGAGTTACCAATAACTGAGGCAAATCCCTTGAGACCTATGTCCCCCTATGCAGTTAGCAAAGTTCAGAGTGAGTATATTATGAGAAACTACTGGAACTCTTATGGTCTAAGAACAATCGTTTCCAGGAGCTTCAATACCGAAGGCGCTAGCCGTGGTCCTATGTTTGTAACCTCTGTGGTGACAAGTCAGGTAATGAAATTAAGGTATGGAGAAAGCGCCAAAATAGTCATAGGCAATATTAATGCTTTTAGAGATTGGAGCTATGTATTAGATATAATAAAAGGTTATTGCCTTTTAGCGGAGAAAGGCAAGCCCGGAGAGGTTTACAACCAAGGCTCTATGCGGACAAATTCCGTCTTAAGCTATCTTCTCTTAGCTTTGGAAAACGCTGGATGGAAGATAGGAAAGATTGAAAGTATGGATAATAGTAAAGTGGTAGAAAATCCTACTGAAAGAAGTCGAGAAAAGCTCTTCGGTATCGAATTTGAACTGACTAAAGTGGATAAATTGATGCTCGCGGAGGAACTCGAATTTACCATAGAAGATAGAGGGATTAAGGTCCACACTAATAAAGGGAAGATACCTGTAGGGTTTGACCCAGCAAGGTTCAGACCAGCCGAGGTTCCAATATTATTGGCAGACACAAAGAAAATCCAGGAGCTTGGGTTTAGGATTGAGTACAAGTTAGAACATATAATAAGGGACCAGCTTGATTATTTTTCCAAAAAGGACTTGAGGAAATAAACAAACTAAGCAGACACAAGAGGTCTATAACAAGGTGGCTGGTGGATAAGTTCGAATCGTGAATAATAAATTAGTAGATGAAGAGACAAGACAGGAACGCCGTGAAAAGAAGCTTAAGAAAAAGCGGGAACGGATATCTCAGCATGGGCGAAGCCTGGGCAGGATATATATCGATGCTATTTTGAAGAGGTTGAAGGGAAAAGGAAAGTAATCAGGCAGTGTTGGCTGGTTTTTATTTCCTTTGAAAATGGCTTTTAGATTTCCAAACCCACGCGAATCGATATAACAATTCGACCTATTGAGTCAATATTAATTCAGATGCTAAAAAGTCTTCACCAGTCTTAGTCCTTCCTCTTATAGGTGATAACTTAACTCCCTCTTTACCATACAATAAATTTGCTAATAGGTTATTTACATATATAGAACTAGCAGGTGCCTCCGCACACATACGTTGTGACCAAACGATGGCATCACCTATGCATATTAAGTGACCATGTCTATCTCCGAAGTATATTTTACCCAAATCAGCACCTATTGATAGCATTATATCTTGTGCTGGCAATTTTCTAACATATTTTTTCCATTCATCGAACAGGGATTTGCTCATTTCCATACACTCTTTCGAGAATTTAAGAAAACAATCAATAAAATCCTTTCCACGTTCATTGGATAAATACTCATTGAAATATCCTAAAAAACCGTCTCCAGTGAATTTGTCAAAAATCCCTAGATTTGTATCGAAGACCTTTCTTACTGAGTCGAAGAATCTAATCATCATTTCTTCAAAACGCTCATATCCAATTGTATAGACCATTAGGTCTTGTGACCTCCTTATATCACCGTAGACTACTATCGTCTCTGTACTTGATAACTTTGGAAAATTAAAAGCCCTATCATACCAATACATACTTACTCTCGGAAGATGAGGCTGCCACCTCAGATATTTCTCTGTATGCTCAAACTCTTCTGTACTTAGAGCGATAGGGGGCAATGTTTCCAATGCGACTTCTTTTGACAAATAAATCTTCATTTCAGCAAAATAGAAAAAGAGCATAACTTTACTTTGCATCAAGGGCTCATAAAAAGATTTAGTACTTCCTTTTGCCCATTTCTTTATTTCCCTAAGTATTTTTTCTACAACAACAATGTCGCCTTTACTCATTTTACTTTTAATATTAATCATGTCTTTATCAAGGCTAGTCAGTTCCTCAAGCCCATTAATCATATTCTTTGCCGCTGTTTTCGTTTCATTCACATATACCTTACCACTACTCATACTGTAGTATGCCCAATATGTCTCAAAAGCCAAAATTGACACGAGAAGATTAGTTCTTTTCATGTTTAATTGACTATTTGTCAGCCTAACCATCAAAAACTACCCCTCCCCTTTCCCCTCGCCACTCTCCTCCTCAAGCTGCTCCATAATTCGAGCCGCCCGGGGGTAACCGATACGCAGTTTCCGTTGCAAGTAAGAAGTGGAGAGGTGCTTGTGTTCGCGGGTTAGCTGCCTGGCTGTGTCCAGGAGCGAGTCTTCAGGGAAGTCTCCTTTTCCGGGAGCGGCTGAAGTTGGAATAAGCTCCTCAACCTTTAAGGAGACAGCTTCTTCCCTTCGCTGGCTCCCCCAGAAATAGACCAGCCTCTCCGTCTCGGCATCAGAGACGAAGCATCCCTGGAGGCGCTTAGGCTTACCTGCCTCGGTGGGCATATAAAGCATATCCCCTCTGCCCAGCAGCTTTTCAGCACCACCGCCGTCAAGGATAGTGCGTGAATCTACCTGAGAGGTAACCGCAAAGCTAATACGAGTGGGAAAGTTAGCCTTAATTAAGCCAGTAATCACATCTACCGATGGACGCTGAGTAGCCACAACAAGATGGATACCGACAGCTCGGGCAAGCTGGGCTAATCGGCATATAATTTGCTCCACTTCATCAAAGCCAGCCATCATTAAGTCAGCCAGCTCATCAATGAGTAATACTATGTAAGAGAGCTTCTCCTCCCCCTCCTTGTTTCTATTGTAACCATCAATGTTACGGGCACCACTGGCAGCCAGCTTTTGATATCGCCTGTCCATCTCCTGATTAAGCCAGCGTAATACCGACAAGGCTTTACTGGTATCAACAATAACCGGCGCCGCCAAGTGAGGGATGCTATTAAACGGGGTTAACTCTACCCTCTTGGGGTCAATCATGATGAATTTGACATCATAAGGCGTGTTGTGTAATAACAGGCAACAGATAACAGAATTCAAGCAAACAGTCTTGCCACTTCCGGTAGCCCCAGCGATAAGCAAGTGGGGCATCTTAGACAGGTCAGTAGCTACCGCCTCTCCTCCCGCCCCCTTGCCCAGTGCTAAAGCTAATTTAGACCTAGTCTTCAGCTTCTGAAAAGCGCTGGTCTCTATTACCCCCCGCAGACTAACCAGACCTAAAGTGGTATTAGGTACTTCAACTCCGACTATAGATTTACCCGGCACCGGGGCTTCAATCCTGATACTGGGCGCTGCCAGAGCCAGTGCCAAGTCATTAGCTAAGGAGGTAATCCTCTCCACCTTAACCCTCGTCTTAGATACCTCCTCCAGCCTCACCCTGACATTGCCGTCCCTATCTCTTTCCCTTATCTCCTTCATCTTCCTGTCCCAACCCGGCTCTACCCCAAACTGGGTAACGGTTGGTCCAGCGTTTATCTGCACTACCTTAGCCTCAACGCCGTAACTGGCTATGGCTTCCTCAACGAGTCTGGCTCTCTCCATATTATCAGCCTGACTAAACTCAACCTCAGGAGACCTATCCAATATTTCAATAGGCGGTAACCGCCAGCCATCAACAGTATCTACTGCTGCCGATGCGCCATATTTCTTCCATACCTCCTGAGCCACCTGCCTCAGTTCCTGCTGAGGCTGAGTAGGGATAAGTTCAGCGGCAACTGCTTTCTTTTCTGGTTCTACCCCTGGTGGTTTAGGGGCTACGGTAACCGGGGGTAAGGCTGGCTCCTGTTGAGGGGCTGGCCTGGGAGCGGGCCGCCTTTTGAACGACCGGCCCAACATTGAAATAAAACTTGCTACTAAATGGAAACAAGGCCGGGGAGCCACTAAAATAGCACCTATGATGACTAACCCCAGTATCCGGAGAATCCCGACGAAATTGAGATAGCCAATAATGCCCAGGCCAAAGCTACCTCCCATCAGGAAAAGGGCCAGTGTTCCCCAGACAGCCAGGGTGAAGGCAATAGCACCTAACCACCGGTTCCAGTGACGGATAAGCGATAACAGCTTCCTTCGCCATACTACCCAAACCAGGGTGGCAATAGCTATGTCAATGAGGACTAGTCCCCAGCCCAGCAGTCTCCAAACATTGGCAGCAACATCATTAGCCCATAAGGTCAGTGTCAACCACCGCCAGATTATCAATCCCAAGACGAAAAGCGACAGGATAAATGGCAGTAATCCAAAACGGGATAGACGACCACGCCCTGACTTCTTCTCGGGCTTGCCTCTAATATTAGCTTTCCTCTTAGCCATATGACCTCTGTTGAACGAAATGCTACACCCTTATCATAAAAGGAAGAACCATGGGGTGTCGTTTAGTTTGTTCATAATAGAATCTATTCAATGTATCTCTAACCTTAGAGTAAACAAAGCCCCACTCGGCAGGACGGGTGCCACCACGGTCCAGAACCCGGGCAACAAGGTCTCGGCTCTCATCCAGCATATCTTTAGATTCTCGGGTATCAACAAAGCCTCGCGACACGATATCGGGACGCCCCACTAGCTTGCCTGTCTGCTTGTTGATAGCAATAATCACCACCACTATTCCATCCTTTGACAGCATCTTTCGGTCTCGAAGAACAACACTGCCAATATCACCTACACTCAAACCATCTATATACACGTTGCCTGAAGTAACCTGGCCCGTCACCTTACCCCCCTGTGAGTCAAGCTCAAGAATATCACCATCTTCCAGCACGAAAATATTTTCCCTCGGGATACCTACCGACTGGGCTAGCTTAGCATGAAGGCTCAAGTGGCGATATTCGCCATGGATGGGCATAAAGAATCTTGGCTTGACCAAATTCAGCAAGAGTTTCAGCTCTTCCTGACTGCCATGCCCGTGGACATGAACCTGCGCCACCTTACCATAGAGCACCCGAGCCCCCTGCTTGAACAAATTATCCACCGTTCGGTTAACCAGAGCTTCATTGCCCGGAATAGGGGTAGCTGAAATAACCACGGTATCACCGCGAAGTATATGAACCTGGCGGTGGTCCCGATTAGCCATACGGACCAGGGCTGAGGTAGGCTCCCCCTGGCTCCCGGTGGTGACAAAGACAATCTTATTACGAGGCATGCCTTTAAGCTCATCAAGCCGGGCTAGAATCCCATCGGGAGCATTAAGGTAGCCCAAATCCAGTGCCATATGCACGGTATCACTCATACTGCGTCCGACAATGAAGACACGACGCTGGTATTTAGCCGCTGAATCAATAACCTGCTGAACACGGGAGACCAGTGATGAGAAGGTAGTTACAATCACCCTTCCTGACGCCTCAGCCATAATATGGTCTAAGGTTTCACCCACCACTTTTTCTGAGGGGGTGTAACCAAGGAGTTCAGCATAAGTAGAGTCGGAGAGAAGCAGTAAAACTCCCTGTGCTCCTAGCTGAGCCAGCCGAGATAGGTCAGTCGGTCTGCCGCTAACAGGTGTATAATCAAGCTTAAAATCCCCACTATGGACGATGATGCCAACCGGGGTATGGATAATCAAACCTACCGCATCGGGTATGCTATGGCAAACGGGGAAGAACTCAACCTTGAACCTTCCCAACATCACACTACCACCAGGTGATATTACATTAAGCCTAGCCCCCGAAAGTGCCTTTCGCTCTTTAAGTTTGACTGAAATGAGACCCTGAGTAAGCTTTGTCGAATAGACCGGCGCATCGATTTGAGGCAGCAGATAGGGCAGGGCACCAATATGGTCCTCATGACCATGGGTAATAATTACGCCCCTTATTTTTTCCCGTTTCTCCAGAAGATAACTGAAATCAGGGATTACCAGGTCAATGCCTAACATCTCTTCTGAAGGAAACATAAGACCGGAATCAATGACGATAATGTCATCTTCATATTCCAGCGCCATCATATTCTTACCAATTTCAGATAGTCCACCCAGGGGAATTACTTTTAATCTTGGTTTAGCCATAATCCTAATCCTTAAACATACTTAATTGCTGCGGTTGTTGTTCCGCTTCGGTTATACTTTTTGCCTGGGCAAGGATAGATGGTATCTTAAGCATATCAGCCTCTATTACCTTACGCAGACTTTGCTGGTGAAGAGCTGCCGCCGGGTGATACATAGCATAGTAGATAACATTGTCCTGTTTTTGGGCGGTGCCATGAATTTTGCTTATGCTCTTACCCGGGAAAAACATTGCCATAGAATAACGCCCCAGAGTTACAATCATCCGTGGGTGAATTAACTCAATCTGTAGCTCCAGCCACCGGTGGCAGTTATGTATCTCTGAAGGTAAGGGGTCACGGTTCCCCGATGGTCGGCATTTAATCACATTGGCGATATAGACCTGCTCACGCTTCAAGTTGATGGAAGCCAACAGCTGGTCCAGGTATAGCCCTGCCGGACCGACAAAGGGACGTCCTTGCTGGTCTTCATGCCAGCCCGGTGCTTCCCCAATGAACATTATGTCGGCATCCTCTGCCCCTTCACCGGGGACCACTTTGGTTCGGTATTTGGCTACTTCACACCGCTGGCAGAGGGCAATTTCTTGATAAAGTTCACTCAGCGCTGACATCTCATCCTGTCAATCCAGATAGGAAAGCTTGACTAACCTCCTAGTTATGATAACACCGATAATATGTCAAGTCAATCGGAGAGAATCTCCGCATTATTGACAGTATGGAGACGCAGTTGTAGACTTCAACGAAGGAGGAGGAATGAGTTTTTTGAGCCAAACTGACCCGGAGATTAGCCATGCCCTTTCTCTAGAGGCAAAGCGACAGACAGGGACAATAAACCTGGTTGCCTCGGAGAACTATGCCAGCAAGGCGGTACTTGAGGCTGGAGGCACCTTTTTGACCAACAAATATGCTGATGGCTATCCTCAGCAACGCCGTTATGCCGGGTGTGAAAATGTAGACATAGTGGAAAGTTTAGCTATTGAGCGGGCTAAACAGCTATTCCATGCCGAACACGCTAATGTCCAACCATACAGCGGCTCTCAGGCTAACATGGCAGCATACCATGCTTTGCTCCTCTATGGTGATACCGTGCTGGGCATGAGTTCATCCCATGGGGGTCACATGACCCATGGCGCTAGTATCAACTTCTCAGGCAAAGCATATAATTTCATACCCTATGGTGTTAATCGGGAAACGGAGAGAATTGACTATCCAGAAGTGGAGAAACTAGCCAAGGAGTCTAAGCCCAAGTTGATTGTGGCTGGAGCTAGTGCTTACTCCCGGATTATTGATTTTGAGCGTTTCCGGTATATTGCTGACATGGTAGGGGCAAGACTCATGGTTGATATGGCTCATATAGCTGGCATGGTAGCGGTGGGCCTGCATCCCACCCCTGTGCCCTACGCTGATGTGGTAACCACATCAACTCATAAGACGCTACGAGGCCCGCGAGGCGGGCTCATTTTATGCCGGAGTCAGATGGCTTCAGCCATAGATGCCGCTGTCTTCCCCGGGACTCAGGGCGGCCCCCTAATGCACGTCATTGCGGCCAAAGCAGTGGCTTTTTATGAAGCCCTGCGACCTGACTTCGCCCATTATCAACGGGCTGTACTGGACAACGCCCTCGTTCTAGCTGGTGAGCTCCAGCAGCTAGGGCTGCGCCTGGTATCAGGTGGAACGGATAACCACCTGATTCTAGCGGACCTCACTGAGACCGGGGTTACCGGTAAAAAGGCGGAGAAGGCCCTGGAAAAGGCAGGCATCATGGTCAACCGAATTGCTATCCCCTTTGACACCCTCTCACGACAAATAACCAGTGGTATCAGACTAGGCACACCAGCGGTAACCACACGCGGCTTTGGCAGTGAGGAAATGAAACAGATTGCTTCACTAATAGTAAAAGCAATCGCCAATATCGATGACCATAATATTCAGAAGCAGGTAAGCCAGGAGGTCAGCCAGATGTGCCAACACTTCCCGGCGCCAGGAATTAACCACTGATATTGTTTGATAACCCCATCCCCTTTATCCCCTTCCCCCTTAACAAGGGAAAGTAATTTATTCAGAGGGGCTAAGCCCCTCCGAACTCCCCAAGCTCTATCCCAAGGCAAGGAGAGGGAAATAAGAG
>SDBU01009353.1_pt1 | contig 10987 bp, 9 predicted proteins | sample 2277071 | NCBI WGS metagenome assembly SDBU01 (sample SAMN10397929, study PRJNA504765) | marine sediment metagenome | isolation source: marine sediment core GS08_GC12, 126 cmbsf | place: Arctic Ocean: Gakkel Ridge, Loki's castle | collected 2008
CAAGCTCTTCATTGAATCCTGTTCTTATGACGCCGCCGTCGCGGGGCGAGAGATAGTTTTCAGCCTTCGCTGAACCGTCGAGGGCGCGCCCTGTTGCAGGGCTTGCGCTTCGGCTGGGGCGAACGTCGAGCCGGAGAGTTGCCCGACGCTGACGAAAGGAGTCTACGCCTACGACTTCGGCGACGTCGCCGGGATGACGCCGCTGCTGAAGATGTACACACTGGGTCACGAGTTCATCCCGCCGCCGGGCTACGTCCTCAGTCCCCAGGACCAGGGAGCCGACGACGCCGTGGATAGCGACCCCGACCCGGCCACCGGGCAGACCAGTCTGGAGACGTTGCCCTCGCATTTCGACGCCCAGGCTAGCCGTCCGCTGTGGGGGCCTCTATTCGAGCAACTCGGCGCCCGCATGCGCAAGCGGGGCCTCGAGGACGCCATGATGCTGGGCCTCCAGTGCGACGCCTGGGCCAGCAAGGAGGAGCACGAGTTCTTCAACGACATCGCCGGCGGACTCCCCTGGGTGCTCCAATCCCACGAGGGCTTTGCCGCGAACTTCCGTCGCATGCGCGAGCCGCGCAAGGAACTCATGCACGGGGTTTCCGAGATAGGCTACCAGGCCCGGGTGTGGGCCGTCACCTTCTCGGACGACAATGCCGACCGCGGCCGCAGCTACGAGGGGGGCATGAAGAGCCACATGGGGTGGGCGCGGCCGGACCTGGTGGCCCAGTTCGACCGCTTCTCCCGCGAAGTCCATCCCAACGTCCGGTGGCGCCACCTGGCCGAGGCCACCATCACCGGCTCACAGCGCGGCAACGGACGCCTCGGTGCCGACTACTGGAAGGTGATAAGGGACAAGCGCGGCCAGCGCGCCGGTCGGTCCCACGACCGCTACCCCGAGAGCACCTGGCGGAATCTGTACATTGCGGACGCGCTGCTCGCGCCGGGCCCCGATGGTCCCGTCGCCGCCGACCAGCTCGAAGCCTTCCGCCAGGGCATCCAGGAATGCGAAGCGCGCATCGTCATCGAACGGGCCCTCAGCGACGAGGCGCTCCGGGCGCGGATCGGCGCCGACCTGGCCCGTCGCTGCGAGGACTACCTCCAGGACCGCCACATGCTGATGTGGCTGAGCCTGAGCGACTTGCAGCTCTTCTACGACCATCCGGGAGCAACATGGGGGCCCCGCTACCTGGCGGCGGCGTGGCGAGGGATGCCCAACAACGGCGGAAGCCATTGGTTCCTCAGTTCCGGTTGGCAGCGCCGCACCGAGCAGCTCTACACACTCGCAGGCGAGGTCGCCAGCCAGCTCGGAGAACAATGACCCCGTCGCCGGCCGCGAGTCATCGGTTTGCCCCGTAGAAACGATGCGCTTCCGGCTCAGTGCCGCCCTGAAGGTCGTATGAAACTGGGGACGAGTCAGGAAGATCCCGGCTTGAGAAGAGGAACACCTCACGGTACAATCCAGTGCACGTCGCCTGTGCCGGGCAAACGGGCGTGGGGTAGATATGCAATCGGCAAGGAGGTACGCGATGCATCCCGCACGACAAAGGCGGACCACTGCGGCTATCACGCTGTTTGCCGCAGCAGCCCTTCTGGCCACTCTCCTGCCAGCCGTCCTCGGGGCGGCCGAGACCGCGCCAGAGAACACCGCTGAGGGGCGGTCAACCGTTTACGGCCCGCGAGAGTTCGTGTTCCCTCACTCCTGCGTGGTCTGGGTGCGCAAGACGGCGGACGCGGACGTGGAGTGGGAGGTGGTGGGCGCACTTGAGCCCGGCGGGGGAGCCGTGTCAATCCCGCCCTGCTACGCGTGGGCAGTGAGCGTACGCGCGTTGGAGCCCTCATGGACGTGGGAGCGCCTGGCGCGTGAGTTGAGGCGGGCAGAGGTCCCTGGCCTGAAGTTGCGCGGCACTGAGATCACCGACGCCGTGCTGGCGCATCTGAAGGACCTGGGTCACTTGCAGGACCTGGATCTCGGTTGGTGCAAGAGCATCACGGACGCCGGGCTGGCGCATGTGAAGGACCTGGGTCAGCTGCAGGCACTGGATCTCACTTGGTGCATCAACATCACGGACACGGGACTTGCGCACCTGACGGGCCTGGGCCAGTTGCGGGAACTGCATCTCACTGGTTGCAACATCACGGACGCCGGACTGGCGCACCTGAAGGACCTGGGCCAGCTGCGGGAACTGGCTCTCTTTGATTGCCGGCGCATCACGAGCGCGGGCGTGCAGAGAATCCGCAAGGCACTGCCGCAGTGCCGCGTCACTGGCCCATAGAGCCTCGTTCTCAGCGCAGTGGCTGCCCCACACAAAGGTTTCTACAGGGCACCGCCGGTCGCAGGGGGGCAGTTGACGCGGCATAGGCGGGGGCATATCTTGGGAGCTGGCCACTGGCCAGCGTGTTGAGGGTGGGGCTCTGCGGGTCGAGTTCGACGACAGGACTGACGTAGGAGGCGACGGGCATGGGATTGAGGATCTGGCGCGCGGCGTTTGGCGTCGCTGTTGCGATGCTGGCCCTCGGAGCGGCTGGTGCGGTCGGCCCCGTGCAGCAACCGACCCCACTCACGGCGGTCCTCTGCGACGGACCGGCGATGGGGTTGCTCAAACCCAAGCTGACGGACGCGAGGTCCTGGCAGTCCGGCGATCTGACCACGATCTCAGGGCGGATCTCCGGACGCCGAGTCCTTCTTGTGGAGTTCGGCAATGCCGCTCAGAAGGTCGAGGAGGAGACGCGCGCAATCCTGGAGGACTTCCGGCCCGCCGAGGTGATCATCGTCGGGGCGGCGGGCGCGCTGAACCCGAAAGTCCAGCCGGGGGACGTGGTGATCGCGCGGACGGCCATCTATCACACTTACGGCTTCGCTGGCGCAGAGGCAAGACAACCGAGGGAACTGATGCGGCCGTTGGAGTTCGCCGCCGCACCCTGGCTGGTTAGGGCAGCGAGCCAGAGAGTGGCAACCGTAGCCCTCGAGCAGTACAGCCAGTCGGGGAGGAAACCGACGACTTCGGTGGGCCCCATTGCGACGGTCGGCCTCTTCGTCAAGTCGACGGAGGTGCGTGATCGGATCCGCGCGGAGGCAGGGGCCGACGCTGTGGCCATGGAGGGTGCGATCATCGCGGAAGTCTGCGCGCAGAGAGGCATTCCTTGGGTCGAGATCCGCAGCATCAGCGACTATGCAGATGAGGCAGCTGGCGAGACCTACAGGCAGAACCGCGGCCTGGCGGCGCAGATCGGGACGGCGGTGGTCCTCGACCTGCTTCGCCGTCTCGACGCACTTCCCCGCGCGCTCACCGATGAGGAGGCCAAACGCTATCTCCCCGATATCGCCCTTGCCCCGGCCATCGAGACAGCGTCGGATGACGGGCGTTTGCTCCTCGGCCTGATGCTGAAGAACGCGGGGAAGGTCTGGTGCCCCGGATTTCAAGTTCAGGTGACGCTGATCGAAGGGGAAGAAGCCACCGGGAATGCAGTCGTGAAGCGCTACTCCATTGAGCCGCTCAGGCCTGACAAGGAGCGCCGCCTTCTGATCCAGATCCCAGCTTCCCAGGAAGGCTTCCGAACCGTCACAGCCCTGGCAGATCCGGACGACGAGATCGCTGAGTTCGACGAGGAGAACAACCGCGCGTCGCGCGACCTGTGACCGCTGGCAGCATCCTGTTCATGGGCCGTGTCAGCGAGCCGAGTCAGCAGGCAGGCGGGGAGCATATGGACAGAGCCCGACTGTTGCGGCGGCGAATCGGCACCCTCTGGGCTGTCGGCACAGGCTTCGTCTCGGCAGTCCTCATCGACTGAGCACTGTAGGCGGCACCGCCACGCGCACCATCCTCACCGGGCCGCATCCTTCGATGCGGCTTCGCCCTCCCGGTAGCGTTTCACTGCCTCCCACGCGACTTCCTGGAGGAACCTGGCCGTCCCCGCCTCGATCGGCACCTGCCCGCCCATGGTGGCCATGCACGGGTGGCCCACGGGCGAACGGCCGGTCAGGACGGAGTAGAACACGCATGCGGTCAGGTAGCTGCCGGCCGGGCCGGGGTGGTGCCCGTCCATCACGTCGTAAAGCACCAGCTCGGGCCTCCTCTGACGGGCAATCTGCCAGGCAGGGCCCGCGGGCACGAAGACCGCGTCCATCTGCCGGGCCACCTCGAGATCTGCTCGGGTGCGGGGCTCCTGCTCCTCTGGCTTCGCTTCGCGCGAAACCCACAGACAGTACACCATCGCCTTCGCCCCGCCGTCCCGCGCCGCCTGGTGGAAGGTGCGCGTCGCTTCCGGCGTCCCCGATGTGCCCTGCACCACGTAGTCGAAGCCGCCGTTCCGTATCCGCTCCAGCACGTCCGTCTCGTTGACGAAGTAGTCGAGGCGCGCGCCGCCCCTCAGTGCCTGCTCGGGGATGAGGCGCATCTCCGACTGGCCGCTGTTGACCAGGGCCGCCACGGTCTCGGGCAGGATCCAGAACCCGGTGTAGCTGTGCCCCACGAACAGGATCTTCACGGGCTTGCCGTCCGTGGCGACGCACCGGCAGCCGGAGACTACGGCTGGACCGAACGCCTCCGGGTCGGTGAGCTTGCTGACGCGGCTCTCGGCCGGGGGCGTCCGCAGGACTTCGATGCCGTTGACGGCCACGTTCTCCGTCTTAAGCTCGAAGCCGATCTTGAGCTCGCCGTCCGACACGCTCACACCCGACACTTCCATCACGCACGGGCGGGCGAATCCGCCGCCTTCCTTGTACGGGTCGAAGTCGGTCAACACGCGCCGTCCCCCCACCGACACGTGGAACTCGCGCAGCCCGGGCCGGTAGTTGTTCGCGTGTGTCTCCGCGAAGTGCAGCCGCACCGTATAGACGCCCTCCGGCACGCGGAACCGGTACCGCTCGACCCCGAACCGCTCGGTGAAGTAGATCGGGCGCGCGGGGACGTCCGGGACGGGCAGCGCCTGATCGCGCGCCGCTGTCTGGCCTCCCTCCGCCCCCCACCCGGCGTCCTCGCTCCACTCCTGGTCCGGCTGCCACATCGCTCCGTCTTCGTCCACGTAAGGCTCGTCCGCCCCGCAGTTGACCCGGTAGACGACCTCCCCAACGGACGCCGCGAGGGTCGGCCCCGTCGCCAGCGCCACCACCAGCAGTGCTCCCAACAGGTATCCCACTTTCGTCTCCTTCGGGCATCAGGTCACAGAGCCAGAACCGCCGCAATCATAGCCCGCCGACAGCACACTGACAAGGACGGCGCCGCGCCGCGCGTGGTCGTCAGGTCCACCTGCTCCTTGAGAAGATCGGCTTCCCGCCGTATGATCTCCCGACAACACTGGACGGCGGAAGCGCCGGGCCAGCTTCACGGAAACAATGAAAGGGAACGACATGGCCGGGAAGTGGATTCTTGGACTGGCGGCATTGCTCTTTGTGGCGCCTATTGCGGGTGCAGCCCAACCGGAGATAGAAGGCGACATCATCCTGGGAATCAGCACCATGTGGCAGTATCACTACACGCTGAGGCCCCCCGTCATGCGCACGGACGGAGAACTGGCGCTGGTCGACAGAGGTACCGTGGCCGGGGCGTGGCTCGACTTCCCGACACCCCTGCCGCCCGGCGATTGGCAGGCGCCCGAGTTCGACGACGAGGGGTGGCACCGCAAGATGATGGTGGATCCGAACTCGCCGTTCGTTGCGCACCTGGCCATACGAGGAAAGTTCCGCGTCGGCGATCCCGGCAGCGTCAAGGGACTGAAGCTCAACGTCGGCTACCGCGGCGGCATAGTCGTGTACGTGAATGGCACGGAGATCGCCCGGGGGCACTTGAAGGAAGGCGCCGCACCCGGAGACCTGGCCGAAGACTATCCGGCTGGCGAACCCGAGCAAGCTCGTCAGCTTGCCGACGTCGCCATCCCGCCCAACCTGCTCCGCGAGGGGCCGAACGTGCTGGCCTTCGAGGTCCATCGCAGCGCGCAACCCCCGGCCCAGGTCAAGCCCGTCGAGGGGTACACGGAGATCACCGCCGGCACCTGCGGCATAACCACGGTGATGCTCGTCACACCGAAGGGCCCGGAGGGGGCGGCCGTGACTCCCAACGTGACCAGACCCCCGGGCTTCCAGGTGTGGAACAGCGGCCCGATGACGGCCGACTACGAGTGCGACTATGGCGATCCGAACGATGTCCTAAAGCCCATCCGCATCGTCGCCCCGCGCGGCGGAGCCGGCTCGGGCAAGGTGGTGGTAGGCTCGAAGGAAGTGATCGCGGGCCTGCGGGCCGCCGTGAGCGGGCTCGCACGCAAAGACGGCTCCGGTGCTATTCCGGCCTCCGCTCTCCAGGTCCGTTACGCGCTGCCCACGGTGATCGGACCGGCCTACTATTTCCCGGGCCAGGGCAGGGCGTGGCGCTGCGAGGCGCTGGACGAGGTGCCCCCCGAGGAGGCCCCGCTGCGCTACGCCAATATCCTCAACTGGACGCAGCGCAAGTCCCTCGAAGGGGCGGTCGTCGCTGTGTGGGTTACTGTGGAGGTCCCCCCGGACGCCGCCCCGGGCGACTACACCGGCACGCTCACCATCACGCCCCCGGCCGGGGCGCCCATACCGGTGCCCGTCGAGCTGCAAGTCTGCCCATGGAGGGTGCCCGAGCCGTCCGAATACCACATCTTCGTGGACGTGGTGCAGTCCCCCGAATCCACCGCGGTGCGATACGACCTGCCGCTCTGGTCGGACGAGCACTGGCGGCTGATGACGAAGTCACTGAAGCTGCTGGGGCAGATCGGCAACAAGACGTGCTACGTCCCCCTCATCTGCGACACCAACCAGGGCAACGCCGAGAGCATGGTGCGCTGGATCAAGCAGCCCGACGGGACCTACGCCTACGACTTCAGCATCATGGACAAGTACCTGGACCTGGTGATGGAGCATCAGGGCCCGCCGTCGGTGCTGTGCATCTATGTGTGGGACACGTATCTGGAGGGCGGCCTGTCCGGGCGCCACCCGGGCGGCGACGAGATCGTCCAGGTCCGCACGGAGCAGATGGAGAACGGCCCCCTGGTGAGCATGTTGGCAGAAGCCGGCGGCACGGTGGAGAAGGTGGCCCTGCCCCGCTACAGCGAGCCGCAGAGCCGGGCGCTCTGGGAGCCGCTACTGAAGGAGCTGCGCCGACGGATCGAGGAGCGCGGCCTGGGCGAGGCCATGATGTGGGGATACGCAACCGACCACATGCCGACTCCAGAGGTGGTGGCGCACTTCGAGGCGATCCTGCCGGGCGTCCGGTGGGTCTGCTGCGCCCACAACGCCTTCAAGACCATGCAGATAAACCACGTGCCGATCGGGTATGCGATCGGTCCGTACGCCTGGAAGACGGTGCTGTTCGGCTCAGACCCATCGGTGGAGCGGATGCAGGGCTGGAAGGGCGAGAACCTGATCACCCACTTCCCCCGTCGCCTCTGGGACAGGTTCTGCCATACCACCTACCGGTACATCGGCGAGATGAACGCCACGGGCAAGCGGCGGGGATTCGCGCGCCTGGGCGGGGACTTCTTCCCAGTGGGCACCGACAGGCGCGGTCGCCGCGTGGGGATGCTCGCATCGCGGTTCCCGAAGACCACCTGGCGGCAGCTCAACATCCTCACCAGCCTGCTGGAAGCCGGGCAGGAGGGCCCGGTCGCCACGGCGCGCTTCGAGATGATGCGCGAGGGGCTCCAGGAATGCGAGGCCCGCATCTTCATCGAGCAGGCCCTGGGGGACGAGGGCAAGCGCGCGAAGTTGGGAGAGGACCTGGCGGGCCGATGTCAAGAATTGCTGGACGAACGCACGCGCAACATGTTCCGGGCCGTCAGCACCCTCTGGGCCAAGGCCGGAACAGGCGTAAGGTGCTGCTACTTCGGGACTTCCTGGTGGAACTGGCCGCCCATCATAGGCAGTCACTGGTTTGCCAGTTCGGACTGGCAGGCCGAGACCGCCCGGCTCTACGAAGCCGCCGCCGAGGTGGAAGCGAAGCTGCAGTGAAGCCGCGCGCAGCAGTGAGCCGTCAGCTCTCAGCAGGCAGCCGTCAGTCCGGGTATTTCACCGCCGCAACCATATGTGTGGGGATCAGTTCATAGACACTTCTCACTTTTGCTTGACAAGGCACTCATTGTTTGGTATGTGAGTGCTCCTGTTTGACTTTTCCTCAAGAAGTGGAAGGGGGGCGACTATGGCGGCTCGTGTAAGAAGTGTGGGAATGGCTTTGATCCTGTTGGTTGTCGCAGCCGCAATGAGCGGTTGCACAGTTACCCGGTTTCGGGCGGACGTCCAGGGCAATCCGCTGGCAACTGTGGCCGAGCATGCTTCCGAAGAAGACCAATATGCAGTGGAATGGGAAGGCGAGGATACACTCAAACTACGGGACACCTGGCCGGTTCATTCTGTATTCACCCTTGGCTGGACGACCTTTAATGCGGAACTTCATTACGCTGATGCGGAGCTCACCGGCAGTTTTTACTGGTGGAATTCCTCGCTCCTCGGTTGTCTGTTCATTCCGATGTATCTCGATACGGGCCCGGGGTTTGCCGGGGCGGCCCTAAAGCCGTATATGCGACGTCAAAGGAAAGAGATACTTGGCTGGGCAGGGCTTCAGGAGAGCGACGTGGAGTTTACGCACGGCTCGTCGCCTTAGTTCTCAGGGTACCTGTTCAGCCCTATGCGTCGATGAGGCTCGGCGGCAGGGCCTCGCCACCAATACGCTCGTCCTCGTCGCCAACCCGACGAAGGGGCTCTGCGAAGCCGCAGCCGAGGTGGAAGCGAAACTGTCGGGAAGCCGTGCGGAGCAGTGAGAGGATAGCTCTCAGCGGGCAGCCGTCAGCCGTCAGCCGGGTCTGTGCGAAAGTTCCTCTGGGTAGCCCCCGGCGTCTCGCCGGGGGTGCCTAATGTGTCCACGTCATGGACATATGTCGCGCGATATGTCCAATGTTCGCCGGAAAATGGACGCATTTCTCGAACGCGTCCACGGCGTGGACATGTTATCCTCTGAGCAGGTCAAGCAGCTTTGTGTTAACGTAAATCCTTTCTCTACCCACCTTTGCAGACCCCAGAACCCCTGCATTCTCGAGTTCCCGCAGGTAGGCCGACGCGGTCTTCCGTTCTGCTATCCCAGCCTGAACCACGTATGCGATCTTGCAGTAAGGCTGGAAGAAGATCAGCTCGACCAGTTCCTTGGAGTAGACGTTCCCCCGAAGCTTCTCCCGGCAGAACTCAACCGTGCTTTCCAGCAAGGAACGGATAGCATGAACCTTTCCGCACGTCCATCGCGCAGTTTCCTCGATTGCTGCCAGCATGTATAGAATCCAGTCCTCCCACGCCTTATCTTCCGTGACTGCACCCAAAAGCTGATAGTATTCGGTCTTGTGCATGATAATATAGCGGCTGAGCTTATAATTGCTGCGGGGATTAGCGGGCGAAAAGCCACACAGGTATTGGGGGAGTATGGGGGATATGGAGCCACGCTTCGCATATCTGGACCAGAACCACTGGATCTACCTGGCCAAGGACTACTGGGGGAAACCGCACAAACCGGCGCACAAGGGCCTCGCCGCGAACCTTTTCGAGGCAGTTCGCTCTGACCGGGTCAGATTGCCCCTTAGTAACGTCCACTTCATTGAGCATCTTCGAGCTGCGAGCGGCCCGCGCAGGCAACGGCTCGCCAGAGTGTTCGACCGGTTCAGTGGCGGCTGGCACATGGCTTCCTGGTCCTGCGTGCTTCCGGTGGAGATTCACCGCGTGGTCGCGCATTTCTTTGGGGAACGGTCCTCGATGCCACAGCCGCAGATCTTCGGCAAGGGCTTTCTGTTCGGCCTCGGTCCCAAGCAGAGGGAGCTGCTTCTTCGGGACCGAACCGAAGAGCAGCTAGACCTGCTGGGCTCCATCGCAACCTTCCCTGGGGCCATTTTCGACTTGCTGACTTTCCCTAACGAGGTCGGGCGCAAACGGCAGAATGAGAAGGTGACGGATTTGGATTGCGCACATGCGGCTGCGGCAGAGCAACTGCGGTCGGCGAGGAAGTCGGATGCCATAGAAATGCACCGGAGAGCCCAGTACGTCGGTTACACGTCGCATCACCAGGACCTAATCGTTCCAGCGCTCGCTGCCATTGGACGGACTTTCGAAGAGTTTCTCAATCTGATGCTTGAGGGCCTTACCGCATTCTGGTCCCATGTTCCGTCGCTCGACGTCGACTGCGAACTCACTCTCTATCGAGATCGCCAATGGAGCAGATCCGTCGATCCGAACGATATGCGAGACATCGCATACCTGGCGCTGGCAATGCCATACTGTGACTTAGTTGTGACCGAGCGATTCTGGGCACGTGCGGCAGAAGAGACGGGCCTCACGGAGAAGTACAGTACGGTTGTGTGTGCTGATCTGACTGAGCTACTGGAGCGCATCGGAGTAGGACCAGATACTAGCTGACCTCGAGCGACCCAGCCGGGTCAACTCACGGAGCGCAGTTGCTCCGGCCAGCCCGCCCTGGAAAAACCTTCTCCCGGCTAGCGTTTGAGGGCCCTGGACGGACACACCGTCCGGGACGAACGACTATCATGTCCTTACTATGGGAAGCGATTATTCCACCTGCTTGCCCTCCGAAGCCTCGGCGAAGGAGGGTCCGCCGTTCGAGGACGAGGACGACGACGAGGAGGAGCGGCAGCACTCGCCCCGCCTGCGTAAGTCCTTGCAGAGCGGTATCTTAAAGCTCATCCGCGAGATCGAACGGCTCCAGGCGAACGCTGCGGGAGAAAAAAGACACCCCGTCCACATCCTGGACTCGAACTCCGGTTGACGTAAGCTCTTTGACAGACAGCTTTTGGCGCATTGCGGACGGGTCGGAATGCGCCGCGATAGCGGCCAAATACGGCCAAATCCGGCCAAAAACGGACAAGGCGCTTAGAGGCCCCAGCAAAACGGATTCACCGCCGAGGACGCAGGCCTACTCCGCCCCGCAGGCGCGGGGCTACGAAGGCTGGAAGAGCGCAGAGCCGAAACAAGCTGTTGTGG
>SDBU01009354.1_pt1 | contig 10985 bp, 11 predicted proteins | sample 2277071 | NCBI WGS metagenome assembly SDBU01 (sample SAMN10397929, study PRJNA504765) | marine sediment metagenome | isolation source: marine sediment core GS08_GC12, 126 cmbsf | place: Arctic Ocean: Gakkel Ridge, Loki's castle | collected 2008
GGGCTTGCCGCTCTTCTTTCCTGGTGGCTCTATCTAAGGCAATAGCTTTAAGAAGGGCTGTTTTATAGTAGTAGAAGATGTCTGCTTGAGGAGCACCAAGCTCACGGTTTATCGTGGGTGAGCCATTGGGGCCGTGGCCCAAGAGAAACTCGCGAATGAACCAGCCGCAGCCGAAGGGACGTAGAAAGCCGCCTCTACTTGGTCTTAACAGCTCAACCACTTCACCTCTCCCTCAATCAAGATCGAAATGTTCATTAGCTTCCTTTCTGCCACAGCCTTTGATACCATTCCTTGTGCTCCTTACCAGCTATCTTTCTATACTTGGCAGTGGTATTGAAGCTGGCATGTCCCATGTGTTCCTGGAGAAGTCGGAGTCCGCCACCAGAATCATCAAGCTTCATTGCATAGACGGCGAAGGCGTCTCTGAGCCTGTGTGGGCTCACCCCATGCACTTTGCCTGTCTCCGGATTAACCAGTTCTGGTAGGCCTGCCCTCTCAGCACACTGCCTCACCACCTGCCAGGCTCGATGCCTGTTAATGCGAAAGATAAGGCCCTTTGTCTTGTCCCTTCTAATGAAGTCAGCCAGCATCTCCAGGATATCGCCATCAATAGGGAGGGTCCTTACCCGGCGGTGTTCTTTTTCCTTAGCTACTGCCTTTTCGACGCTATGTCCGCAGACTGGGCAGAATCTATGAGTTTTGCCCAGCCTCGCCCTGCACCTTGGACAGTACGAGCTGATGCGAGTTTTGAGGTGCAGGATGGTTACGGTGCCGGCATTGAAGTCAATATCCTCTACTCTTAGAGCCAACGCCTCAGAGATGCGGCAACCGAGCCTTACCAAGAGACGTATCAGAAGTCTGTCTCTAACGCATGTGGCCCCCTCTTCCAGTTGCTTTAGCTCGCTTTGCTCAAGATAAGTCTTCATCATATGTTCACCGCTACTTTTTGACCTCCGCCATAGGTGTCACCAGCCTTTTCTCAGGGAGGGGCACTACCCATATACAACTCAAGGAGGCCTCCCAGGCTGAGGCTAACAACTTTGTGCTTGACTGTGCTTAAGATGAAGGGAAAACGGGCAGGGTCCAGGCAGGTGGTGCAGGTTATATCGATTGCCTCGCCTCCGAGAAGCAAACCTAGGTCTAATAGGTTGAGGCCAATAGAGAGTCTGCGGCTGCACCTGTCGCAGCTGAACCTCCATGTGCCCTGGAGTTCCTTTATCAAATCCTTCAGGCTAGAGGCAAGTGCCCTTGCCTTAGAGCCGGCGTATTCTTTCCACTCCACTGCTTTCATTAGTTCAAGCCGCTTTTCAGCCTCTACCTGCACTCTTCTTTCAAATTCAGCAGTCAAGTACCGATTCACTAATGCATTAACCTCGCCAAGGTAGTAGCTATTAAACCAATCAGGCCACTGGTCTCTTGTGCCCAGAATGCCGTCCGCAATTTGCCTCGCGGCAGTATTGATGACTGTCGCTATCTCAGGGGGCCAGCTAGGGGACTCAAGCACCTGTATTAGCCTTTTGTGAACCAGATCTGGCATTCGCCTTCGTATATTCTTTCTCAGTCTCTGCAAGTGTTCTCTCACTTTTCTCTCGATATCTTCTTCCTCTACCTGTAGGAACTGGGCTCGCATCTCATCCAGGGTGAGTTCATCGCCATCAGGGAGCTTCACTTTGAAGTTTCTCTGCGATGTGAGTTCCTTCCCTACCTCTGCCAGCTTACCAGCCAACTCAGTGATTTCGGCCTCCCGTTTGTTGAGCTGGGACGAAAGCTCGTTATATGTCGAGACTTTGCTTTCCAGTACGGCTACATTCTCCTTCAGCTGGGCTACTTCGATTGCCAGGGAATCCCTTTCCTGCTTAACCCGAGGGTAACGTCTCAGTGCCTCAAGTTCCTTTATGTGTTTTTCCAGGGTTTTAAACTCATTCTTTATCACTACCCACTCCCCCGATGAGCATTAGCAGTGCCCAGATGAGGACATCAGTAAGTTCAACCTCGGTATACTCACCAATACTGTAGTATTTCCCGGTAATCTCCCTGGGCGGCCTTAGCTTTGGATTGAGATTCTTCCGGCACCAGGCGAGGCCTATCATCAGATACTGCACCACAATCTGGAGACTTAAATCAGCCACCAGGCCGGAGATGGCCTCTTCGCTCAGTGGCAGTTTGACAAAATAGCGGGCAAGCTTTAGCTCCTCTTCGAATTTACCCATCTCCGCCCGCGTATCACCCCACTTTCTGATGTCGTCGTGGAGGCCACGGCACAGCTTCTTTACGTCAGCCACTGCTGAACTCCTCACGTTGTTGATCTGCTTCACTCCTGAATCCCTGAGGGAAGTGATTGACTGCCTTACTTTAGCCAGTTCACCCTGAAGCTCTCTAAGTGCTTGCCCCTTTTCATCTAGCTCTTGTGCTACCCTGTCGAGTTCACTCCTTCTTGCTGTCAGTGCCTTCTCAACACTGCTGAAATCCGCGACTACTTTTTCGAATGATTCAGGAGTAGCCCCAGCAGCGGCAAGTATTCTCCCATAGGAGACTATCATCGTAGGTGAAACACCCTTACGCTGCAGGGACTTGATCGTCGCTATTCCTTCAGCGATCTCTTCTGAAGTCAGTTCTAGCTTTTGAGCGAGCCTAGCCAGCGATTCCCTCTCTCCCGTTAGGCTCTTAACTTCTTCGGTAAGTTTTCCCTTGGTCGCCTCCATTCCAATAAGGGCCTCATAGGTTTCGAGATATCTAAAGAATCTATTGACAGCCTCCCCCGTACCGTGCTTCTGCGCTATCTCACTCAGGCGGTCTCTTAGCCGGTTTAATTGATCCCGTGGAAAACCAATCTCATCCAGACTCCTTAGCATCTCAGTCTTGTCGGCAACTTGCTTTTCCAGAGTCAGCATCCTTTCCTGAAGCTGGCTGGTTTCCTCTTTGAGCTTGTTCTTCTCGGTTTCAAGTGGAGCTGCCGCCTCCTCGCACAACTTGACCTGCTCCCCCAAGTCTTGGAGGCGATCCTCCTGCTCCTTTTCCTTCACCGCCATGGCATTCAGCTTACCTTGAAGACTGGTAGACTCGGCTTCAAGGTGGTGGTTTGCTTGAGTGAGTTCCTCTCCTCTTCCGTGAAGTTTGTGTTCCTCGGCTCTCATCTCGGCTACCTCTCCCTCCAGCCTTTTTAGCTCAGCAGAGGAGGTACTGAGGCTTTCTAAGGTCTGCTCATAGCTAAGACCTTCTTTTTCCAACTTTGATAGTTTGCTTGCCGCCTGGATGATCTGGCTGCGGGAAAATTCTTCCTCGGGAACTGTTCGGCACATTCTTATCCATGATTCGAGATGTACTGGTTCTACACCCAGCCCGATGAGTTTCTTCAACAAGATGAAGAGGGGAGCAGCTTCAATAATAGTAATGCCTGCCTTGCGGAGACCAACGGTCAGTTCTCTAAGCTCGTTCACCAAATCGGTCACCTGTTCGAACTGGGGGAATTCTCCGACTCTGAGCGCCTCTACTATTGTTGCCACACTTCCTTTCGCTACGCCTGTCTTCTCCACAATGTCATCGTAGGGAAGACCTTCGAAGTAGAGCCTGACTACTTCAAGCTTTTTGTGTGGTAGTATCGCTGTCGACATACGTTGTTGCCTCCTCCTATTGTGCGGATAATAACTCCAGTGGGTCTCATCCCGCTAGTGCGTGCCGTTAGAAGATCACCCTTGGCCCCTTCCTGCGTTCATCGTTGACAATCTCAGGTCTGAACGTCTGACTGAACAACTGAACAGCCCTAGAACTGCCCGAGAAAAATGTGCTCTGTCCCCTCTTTTTACCTTTATCCCCATACTATGGTAAAGTAAATCGACGTACATGTTAAAAAAGGGCAAGAACGGCAAACTGAGGAGGGTAAGAAAATGGGCAAGAACTACTACGGAACAGGAGAGGTAAGCCGCAAACTAGGGATTCCCCCGCGGACGGTCAGGGACTGGACTCGCAAGGGGAAAATCCCAGGGCAACTGTCTGTTTTGGAGCCAGCGCATCACCGTTTCCGAAGCGAGGTAATTGACCGCCTGGCAACTGGTGACTGGCCCCCAGTCCAGTTGGCACTCAAAGATAAAACTCTAGAGATCAGAATCCCTGCCTTAGCGAACGAACCCGTGAGGGTTAACCCCTGCCCTGGGGAGCTTCCGGAGATTAATTTCCCTGAGCTTGTTGTGCCAGGGCTAGCACCGCTACCGGCATGGCACCTACCCAGGATCCCGAGCCCATTTGAGCTACTGCAGGGATTGGGCCAAGCCCTATGGGGCTGACCCCACTCGTACGTCATCCAGTAGGTCGATGGTTTCCCGTAAATGTCTCGGGGAGATATCGAGGTAGATAGCCGTGGTAGACAAATCCGCATGGCCTAGAAGTTCTTGAACCGCTCGCAGGTTAGCTCCCCGCTCGACGAGTTGTGTGGCAAAGAAGTGTCTGAGACTGTGGGGATGAAATCCGTCCAAACCACAGACTTTGGAAAGCGAAGTCACTATCCGGTATACCGACCTCGCATTAAGTCCATCAAAGACCCTGGCTCTAGCGACCTTGGAATCACAGAGCTGGCGCAGTGGGATGACTAGTCTCTCAATCATTGGTATGACTCTATCTTTCCGTCCCTTGCCCTGGCGAACCAAGATGAAGCGCCTCTCGAAGTCCACATCGCTCACTGTTAGGTTGAGTAGTTCCCCCCTGCGGAGCCCCGTATAAGCCAGCGTGAGGATGAGAGCTTTATTGCGCTGTTTCTGCCAGGGCTTCTGGCCCCTGAGCCCACGTTCGGCTTGGGCTATCATCCGTTCCACATCACCCCGAGCATAATATGGTGGTAGTTCCTTTGGCTTTCTTAGTTTCAGTTTGAGTGGTTGACCAAGGAAATCAAAGAACAGTCTCAGGGCGTGGTAGTAGAGCAGGATCGACCGAGGACGATAACCTCTGTTACTCAGCCAAGCCAGAAACTCTTTGGCCGTCGCTATATCTGGTGACCTGTCGCCCAGCCATCTCCTATAGCTGTCGATCACCTGCCAGTATCGCAGTTTGGTCTTTGGGTCGAGGTCGCGGCTGAAGAGGTCATCATGGTATCGGCTGAACGGTTCCATACCATGAGGATAATCGGAGTCCCCTGGTAGCAGCAAGAACGGGCAAATTGGGCAAACAGAGGGGGCAGACATATGATGGTCTGCCCCCTGGGTCAAGCAAACCTGTAAGCCGAGTTCTGTACTCTGAACAAATCCAGAGCGGTGACCATCTATCTAGCCCTGATGTTACCATCAGGGTCAAGCGACCAACCCGGGGACAGGCCGGGCGTCCCTTAGTCCCTCTATTCGGTCTTGCTCCGGATGGGGTTTACCCAGCCGACTGGTCACCCAGCCGCTGGTGAGCTCTTACCTCACCATTTCACCCTTACTCTAAAAGGAGCGGTATGTTTCTGTGGCACTTTCCGTAGGGTCACCCCTCCTGGGTGTTACCCAGCATCCTGCCCGGTGGAGCTCGGACTTTCCTCCCCGATAAATCGGGGCGGTCACCCGGTTTACTTGACCCATTTCTACTATAGTATGGACGGTGCTTTAAGTCAATCTGAGGCTTGCCTCAGTGCCATCTGGGCAAGACGGTGGGCTTCACCATTCTGCCTCCCTTGAATATGAGTGATGGTATAGCCCTCAAGCTGGCTAATCAACCGTCTCACCTTTTGATGTAACGGTTTAAGGCCCTGAGCCTTGACTTTATACCTGCCACTAACCTGCCTTACCAGCAATTCTGAATCCAGCTTTATGTCAACTTCACTGGCACCCAGCTCTACTGCCTTCTCTAAGGCAGCAATCAGAGCTTTATACTCTGCCTGGTTATTGGTAGTTTGACCGATACGCCTCGAAATCCGGACCAGATTTTCACCCTGACTGTTTTTCACCACAGCACCGATTGCTGCCGGTCCGGGGTTGCCGCTTGAGGCACCGTCAGCAAATATGGTCACCTTATTTATCTTCACAGTTCCACCTTCAGGCTAAAAATAGAATGCGCCCGCAACTGCTGCACTGAATTAGACTGCCACTTCTGGCCCGCTGCAACTCACTTACGGAGAGTGAGATCCGACAGCCGGTGCATATTCCTTGCTCCACCTTAGCCACCGCCCCTCTTTTTTGTCTTTTGAGGTCCTGATAGGTGCGAACTACCGAAGAGTCAATCTCAGCTAAAAGGAGCTTACGTTTATCTTCAAACTCAGCGATGGTGGCTTTTAGCTTCTCAACCTCACTAACCAGCCTTTTCTGTTCCCGACGCCACTCTGTCTCTAAATCCCCAAGTTCAGTTTTGAGATTAGATACCCCAGCCTCCATCGCCTCAACCTGCTCCATTAATCCCAAGGTCCTATCCTCTAACTGCCCACACCGGAGCTTGAAGCTATCAACCTCTTGTTTAAGACTGGCTAATTCCTTGGGGCTGGTTGTCCGCCCACTGTATAAAGACTCTTCAGCGTCAACAATCTTTGCCTTAAGGTCATCAGTCTCCCACTCGGCAGCGTGCTGTTTCTTTTTTAACTCTTCCAGCCGCTTAAGCTCCGAGGCAAGCTCATCCCTAGTCTTGAGTATCACCTCGCTCTCACCAATTCGGCTGGCGATTTCCTCAAGAGCCTTGATATTTAAGTCAAGTGCCTGGTCAAGCTCCTGCAACTGGTAAAGCTGTTTGGTAATTATCATTTTCAGCCTATTTTATAACGACCAAAGCCCAAATATCAATTCTAAATGGTGACAAAAACCTATCGCCAATCTAGAACATTTGTGCTATTATTTTGATTTGGAAGCCTACCCTAAAAGGAGAGAGATGAGGCTACTCAAACTAGCGGTAAAAACCCAGAGATGGGACTTGGCGGCGCACACCATTATTTTAGCCACTGTCTTGGTCCTTGAAAAAGGAGAAAAGCCACATGTCAGAAAAAGTGGTCAGAAAAAGAAATTCCCCAAAGAGCAAACAGGACGTTAGGAAACACGGTTTCTATGCCAAGGTACTTGACGAAGCGGAACAATTTGATTTTGAACTGGCTTCAGGTGTTGAAGGTGTTGATGACGAGATTGCCCTGTTGCGGGTTAAAATAAAATCCATCCTCTCTTCTGACCCGGAAAATATTAAGCTCATCATGCAGGTAACCAATACCCTTGCCAAGCTCATCAAGACCAGATATAACATCACCAAAGAGCAGAAAAAAGGATTGAAGGAGGCAATCGGCAATGTCCTCAGGGATATCGCTGTCCCGCTCGGAATCAACCTTGGAAAGACCCTCATCAATAGATAGGCTATACCATTATCAGCGGGAGATAGCTTGTGCCATACTGGACAGCGTTTTCGGCAGGAAGGGGTTTACTTTTTCGGTTGAGATCGCCCGGCAAGGGGGTAAAAACGAACTATCCGCCCAGCTTGAACTTCTGTTACTAACGCTATATATGACTGAACCGAAGAACCTGGTTAAATGTTCACCCACCTTCAAACCACAGACAGTTATCTCAATGATACGACTCAAAGACCGCCTTAATGAGGTTGGCTTTGGTGGCATCTGGATGGCTGAACTGGGTTATATCATCCGTCTGGGCAATACCAGAGCCATCTTCCTCTCCGCAGATAAACAAGCCAGCGTTGTCGGTAACACCGCCCACCTGCTCCTGGAGATAGATGAATCTCAGGACGTTGACAAGGAAAAGTACACCAAGGAGTTTAAGCCGATGGGGGCAGTCACCAACACTACCACGGTTCACTACGGCACTACCTGGGATGACTCCACCCTGCTTGAAGAGATCAAGCAGACCAATCTTGAACTGGAAAGGAAGGATGGTATTAAACGCCACTTCCGCTACGATTGGCAAGAGGTAGCTAAATACAACCCAAACTACCAGGCTTATGTTGAGACGGAAAGGGAGAGATTGGGCAAAGACCACCCCCTCTTCCTGACCCAGTACTGCCTTAAACCGATACATGGCGGTGGCGGTTTTTTGAGCCGGCAGCAGATGGCACAGCTTCAAGGTGAGCACCAAAGAAAACACCGGCCTGAGGCAGGTAAAGTCTATCTGGCCGGCATTGACCTTGCCGGCGAGGCTGAAGAGGAGGCTACTCTAAGCCAACTTAAGCCACGCCAAGATTCAACTGTGCTCACCATTGGCGAACTCGACTTCTCAATCCGTGATGAGATCCAGAAGTCGCCGAAAATCAATATTGTCGAGCACTACTGGTGGACAGGCAAAAAACACACCGAGCTCTACCCTCAACTAGTGGACCTCCTCAAAAATGTCTGGGGCTGTCGCCGGATTGTGGTTGATGCTACTGGAGTCGGGCAACCGGTAAGCTCTTTCCTCAGAAAGGCTATTGGCCCCAAGGTTCACCCCTTTACCTTCACCAGCCAATCAAAATCAAAATTGGGCTTTGAGCTACTGGCGGCCATAAACTCAGGCCGGCTGAAAATGTACCGCGGCGGGGGTGCCGCGGAAGAGCAGGAATTCTGGTTCGAAATGGAGAGAGCCAGAAGCCAGTATCGGCCATCCCAAACGATAAATTTCTACGTTGACCCGCAAGAGGGCCACGATGATTTTATGATGAGTTTAGCGCTACTGGTTGAGGCAGCAAATCAGTATGCCCCACGCAGTGCCAGGGGCACATGATAATAAAGTATTCATAGTTTGCCAAAAACTCTCCTCTCCCTAAAAAATAAGAGAGAGGAGAGTTAGCTTAAGAGTAATAAATAGATTAATAGTAAGAACCGGTTGATCTGCCCAACCAGAAGCCAATACCCAAAAGAAGCAGACCGCCCAAACCTATGGCTACATATAGTATCCAGCCGGTAAACTCAAAGTTAAAGGCGAAGCCCACATAGAATGACCCCGGCGCTGTCCAGCCGCTTTCATTTTCGGCACCATCCACCGCCTGTACCCTCCAGTAGTAGGGAGCATCCTCTTCGGTCGACTCAAGTTTCTCCACCGAAGTTAAGGTATAACCTGAGGTTTCAAGCCCGATTTTCTCCAGAACAACCTGACTAAAATCTTTATCCGAGGCAATTTGAAGGGTATAGGTAACGCCGCTCGGGTCAGTAACATCCGCCCAATCAAAGGTTGCCGGACTCTCTACCTTAACACCATCATAGGGCAGTTGTGACTGGGGTACTGCTGGTGCCTGTGATTCCATAGCGAAGTTAGCCGCCATGGTATTGGTACCATCTGTTGCCTTGATGACGTGATTGCCATGTTGGCTAGTTGGCACCTCAAGAGTGATGGAAAAGCTACCTTTATTATCGACAGTTCCAGTAGTCACAGTCTCATTATCATAGCTTACAGTTATTGCTCCCCCAGTTATAAAACCGGCGCCTTTAACTGTTACCTGGGTACCAATATTACCGATAGTCGGGTTAATACTAAAACCAGCCGCCACGCTAAAGTCAGCTTCATCTTGGTTGGTACCGTCACTCACCTTCACTTTAAAGATTCCGTTAGCAACCACCGGTACGGCAAAGCTGGTACTGAAACTACCATTGTCATCGGAAACCGTGGTTGTAACCACGGTACCGGTAAAAGAGACGTCTATATCAGCATCGGCTTTAAAACCATCGCCGCTAACCGTCACAATGTCACCAACCGACCCGGAGGTGGGTTCAACATCAGTTAACTGGTGCCTGGTACTGAAAGTAGCGGTAGCGTAATTGGTTGAGCCAGCCTGCACTTTTATGGTGTGACCCCCTTTAACACTGGGCGGCACTGTAAATGAGGCGTTGTCAATCTCACCATCGTCATCACTTTCGGCACTGCCAATCTCTTCATCGTCAAAATAGATAGTTAGATCCTCATTGGCAAGGAAACCTTCGCCATCAAAGGTAATCTCATCACCGACATGACCGGAAGCGCTATCAAGGTCAATCTCGGTATCTAAATCTATGGTAAAGGTGACCTCTTCCCACAAAAATGATACCTTGTCATAAATATACAGGGTCTTAGTTCCGCCGGGTTCATCCGGGATAACAAAATCATATTCAAAATCACCAGAAAAATCCGAAGAAACAATAGCAAACCGGTCAGCGAAACTTTTCTCGGGATAAGAAAGCCAGATAGCCCCGCCGCCAAACCCGTTCCCAATAATCTGTATGGTCTCACCCGGCACGCCGTGATTGGGGCTGGCATATGCAGACTGCGCTGATGCTGGTCCGGCCAACATCGGCATTATCAGCAGGGAGAGGATAAGAGCCACTCCCAGTATTGAGCAGAGTTTCTTAAATTTCATTACAATTTCCCCTCGTCTTTCAAAAGATGCAGCTAAAAAGTTTCTCCTTCATAATAGGCAGTCCTCCTGCCCAGTTTAAAAAAGATAAAGGCAATTATTGCTGCCCCAAGCCCGATTAAGATATACACCACCCAACCAGGTAAGTCCAAAGAGAAACCGACATAAAATGACCGCGGCGTTGACCATTCACTTTCATTTGAGGCACCATCAATCGCTCTTACACGCCAGTAGTAAGGGGCTTCTTTTTTGGTCGAGCGAAGCTTATCCTCCTTAGTAATCTGATAGTCGGAGGAGCCAATCCCGCTTTTCTCCAATATTACAGATGAAAAATCGTCATCGCTTGCCACCTGAAGGGCATAGGCGATACCACTCGGGTCGGTAGCATCACCCCAATCAAAGTAAGTCTCTGACTTCGCCTTGGTTGCCTCGACCGGAAATAGCAGCTCCGGCGCTCCAGGGGCTACTGACTCGACATTGAAGAGTGCCATCACCAGGTTAATACCATCAGTGGCAGTTACCTCATGATTCCCATGCCTGCTAGCCGGGACACTGAAGATAACCGAAAAGCTACCATTCCCATCAGCAATCCCTTCAGCCACTAACCTCACATCATAACTGATATTCACTGCCTGCCCGGTTGTAAACCCGGTACCAAAGACGGCGATTTTCTCACCAATATAACCATTATTCTTACTTAAGCTGACACCAGCAACCAGGTTAAACGGTGCTTTACCCATATT
>SDBU01009355.1_pt1 | contig 10985 bp, 5 predicted proteins | sample 2277071 | NCBI WGS metagenome assembly SDBU01 (sample SAMN10397929, study PRJNA504765) | marine sediment metagenome | isolation source: marine sediment core GS08_GC12, 126 cmbsf | place: Arctic Ocean: Gakkel Ridge, Loki's castle | collected 2008
CGCTTTACGCGCGTATGAAAGACGTCTACGCGGACTGCAACGGCCATGATTTCTTCTTCCGTGGCAAGATCATGCTCCTCTTCTGGGATCTGATCGAGGAGGGCGACGTCTTCACTGACGACGACCGACTGGCCATCACAAACATGCTCCTGACCCTCACCCGCCACGCCAGTCAGGAGCACCACGGCTGGCACTGCTATGAGCCGTGCGAAAAAGACCGGCTTATGCAGAATCATGCGAGCCACGCGGCGCTCACCTTCCTCTGGGGGGCCAGGTACTTCAAGAAATACTATGGCTATACTGAATTCGACGATCTGTTCCCTTGCGTGGATAACTTCTTCGAGATGTGCTTCCGCTCATACGCCAATCTGGACGACTGCGCCGGCTATTACTACTGGCCCGGAGTAGGCCATTGCCTGGGATACGATGCATATACTGGTAAGAAAAGGATGATTGAGACCGGGTTCCTGGAAGAGTGTTCACAGAAGGCTGTCGTGGTTCTGGATAATCTTCGCCACGAATGCGGATATGGTGAGTGTGGGTATGGAGGCAGGCCGCTGCTCAGTAACGCCCTCCGCTACGGGGCGTGGTTCCTTCAGAACCCACAACTGAAATGGCTGGAGCACTGGCTTGGAGAGCCAGAATTCTGGGGCAACGCAGGGAAGAGCGGGACAGAATTCCCGCCAGGTTGGACAAGCTGGATAATGATGGTCATCAACGGCATCTACGCCGCCGACATCGAGCCTGAACCGCCGGAGAGTTATTGCGGCGTCTTTGTGACTTCGCTGCCGGAGTACTTCACGAAAGTGCAGGGAGGCAAGCCTGGCCTGGCGTATTTTGACAAGATAAGCTTCCGCGACAAGTTTGACCCTGAATCTGAATATCTCTGCCTCGACGGATACTGGGCGAAGGTGGGGGGCCACCGGGACGCTGACACTAATTCCATTATTGGCCTCACCTGGAAGGGCTGTAATTTTCTCGTAGACAGTCGTCATAGTGGGTCAATCTATTTCAGACCCATGCCACCGTCAATGCACAACTGCGCTGTGGTGAGGAAAATTGATGAAACTGCTGCGGAGGAACCAGCACTCAATACTGCTGAAAAAGTGCTCACCTCTGAGGAAGAAGCGGCATTACGGGAAGCGCCTTTCCAGACCGATATCCCACCACTAGCCACGCTAGAAGCATTCGGCAGTTTCGCGCGCTGCGGCATTGTGCGATCACGGTTGGCTGACTACGGCGGAATGGATTGGACCCGCAATATCCTCTGGATGCGCGGCCGCTTCTTCGTGATAGTTGACGACTTTGTGGCGCGGGAAGACGGACTTTTCCAGGCATCTGTTCACTGGCAAACTCTGGGCGATGTGGCCCTGGATGGCGATTGTTTCAGCGTTAGTCAGGAACTCGATGAACCTGTTCCGCACCCGGATGACAGCACCCTCAGCGTTCACAGCATAGCGACTTTTTACATCATCAACACCGGCGGCGTCACGCCTTCTATCTATCCTGACCACGGCTATGGCCGCTTTGCTGGTTACGGAGATCAGCATGTGACGGTACTCAGGCAGACCAGGCGAGCGCAACTCAAGGCTGGAGAGCGCATACGCATCACGAATCTCCTCTATGCCACGAGCGATAGGGATTCGTCGAAGGACACGGCCATGACAATAGAAGAGGCGATAGACGGTGTGATCACCGTCAGGGAAGGGACGCTGGAGCCTGGTATGAATCAACCGAACTTCGTCCACACCGTAAGACTGGGCGTTGCGGATATGCCGATGGAAGCCGATGGGCTTAAGCTCAATGGTGGTGCATTTATAAGGGCGGAAGCATACATTGCGGTAGCTGGTGTAAATGAAGCGAGTTTCCGCGGGGAGAGCATCGCTAAATCCAGTGAGCCGTCATTACTGGAACTATAACACTATCTTCATAGACGGCATCATTCCATGCGGAGATATTGTGCTGCTCACCGTTCTCTCTATTGTCCTGTTCATTGCAGGATCAGCGTCCTTTGAGAAAAAGGATCTATAGGTGTAGGGAACTCCTGTGTCCTGGAATGTATTTCTGCCTCAATTTACGCACTTCGCGTCTATCACTGCTCCGTTCTGTCCCTCGAATTCATGGGAAATCGGCGACAATTGCACTGAGGAAAATGGACATCGTCTACATTATTAGAGACTCGAAGAAATGAACTCCCGGAAGCCAGCCGTCTGGTGATGCTGCGGATAGGAAGCGATTCGTGTCATACAGTCCCAACCTGCTCATTCAACCAGATCAACTCCAAACGTAATACAGAATTTTGGGCAGAAACGAAACCTCAGTGGCACTTTTTGGATCAATTTCGTTACAGCACGGCGTCGTTGATAGTTATAGGTCCCTCCTTGCTCATATATGCACTGGCAGAGAAAATAACATAGCACTTGCACTTATATACTGAATGTGATAGTCTTTTGTATCTCTTATTCATTTTTACTGGACCAATTCCATAGGGAGTGGATTCAGTAAATCACTAAATCAATGATGAGAATAGTCGGGTCATACCAGTCTCGTGCTAAGATGCTGTTGTAGGGGAGGGTAAATGCCTTTTTGATTCCATCAAAAAGGCATTTACCCTCCCCTACGCGAGTCCTTCTTGCTATTACCCGATTGATCTATGAATGTTCATCAACCTGCGTCATAGGAACGCAAGCTAAAGCTTGCTACTCCACAATTGCTATCTATTTTCGTAGCAGAAATGGATGGAAAAAATGAAAAACATATTCGTGTTTCTGTCTGCTATATTTGTCCTGCTAAATCTTGCGGGGCAAACTCATGGAGAAGGTATACAAGGAGGAAAAACTGTGAAAGAAAACGCTAAACTGGAGATCGTTGAAATTCAGAACGGTGTGACTGTGGACACAGGCGCGGTGCGCTTTGAGTTGCGCAATGGGGGGATTTTGCGCTCTCTATATATTGGCGATAAGGCTCTGGTGGCAGATAACGATGCGCCGCTCCTAACTGCCAGCGTTCTGGAGTCAGAGGAGTATGACGGCTGGAGCGATTACGCTCCGGGCAAGGACATTGAGGCAGCCTATCAGCCTGTGGAACATGAGTATATCCAGAATGCCGAAAACTTCCGGGCTGTGTATACTGGCCGTCTGGACTTTGGATCGGGCGATTCCATTGACTGTGAAATAATACTGACCGCTGACGCCGGCAGTCCGTTCCTGGGGATTTCAGCCAAACTCACACCGCAGGGGAGCTTTAAAGACCGCTTTATTCGGAGCATAGCCGTGAGAATGCCTCTGGCGCTCAACAAGCGCAAGCGCGTTGTTCAGGCGGGCGATCGCGGGGTGCAGTGGAATACCCGACATTGGTATCAGTACCACGTCGGTCCTACAATGAAACTGATGAACGAGCCAGAGCACAATATCTGGCGTCACTTTGCCATCGATCAGAATACAGATGGCGACTATAATATCTGGCGGTCCGAGAGCACTGCCACTTTCCCGCTGACCATGCAGCGCGGCACTCAAGCGCCGGGATGGATGGCGGCCTACGACGAGCAAGCGGGGATACTTTTTGCATATCAGAATTTCGCCCAGCGGTCGCCTAAGTCGCTCAGAGTAATGGCCGATAATTCAGGAGAGGCGATGGCTTACCTCTGGCATCCTGGCTTGCCTGCGCTTGACGTAAATTCTCCGCAGGCCCAGGCAGTATTCGGTGATCAGCATGTCACCGACTGGATGGCCTTCGCTGGTGAGTTCCCTGACTCCCGACCGGACGTGGCGTTAGCAGAGCACTGGGGCGTGGAGAAATTGGCCAGTGATCCGCCAGCGAGGAATGAGATTCCTCTGGCGGATCTAAATCTGCTGGATGCGCCGGCAGCCGACGAAGATGCTCCGCTTATCAGCGGCGGCGTTCCGCTGCCGAAAGGTGCATTGACCGACCCGGACAACGTCCGTTTGAGACATGGCGATGTGGATGTGCCGCTTCAGACGCGTCCTCTGGCTTACTGGCCGGATGATTCCATCAAATGGTTGCTGCTCACTTTCCCGCCGAATGGCGGCGACGTGGAGGATGCAACTGGCGAAGGTGACGTGCTGAGTTTTGACCTGACCCGGCGCGATGGATCGAAGAGCGCCTACAGCCTGAACTACGGCGGCAATGCACGGATAGGCACTCCAAAGGCAGTTTTGAGCGCCAGTCAGAACGGGAATAGCATTTCCATTAACACAGGCCCATTGCAGCTTGAGCTTGCGGCGGATGAGAACTGGCTTCGGAGCGTCAAACTTCTTGGAAAAGACGTCCTTGCGGATGGCGGAGCGCGCAGTTTTGTTGATTTCCTGAACACCGAGGAGATATATCCATGCAACACCACTCACGGACAGGGGAATCTGGATGATGGCGGCTTTGTTCCTGAGAGCATCGAACTGGAAGAATCCGGGCCGCTGCGCGCAGTGGTGCGGCTTCAGGGCATGACTACCTCGCGAGAGCCAATGCGCATGATCGTCCGGCTGGAGGCCTACGCCGGTCGCTCAGTTGCACGCGTTTTCCAGTCGGTTGAGTTCCTGCATAAAGATCCCCGGAGAGCCTTTGTGAGACGAATGGGTATCGAACTGCCTCTGGCATCAACTCAGGGAGCGCGGGTAACAGTTGGCGGTCAGGATGGGCCGGTGGCATTGGGCGAGGGCGTCCGAGCAGGTCTGAAGCAGCATAGTCACCTGGGCTATCACGCATGGTCTCAGCGCGCTGGTGAACGCTTCCTGCGTCTCGACGAGGTGAAGCACCGCTCACGCGGCTGGCTGGACATCAGCAATTCGCAGGGCGGCGTATCCGTGGCGCTGCGCGATATGTGGCAGCAGTTCCCTAACGAGTTGATGGCAGACGTGGAAAATGGGAAATTGGTAGCGTATTTCTGGCCAGAGAGCGGGCCGCTGATGGATGTGCGCCGCTACTCCAACTATCCGCACCGATCAGTGGGCGAATCAGTTCCTTCCGACACCAATTGGATTAACAATAGCTATTACGTGAAAGACGGATTTTTGGGTGTGTCCAGAACTCACGAGATCCTTCTTTACTTCCACGATTCCGACGTTTCCAGTGGGAAGATCGACGCGGTGGCGGCTGACTTCCAGAGACCGCCATTAGTATATGCAGGCGCGGACTGGTATATCAATACTGAGGTGCTTCTGCCGCAGCCTCTGCCGGATCCAGAGCGGTTCCCTCGTATCGAGGCAAATATGGACCACTACGCTCGCTTCTGGATGCGCCACCAGGAAGTATGGGGTTGGTACGGCATCTGGGATTACGGGGATGTCCAGCATCATTATAAAACTGGCTATGGCTGGGTTATTCCACCGGATAAGCTGGCGGAATTGTTAAAGAACCCACCGGAGGACTACGAAGAAATAGACGTGAGCAAATGGCGAGAATGGGCCTATGCCCCTAATCACGAATGGGCCATTGACAATGGTCGATGGGGATGGACCAACACCGAGGGGCTGCCGGGCTTGTACATGCAGAACCAGTATATGCGCACCGGCGACCGGGACATATACTTTTTCGTGGAGACCATGGCTCGTCATGTGCGCGATGTGGATATGCGGCATGATGGCAGATGGTATGGGCGCGGTACCCGACACGGCGTGCAGCACTGGAGCGATGGCAACCATGAAGAGCGCCAGACCACACATTCTGAGTTCCGCTACCATCATTACTTGAGCGGCGACATGGTCAGCCGGGACTTTGCGCAGCGGCTTTACGAGGACATCTACTCGCAGCGGGACGTAAGCATTCACGCGGCACACAGCGGTCGGCTTCAGGGACTTCTGACGTGGTGGGAGATGACCGGAGACCATGAGGTGAGCGCCATTCTGGAGAAGTATATCCCATGCTTTGTCGTGGATAGTGGTCTCTGCGAATCCCCGCAGGTGAATTTCCCTGAGGTTAAGTGCGTCGCGCAGACCAGGGACATCAACGATGGTAATATGTTCTTCTGGACTTTTGGAGCCGGACATGGCATGTTAGAATATTACCATCTGACCAAACACCAGGGCCTGAAGAATGCCCTCATCAAGACTGCCGATCTTGCCATCACACGGCGCAGGCCTGGTAACTTCCGCAAGGCAGTGGCCTTCGCCGCCCGAAACGCGGATGACCCAACACCATACCGTGAGTATCTGGAAGAATGGGCGAAGCGGGACAGGATTCTGGTACAGGTTGTCGTGCATAACCCGGATTTCTACACCGGCCCGCGCAGCATGTTACAGGGCAATATGCCCGGCTCGGCGTTCACCATGAATGATGTAACCTATATAATGACTGTGCTGGAAGGCGATCCAGAGATCACCGGGAGCCGGTTGGAGGAGATAGAGCGCGTTGACAGGGAAGGAGATAAGTTCTATAGTGTGCCCAATCTAAGCTGGCAGTCCGAGTATGATAAGCCTGAGTTTGAGGAATACCTCAGGATAAAAAATCTTCAGCCGTGACAAGAGGGCATCGTAAACTGAAAATGAAACTCACCGCAGAGGCGCAGAGGGCGCAGAGAGGAAAGAGGGAGGGGAGATATAAAGCCCTGGTCTCTCCGTTCTCTCTGCGCTCTCTGCGCCTCTGCGGTGAAAAATCTTACGAGGGTGAGATAATGAAACTCTATCTAGTGTTGATGCTCATGTTGTTGGTTACCACTTACTCTTTTGCAGACTGGCCAGATCTTCGGCTTCGGGATACCGAACGGCAAGCGCAGTTACGTCCGCGGCTGGATCAGATTCGCCAGGAACATCCTCGCATCTTCTCCAAAGACGAAGACTTTGAGGAAATTCGCCAGCGCGTTGAAGCGACACCGGAGATTCAGGAAGTCTATGGCTGGTTGCTGGAGTGGGCGCGGAGTGATCATTTCTATCAGAACCTCTGGGCGACTCCCAATCAGATGATGGCTGTCTGCGTTGCCTATCGGTTAGCTCCAGAGAAACAGATCTTTGACCATGCCGTTGCTATCGCTGACTTTCTAGCGGAGGCCCAGGGAGATAGCTGGACCTGGCCGCGTATCGCCAAAGGATTGGCGTTTGCTTTCGACTGGCTGTATGACGATTTGACGCCAGAGCAGCGTCAGCGATACGGCGAGGCCTCGCTGCACGCTGCTAAAGAGTGCTACAAGACCTGGAGGCACAGCGATTTCAACAATCATCAATATCTGGAGTATGGGCCTGTCCTCTACACAGGCATTGCCCTGTGGGGTGAGGGAATAGACGATGAAACCGCAGAGCAACTCGCATTGGATGGTCTGGATATGTTGGTAGACCACTTCATGCCTGCACACGAAATGGTGGGACAGGGCGACGGTGGCTGGCATGAGAGTATGAGCTATCACGCCTTCTTCACTTATGAGTTCGCCCATCTGATAGAACTCTGGGAAAGCGCCAGCGGCGAGGATCTATGGACGGATTATACAGGGCTGGATGGAGAAGCCGCGTGGCACGTCCACAGTAACCGTCCCTTTGATGAAAAACGAGTCAGCGTGGCCGACATTGGCGGACGAGATGCCTTTGGTACGGCCAATGCGCAGTATCTTGTGCTGCTTCAGCGGAGGCGGCGGGATGGCCTGGCGCGCTATTGGACAGATCGCATCAAGCAGGAGGAGATTCGCCGTCACGCAGCAGGGGCGAACTACTCCCGCGCCGGGGTTAACTGGTGGCCCTACGTGCTCTGGTACGATCCCACTGTGCCGACGATACAGCGAGAGGAATTGCCACTATCACGCTTCTCCAGCGGTCTGGGCTGGGTTAGTATGCGAAGCGACTGGACGCCGGATGCGACTTTCGCCCTGTTTGTCTGCGCTCCGCTCTGGCTTGGAGGGCATCAACATGCTGATAACAACAGTTTTGTCATCCACAAGAAAGGCCTGCTCGCCATTGACAGCGGCGTGTATGAAGGAACCGCTCATCGAGCCAATTACTATGCCCGGACTATCGCTCATAACACGGTGACCATCCTGGATCCGAATGAGCAGTTCAGCGGCGGAACATGGGGTTCTGGAAAGATCGGTCAGGGAAGTAATGATGGAGGGCAGTTGTACAACTCCGGGCCTTATCAGGTCAGTGATGTCAGTCCGGGAGATGAATATCACCGGGGGAAGATCCTGGCCTACGAAAGCAACGATGCTTTTACCTACGTGGTTGGTGATGCAACTCGCTCATATTCGTCCGAGAAAATACGCGAATTCACACGGGCTTTTCTCTATCTTCGTCCGGACGTGTTTGTCATCTTTGACCGCGTCGAGTCTACGCAAGCGGACTTTGTGAAAACCTGGCTTCTCCACTCGACATACGAACCAGAATTGAATGAGGCAGCCGCGAATATCTCAAACGGCAATGGACAACTGAAAATGCGGACGCTCTGGCCAGTTCAGCCGGTGATAACGAAAATAGGCGGAGCAGGGCGCGAATTTGAGACAGATGGGCGTAACTATCCGCCAACAGATAAGAAAAACTACGACCGTGATGAGGCAGGCAGATGGCGTGTGGAAGTCCGTTCGCCGGAACACGCCGAGCGGCAATATTTCTTGCATGTTCTGACAACTGTCGATGAGGATGCGCCAGTGGAACAGTCCGTTGAATTGCTTCAGACCGAAGGCCAGCTTGGAGTTGTCATACGGAATTCCAGCGGCGGCGCTAAAGTACACTTCACCATGGAAGGCGTCCTGACAGGGACGCTGGAGTTGAGCAATGCGGCGGGTACAGTCCATCATCGCTTGCCGTCAGAATAACGTTAAGTAAGTTGCAGAAAAATGGGAGATTGCTTCGCTTCGCTCGCAATGACAGGCTATGGTTATTCTCTGTCATTGCGAGCGAAGCGAAGCAATCTCAATAGCTGAATACCTTTTAAATGGAATGGGAGGGGTAATCATGTACTATCTGGCTTGTATAAGCCTGCTTATTATATCACTGGCGACACACGCGAATGCTGAAACCTACTACGTCTCTACTGATGGCGAAGCGGACAATGATGGCTCGGAAGGTAAGCCCTGGGCTTCGGTTGAGCACGCTCTGTCGAAGGTGGGCGGCGGGCATACTATCATTGTGAAGCCGGGCATCTACCGAGGGCCTATTCAGATTTCCAAGCAATACGCCGGAACTAAGGAGCATCCAACGGTTATCAAGTCTGAGGTCAAATGGAAGGCAGTGATCATCGGAGCGCCTTACCACGTCATCAGCAACGGGGACGGCTGCGACTGGCTTGTTATAGACGGATTTGAGACGCTGGGTGGACACTATGATGGCATCAAAATGAACGGCGATTATAACACGGTGCGGAACTGCTGGGTACACAATAACCAGGCAATGGGAATCGCCATGCACAACCAGAAAGGCGGGGTCATTGAGAACAACCTCATTGAGTTCAATGGGAGTCACGTCCAATTTGACCACGGCGTTTACGCGGATGGAGAAGAGCTGACTATCCGGGGTAACGTTGTCCGCCATAATTCAAGCTATGGCCTCCATCTGTATCCGTCCATCAGTAAGTCAATTATCGCTAACAACCTGGTCTACGGTCAGGTAAGCAGGAGAGGCATTATCGTCTCGTGTCCCCAGGGCGGCGGAAAGAACGTTATTGTCAACAATACAGTGATGGAGGATCATGGAATCATTATCTGGAAAGGCGATGGAGAGATCGTGGCGAATAACATCGTGGTGTCAGAAAACGAAGCTCTCTCGCTCAACGAAAACACCAGTAATGTATTGATAGATTACAACCTGTTCGTGCCAAAATCCGACCGCCAGGGAACAAACGGCATCACCGGTGATCCCATGTTTGTAGATGCTGGAAAGGGTGTGTTCTGGCTGCGCGAGGGTAGTCCAGCAATAGGAAGCGGCTCAACTGAACGTGCTCCAGCCCTGGATTTCTGGGGGCGAGATAGATCAAAAGACCAGCCGCCAGATCTGGGCGCGCTGCCATTCGTGCCTTTCCTCGCTACCGAGAAAGCCCGGGAAAGCTGGGATTATGGATGGGCGTATCACCGCCATAGCGCAAAGAGACTACCCGATTTCTGGGAACTTCCTTCTACGTCTGATAAGGTAGGATATACCGACAAAAAAATCATGAAGCCTTGACATACGCAGAAATATTGTGTATTATATATATGTATATATAAACATATATATAAACATATAAAACAGACGATTTGTACGCATAGGAGGAATGGGCAGTGTCGAAAGAAACTATCCGCACGACTGTTGTGCTTCCCGCTGAGACAGCGGGGAAATTACGTGAACTTGTCCCTAAGCGGAAGCGTAGTGAATTCATAGCTGAGGCAATTGAGCAGCATCTAATGCGAATGGTGTATCAACATGGGCGCGAACTTTCTTTTGGAGCATGGAGCGACGAGGACTATCCCCATTTGCGCACCCACGACGATGTACGGCAATATATCGCTGAACTGCGTGACAAAGACCAGTGGCGATGCTCAACAACCGAGGAGGGTTGATCAATGGCTCTCAGGTTTCTACTGGACACCGATGTGCTCATATGGCATTTGAGAGGACATGAACCGACCGGGGAACTCATGAAGGAATTGGAGCCAGAACAGCCATTGGGCTGCTCCGCGCTATCCGTTTTCGAGATCTGGTCTGGCGTGCGCGCTAAAGAGGAAGCAGCGACTCGCCAGCTTATCAGTGTGTTGCGCAAGATTCCCGTAGATGGCGCGATAGCTTTCAAGGCTGCTGAATACTGGCGAGGGTTCAGACAGCAAGGCGTAACTCTGGGACAGGCGGACGCATTGATAGCGGCTACTGCTCATGTGTTGAACCTAATTCTCATCACTTATAACCAGGATCATTATCCCATGAAAGACATAGAGCTTTACGCCCCAATGCCACAAGTGGAGTGATAACTGATTTCTGTGAGCTTACTAACTTGACTTTGTCACATTAGCTTTAGAATGCTCATCTTTGTCGGTTACCGGTAAACGGGTAAGTCGTTTGTCATTCCAGCGAAGGCTGGAATCCAGT
>SDBU01009356.1_pt1 | contig 10985 bp, 9 predicted proteins | sample 2277071 | NCBI WGS metagenome assembly SDBU01 (sample SAMN10397929, study PRJNA504765) | marine sediment metagenome | isolation source: marine sediment core GS08_GC12, 126 cmbsf | place: Arctic Ocean: Gakkel Ridge, Loki's castle | collected 2008
AGACAGTGTCACCTTCAAGGGCAAGGTAGTGGAAACTATCGGGGGAGTCAAAGCTAATCCTTTCTCCACCTGTGGTAACAAGGACATCGTATTGCTTGCCCTCCATCCCATCGACGACCACGAACCGCCTATTACCGACTTCAGCCATATAAGCCACCCTTTGGCTGTCAGGGCTGAAGACGAGACTGCCTTCCACCACGGCATCATACTTGTTCCCCGCCACCCCGTCCACAACCACCAACCATTTATTTGCGATATAAGCGACCCGCTTGCTGTCAGGGCTGAAGGTGAGAGCACTCGCATTAGCGTATTGGTCGCCCTCCACCCCATCCACGACCACGAACTGCCTATTACGGACTTCAGCGATATAAGCCACCCTTTGGCTGTCGGGATTGAAGACGAGGCTGTTTTCCATAATGGCGTCATATTCCTTCTCCTCAATCCCATCCACAACCACGAACTGTGTGGCGGGCCCGAGGGCCGACGGGGTCTTGAACCTTCTTACCACGTAAGCGACCCTTTGGCTGTCGGGGCTGAAGATCAGGCTACCTCCCACACGGGCCTCATATTCCTTCTCCTCAATCCCATCCACGACCACAAACCCGTCTTCGTTGCTTTCCGCCGCGTAGGCCACCCGCTTGCTGTCGGGGCTGAAGATGACACTGCCTTTCACCACGCCATCATACCGCCGCCCCCTTTGCCCATCCACAACCCCAAACCAGTGGCCTTCCCTGTTTTGAGCTAAAAAGGCCACCCGGTTGCTGTCGGGACTGAAGACGACGCTACCCGCCATGATGGTTCTATAGTCCTCTTGGTCCACCCCATCGACGACCACTTTTTGGTTACGACCCCGTTCAACGGCATAAGCGACCCTTTGGCTGTCCGGGCTGAAGACGAGACTGTCTTCCACCACGGCATCACATGTCTTCCCCTCCACCCCGTCAACGACCACAAACTGTTTGTTGCTTAGTTCAGCGATATAGGCGACCCGCTTGCTGTCAGGACTGAAGGTGATACTGCCTATCACGATGTTCTCGTAGTGCTTTCCCTCTATCCCATTAATAACCACGAACTGTTCATTGTTCTTTTCGGCCGCATAGCCCACCCGCCTAACGTCAGGACTTACTGTGAAAGACGCTGCTATCCACGAAGAGCGGTCAATTTGACTAATCGCTGTTTCGGATACAATCCTCTCCGGTGCTGGTGCGGGCGCTGGTGTCGGTGTGGGGGGTGGGGTTGGGGTTGGCGCAGGTGGTGGCACCGGAGTGGGCGCAGGGGTTGGACTTGGCGTAGGTGGTTCAGGTTGCTGCTCGCAACCAACTAATAGTCCTATCGGTAAAAAGACAAACATGACTACCGCGCACAGAATCAGTAGTATTTTCATTCGACGACACCTCCTTTGTTGGGCAGCTTCACCAATCTCCCTCAGGTCGAAAATGGTACCGGCCACCGCGATATCAATTGGCGGTTCAAGTGCCCTTACTATATTATCATCTTCCCGTCCCCAGTTTCCATTATTTCAAGATTGTTTGACGTGGTAGCACTTGAGTTTAGTTGTCTCTTGAGGCTTTGTCAATGCCGCTAACTAGGAATGAGTACCTGGTTTTGAAGGTGAGCCGAAATATAGTACAATATATGGGACGCAAATGGAAAGTATGTTTCGCCATCTTCCCAGTGTCGACAAGGTGCTCTCTGACGACCGAATCAGGCAACTTGAGCCAGCCTATCCCCATAGCTTGTTGTTGGGCTTGGTTCGGCAGCACCTCGAACATGGCCGCCTGGCTATCTTGGCCGGTAATCCGTGTCCCTCCATTGATGAGATAGTAGAATCCGTTTGTGCTGAAATTTCCGCGTTGGAAAACCCCAGCCTGTGTCCCCTAGTCAATGCCACCGGTGTCATACTGCATACTAATCTGGGCCGTGCCCCACTCAGCAAAGAGGCAATAACAGCTATGAACTCAGTTGCCAGTGGTTACTGCAATCTGGAGTTCGACCTTGATAGCGGAACGCGCGGTTCCCGTAATACCCACATCGAACAGCTCCTGTGCCAGCTAACTGGGGCTGAGGCGGCACTGGTGGTAAACAACAATGCCTCGGCGGTGCTGTTAGCTCTTACCGCGTTAGCTAAGAAGAGGGAGGTAATCGTTTCCCGGGGTCAAGCGGTACAGATTGGCGGTGGCTTTCGCATCCCTGATGTCATGCGCCAGAGTGGGGCCAAGCTAATTGAGGTGGGGACCACCAATTGCACCTATATTGCCGACTATGAGCAGGCGATTTCGCCACGGACAGCAGCGTTAATGCGTGTTCATTCCAGTAACTTCAAACTTATGGGTTTCACCCATTTTGTTGCTCTTGACCAATTAGTAGCCCTTGGTAAGCAATATGACCTCCCGCTATTTGATGACTTGGGTAGCGGCTGTCTGGTAGACACCAGCCAGTTCGGACTTGACCCGGAGCCAATGGTACAACAGAGTGTTGCCGTTGGTGCCGGACTGGTCTTCTCCTCTGGGGATAAGCTCATGGGTGGTCCGCAAGCCGGGATTATTGTCGGTAAGAAGCAGCTTATTGATAGATTAAAGAGACACCCGCTGGCTCGAGCAGCGCGAATTGACAAGATAAGGCTGGCGGGTCTGGTAGCGACACTAATTCACTACCTCAAAGGCGAAGCAATAGACAAGATACCAGTGTGGCGGATGATTTCAGCACCGGTAGGTGAGATTGACCGGCGCGCCAAAAACTGGGCTCAGGCTCTCGCTGGCCGAGCGCGGGTAGTAGAAGGGGAGACTATGGTCGGCGGCGGTAGCCTGCCTGGCGGCACCCTGCCCACGAGACTGGTCGCCATCGGTGAAGAGGGTAGCCGAAGAGGCAAAAACGCCGCTCAAACCCTGGGTCAAAGGTTGCGGCATCGGCAGGTACCCATCGTTGGGCGGATTAGTGACAACGTCTTACTCCTTGACCCGCGCTCTGTCCTTGCTGAAGACGACCAAATTGTGCTTCAAGCTCTCCAGGATTCAGCTAGCAGCTTGAGGCACGCCTGATAGCAGTTAATACTGGAAACGGGGATTCATCATGTTTGTGCTGGGCACTGCCGGACATATAGACCATGGCAAGTCGGTGTTAGTGCATGCCCTAACCGGGATAGACCCTGACCGGTTACGGGAGGAAAAGGAACGGGGCATGACCATTGACCTTGGCTTCGCCTGGCTAAGGCTGCCCAGCGGGCGTGAGGTGGGAATCGTTGACGTCCCCGGCCATGAGCGGTTCGTCAAGAACATGTTGGCCGGGGTGGGTGGTATTGACCTTGCCCTGCTTGTTGTTGCTGCCAATGAAGGGGTGATGCCTCAAACCAGGGAGCACCTGGCCATTCTGGACTTGCTCCAGGTACAAAGGGGAATTGTGGTCATCACTAAGAAGGACATGGTGGATGATGAGTGGTTGGGCTTGGTCAAGATGGAGATAGAAGAGCTTATCGGTTCAACTGCCTTGTCTCAAGCCCCGGTCATTGCCGTTTCAGCTATAACCGGGGAAGGTTTACCTGACCTGATTTCGGCTATCGATGAGCATTTGAACTTAATCGAACCGAGAAAGGACTTGGGGCGCCCAAGGCTTCCCATTGACCGAGTCTTCACCATCGCCGGTGCTGGCACGATAGTCACCGGAACACTAAGCGACGGCTCCCTCAACCTAAGACAGGAGGTAGAGATTGTTCCCGCCGGTCTCAGGTCACGCGTGCGGGGATTGCAGACACACAAAGCTCCGGTTAATACTGCCACTCCGGGGAGCAGGGTTGCCGCCAATTTGGTCGGGGTTACTACCTGGCAAGTACAGCGTGGCGATGTGCTCGCCAGCCCCGGTTGGCTAGTACCTACCATGATGCTCAGTGCTAAGCTACGCCTGCTTCCATATGTCCACCGTCCCCTGCGTCATAATGCTACCGTGAGTCTTCACACAGGAGCCAGCGAGGTAATGGCTAAAGCCCGCCTGTTAGAGAAAGAAGAAGTTCAGCCGGGAGAGACCACGTGGGCCCAGTTGTCACTCAAAAAACCAGTCGCAGTAGTCAATGGCGACCGCTTCATTATTCGTTCGCCCATGGAGACCCTCGGTGGCGGCACCATTGTTGACTCCCACGCTGTGCGACTTCGCCGGTTTCGTCCGGCCATTATTCAAAATCTGAGAGTTAGGGAAGAGGGCACTGTCGAAGAGACTATCACCGCCTTATTGGAGACGAAACAGCCCGTGGAGCTACCGCAGTTGTTGGCTCAATGCAGTCTTGCTGCCAGTGATGCCCGGTCAGTAATAGAAGCCCTTATCCAGCAGGGAGAAGTAGTGGCCATAGGTCAAGAAGAACGCCCTCTTCTATGGACCAGGCTGGGATGGGAGCGACTGACCAAAAGGGCCACTGCCGTAGTCCAGGACTATCACCGAAGATTCCCAGCCCGTCCCGGCATACCCAAAGTGGAGCTGAGTAGTCGGCTAAAGCTAGGGGCACATTCCTCAGCAGCTTCGCAGAGACTTTGCGACGGCGGCATTTTAGTTGAACAAGGGGCAGCCGTTCGCTTACCCTCGCACCACATTCGGCTTACTCAGGCTCAGCAGGCAAAGATAGATGCCTTTGTGCGTTCCTTGGCCCAAAACCCGTATGCCCCGCCCGGCGACCTTATCCCCGAGCCAGATTTGCTTAATCTGCTCATTGAGCAGCGCCAAGTGGTGAAGGTAAGTGACAGTGTAGTCTTCTCCACTTCAGCCTACAACGAGATGGTTGAAAAGGTGGTTGCTCACATCAAGGTACAGCGAAAAGTGACGCTGGCTGAGGTACGAGATCTGTTTAGAACCAGCCGGAAGTACGCCCAGGCTTTTATAGAGCACCTGGACGAAAGGAAGATAACCCGCCGCATTGGTGATGAGCGGGTCCTGTGGCGGGAGCGCATGGGAGTCGAACCCATCGACGACACCGTCAACACCCCCGGACGGATTTGAAGTCCTACACCCGGCTACAGGATCGTTAACGACTCATTGGCCGATTACAGCAGCGAGGGTACCGATGTTGCGGTATCAATCAACTCTTTGAGTTTAGCCTCGACGTCCTCTTGTCTCCTCGCTTTTTCCTGCATCAAGTCAGGCATCATGGCATAGTATTGCCTGACTTTCTCCACATTTTTGAGTTGGGATAGAATTACCGTAGTCCTCAGCGTGCCTTGGTTCCGAGGGTAATCGCCGTACCTGATTACGGCTTCTGGGGCTATATCTCTAAGGCTGTCTCCGAGTTCCTTGACCAGGTCCATATTCATTTCTGCACTTGGTGCCGATAGCAGATATAGTGCACTAGCTGCATCCTGAGGGTTGCATGCCAGTGATAAGTTACTTATCGCCTCGTTCATCGCTTGTATACCCTTGTGGGTTTCAGTACTTTTCTTCCTGAAGTTGCGCGTGCGATAAAACGGCAGTCTAATCGATGGCAGTCCTGAGCTGCCATAGCCTAGCACTGTCCATCCCGCCAGAGTCCGTATTATGTCCCCGGCATCAAGCAACCTAGCCCCAATGTGCTTGGCTTTCTTCTCTTCACCGGTGCAAAGTAAATCGTAGAATGGCTCGACGATCAATTGGTTGATTGCGGCCATGTTATTCAGAAGTGAAGCGTCCTTTTTTACGTACCTTTGGTTATCAACCAGGAACACCGCGCTGGCCATCTCGTAAGTGGCCTTAAGGCAGGTAGCTGAGTTATGAATCGTTCTGGCCTCTGTTGTCTCTTCATGCCCAAAGGGCAGGACAACGAGGGCATAGACAGGTTTGTCTTCATGGCGGTCCTTTATTCTCTGCGCCATTACGGGCATTGAGCCGGAACCGGTGCCCCCGGCCGCACTGGCAACCAGCAAAAAGGCATCTGCCTCATAAAATCGCGGTGCTGTCCTTAACGCGTCAATGACCTTGTCACCATCTTGTCTGGCTATTTCAGCACCAGCTTCATTTATTTTGCCGACACCGTGACTGCCAGTCTTGCGATTTCCGATAAGGATTCTGTGCTGGTAATCTGATTTTATAGAGGACAGGCTGCTTAAATCAGCAATATCAGTGTTTACAGCGAAGGTACCGGCAACAATCTCAATCCCACGACGAAAACGTGCCCTGGCATTCAGTCGACTGAACTCGTCGGCAATCTTGCTGCCACACTGTCCAAAACCCACGACTATCAGTTTCATTTCTCACCTCCGTGTTAAAGTTGGAGCAATTTAGTCTTGCCCTAAGTTTGACTCAAGGTCCAAGTTCATGCTATTGAAAGCTTTCACCTCCCATCTGTTTTCGGTTAGACGTATACACTACAATTGTAACTTACCTGGCTTGAATGTAAATAGGGAGATAGTAGCAAGTGGCCGTGGTACTATAGAGGGATGGACTAAGCGGTTTTCATTGACCAGCAGAAGGACACGAGCCCGGCGGATAGTCCAGGCTATTCAGGGCGAGACTGAGATGCGGCGTAGAAGCAATGAGGTGCAGAAAGGAGTTGCTTAGAGAGCTGGCTTGGAGTGTCATCGTACTACCGGGCTAGCTATCCCGCCTCAGGTGCAGTAAGCGTCGGGCGACATTTTGGCGGGAGCGCATGGGAGTCGAACCCACCGAAGACACTGTTAATGCCCCCCGACGGATTTGAAGTCCGCGAAGCCCACCGGGACTCATCCGCTCCCTGACCTAGAGCAAATCAAGTATACATTACTGGGCTACGTGGCGCAATGATACCAACATGCTTGAGGCTTACTAATCAGTTCAGTTTCTATTTACGATGCCGTGGTAGGCAAAGAGGTAACCACCTGGGGACGCTTCCGGTGCACGAGCTTGGCCAGCCAGATACTCATCTCGTATAAAATGATCAACGGAACGGCAACAAGGCTCTGATTGATAGGGTCAAAGGTAGGGGTAATTATGGCAGCGATAATGAAGGCGAAGATAATTGCTGGCTTGCGCTTATCAGAAAGCCATTTCGGCGTGATAATCCCGAGCCTTGCCAGAAAGGTGGTCACCACCGGCATCTCGAAAACAAGACCGATAGCCAGAAGCAATCTGGTAATGACTGACATGTAATTGCCAATCTTAATCTGAGGGGTGGCTATATCGCTGCCGAAAGTCATTAAGAACTTGGTTGCTGGTGGTAGCAGGATGAAGTAGCAAAAAGCGACACCACCGGCAAACATCAGCGCTATCCAGGGGAGTATCAGGTAAACATACTTCTTTTCCCTAGCGGTAAGCGCCGGGGAGGCAAACATAATGGCTTGATAAACTAGATAAGGCATTGCCAGCACGATGCCACTGGCAAGGGACACCTTCATATAGGTGCCAATCATCTCGGTCATCTCAATGAAGATGAGGTTAATCCCGCCTGTCGGCAGCATCAAAATATAGAAAATCTGCTTGGCAAATACAAAGGATATGATGGTAGTAATTAAGACGGCGATGACACTTTTGATTAGGCGGTGCCGAAGCTCAGAGAGATGCCCGAGAACAGTCAACTTGTTATCATTGCTCATTCCCGTCAATACCTTGTCCGCTTGCAGCCCCGTCACCCTGCTGGTGCGGTGGTGGACGCTCTCTCTCCTTGTCCTCTATCTCCTTAGTTACCTGTGCCGTCAGGTCAAAGGTGGCTTTCCTCAGAGTACGCGCCATTTTCCCCAGCGTTCTGCCAATCTCGGCTATCCTACCCGGCCCCCATATTATCAAAGCAATGACCAGGATCAGTAATACTTCCCAGCCACCAATGCCCAAGAAATCCATTCCCCCTCCCGTGCCTTAGTACCCGCCGGGGCATACCAGATGTCCAGCAGTTCAATCTTAGATGGAACAAGCGCTTGGTACTATCGCCCAGCCCAATTTCTACTTCTTCGCTTGACTCTTGACTACCTTCGCCCTGGCGACCTTCTTTGGTCTTGGTTCCTCCTCTTGTTCCTCCTCATACTCGCCGCGCTGTCCCTTCCGGAACTCCCGTAGCCCCTTGCCAATAGCGCCACCAACCTGGGGTAGTTTGCCTACCCCGAAGACGACGAGGATAATTACCAGGATAAGTCCAATCTCCCACGGTCCTATTCGAAATGGCAGCATTCCTTATGCCTCCTCCCAGATATCGGCCCGGTTATAGATTTTCGGTGTCGTTGTATTCCTTCACCTCGGTACTGGTTTGTTACTACCGTACCCGTATTCCCAGGCTCGACCATCTATGCCCGGTGTAAACAGGCGCTCCGAGATTATTATAACCTCATCGCTAACCCGACGCAAATTAACGGCCTCGCATTATGACCTCATAACTTTGTGGTAGGGGAGGGCACCAAATCACCCATTTGGGTGATTTACTAAATTAATGTACTAGGGTACTATTGGGCTAGTTGGTAAGCATAATTATCAAGCAATTTAGCAGAGAAACAGCGCGTAACAACATTAGCAGCAGACGAATTTTGGGGGGCAGAGAGATGACATTGGGGAGCAGAGATATAACAACTGATATTCTTGCCGATGTGAAGCACATATGCAGCGCCAATATCGAAGACCTCCTCCAACTGGCAGAGGAAACAGGGGCATCAGACCTCCACCTAACGGTCCCTTATCCGCCATCATTGCGTGTCAATGGTGTAATTGTTCCTATTGAGGACACATCGTCACTGACACCCGACGATGTCACCAGAATATTTGAATCGATCACTACTGAAGCTCAGCGAGAGACTTTCTACCAGAAGCTTGAGCTAGATTTCATGTACCAGATTGCTGGTTTAGCTCGCGCCAGGGTTAATGCATGCTTACAGCAGGGTAGCCTGAGTATTTCCTTCCGCATCATCCCGTTGCGCGTGCCGACAATCGATGAACTAGGTTTACCTCAGGTCTGCGAAAGCCTGGCAATGAAGCACCACGGGTTGATCTTGGTCACCGGGCCCACCGGCGTTGGCAAGACAACCACTATGGCTTGCATGATCAACTACATGAATCAGCATACCGCCCGAAAGATTGTTACCATTGAAGACCCCGTAGAGTATGTGCATAACCGAGACAGAGCCATGATTGTTCAGCGTGACCTGGGTAATGACACCAGGTCATTCAGTGACGCCCTGAAGCACGCTCTGCGACAAGACCCGGATGTCATCCTCGTCGGCGAAATGCGTGACTTGGAAACTATGTCTACCGCGCTTACCGCGGCCGAAACCGGTCATTTGGTAATTAGCACGCTGCATACCATAGGTGCTGCCGATACCATAGAGCGCATTATTGATGCCTTCCCCCCCTATCAGCAGCAGCAGGTTCGTCTCCAGTTATCGCTTGTCCTTGAGGCAGTCCTCTCCCAAATCCTGCTGCCCCAAGCCGATGGTAGCGGAAGGGTGGCTGCCTTTGAGATAATGCTGGGAAGCCTTGCCATCCGCAATCTGATCAGAGAATCAAAGACTCACCAGATTAACACCGTTCTGGAAATGGGTTCCAACGGGGGCATGCGGACATTAGCCCATGACCTCAGGCGGCTGGCAAGAGCGGGCACGATAAGTATTGACCGCGCACTAGCTCAGGCGTACGGTTTGCCAGAGGAACTAATCAATGTTCAGCCTGGTTCCTAATCCGGGTCATACTTGTACCCGTTGAGTTGCCGAACGGCGGCTACACCTTTTGGTGTGTTTTCGCATGTGCCCTTGGTCATTCCTCAAATATATGCTCCGCCCCTTTGAGTGGGAGGCGACACTGTAGTCACTGAGAACCACCTTGATGTAGGGAGGCAGGGCCGGAGCAGTTGACTCTGCTCCGGCTTTTTGTGGTTCTGGTTAGTTGTCAGGTGAGCACACGACGTTGACAAGGAATTGCCAAAGCCCATATAATGGACAGGATTTCTTCTCGTTGATGAGATGCAGTATTCAGTGAAAACAGAAACCTGGTCTTCGTCTGCTGTTTGAGCTTCTTGGCTATTATGCCGTTGGTAGAAGGGGATAACTGTCGTATTTGAAGGTAAGACATAAATACGTTGGTTGTTACCCTTCAGGTCTCATCGCAGGCCTCTGCCTGATTGCCAGCCATATTGTACCGCGGCATCTTAAGATTCTTCGATGCAGGGTACGTATTGCGTCTTCCCTTCGATACCCAGATCGCCGGTGGGATAGGAGCTGCCCTCTTCGCTTATGCCATGCTGGAAAGAGGTAAGGCGAAGAGCGCAAGGAGGGCGTAAGAGAGAAACAATGATAGCTAACTACGGCTTCAAAGATGGGTCAGGTGACTGGTTCCTTGCCGTTGACACCGATAAATGCGACGGCTGTGGCAAATGTGTCGATGATTGCCCGGCGAATGTCATGGAAGTAGGTGACGACGAACATGACCCGTTCCGGAAAGAACCAGTAGCTAAGGTGAGAGAGGAAGAGCGCAAGAAGCTCCGCTATAGTTGTGCCCCTTGCCGACCTGGCTATGGGGAGAGTCCGGCACCCTGCGTGGCTGCCTGTGAGCCGGGTGCTATTTCCCACTCGGAGGGATGGAAGCTCCTGTACGGGCGCCAATAATCACGTTCCTGGCTTGTTATTTCTGGGGCATAAAATACAATGGTAGAAGTTGAGCCAAAGATAGTAGCTTTTCTCTGAAGAAGGAATTCGCCACTAGGGTGACTTATTGAGAGTTCAACCGATTTACTAAGTGCGTTGTAGCTGTGTCTGGGACACGGATATACCGGCGAAAGGCAGAACAGGCATCAAGCCAGTTCTGCCTTCTTGTTTGGCAGGGACGGGTATTTGACATAAAGCTAAGCAACAAGGCTTGAGGTTGAAGAAGGGATACGGTAAGGCAAGCGGCAAGAGTTTGACCGACTGGCGAATATTTCAAAACCTGTAGACAAAACCATGTGAAATGGGAGCCAGCAAGTTACGGAGACCGGTGAACATGTGGGAATCAAAAGGCTGTGTCCCATAACTGGTGGAAATTCGATCTGGCCATATCCTATACCCTTCTGCCATCTCAGTCAACCCGTTTAAGCAACCAGTACTTCCTCT
>SDBU01009357.1_pt1 | contig 10984 bp, 8 predicted proteins | sample 2277071 | NCBI WGS metagenome assembly SDBU01 (sample SAMN10397929, study PRJNA504765) | marine sediment metagenome | isolation source: marine sediment core GS08_GC12, 126 cmbsf | place: Arctic Ocean: Gakkel Ridge, Loki's castle | collected 2008
GAAGAGCTTTTCTCCGGCCCGGTGTTCTTGCCTGAGAGAAACATCTAACATTTTCACCCATCGACGGTAAAGATTGCAGAAATGGCTATATTGGTAGCCCTCTGGGTTTGCCTGCTTGTACTCATACCAGAGAAGCTGTAAGGTAACGCTCTTTTTCTTTAGCTCATTGTACAAATACTCCATTGAAGGCATCTGCCGACTAACAGGGGTCCTATTTTCGGTGCCAGGGAAAAGGAGCTTTTCAATAGCCGCATCCTCAAAGTTACCAGGAAGGGGCCACGAAAGGCCAGCTGCCTTAGCTCTGAGAAGGTAATCCCCAACAGTGCTGTGGGAAATAGAACAACTCTTGGCGATCTGACGGTTGCTCAAGCTTTTGTCCCACTTTAACCTAAGAACTTCATTGATTTTTCGCATAGATAATCTCCCTTTTGCCATAATATCCTCCTCGATAGTTTCCGAGGAAGAATACAGCTGCTAAGCTCAATTATCCAGCGTCACTATATGATTCTATATGACCTCAAATTGGTCGGAATGCTCCGGAATGGGTGGTCGGAATGCTCCGGAATGGGTGGTCGATTTAAATCGGAATGGGTGGACGGAATGGCTCGGAATACGCACCAATAGATCCTCCTCAGATCACACCTTTCTCTAAACTGAGATCTGGTACTAACACATATGGGAACATAGCTGGCCAATTGTTTACTTATGCTCACACATGCCAAAATCTGAACACACCTCATAAATAGCCTATCCTCTATTCCAAGGCCATTTTGCACTCTGTACATAGTGAATTTTGCAGACAAAAATATCTTTATGATATAATCCATGTGTATTCCACGGAATCGTGATGAGTATTCCACACGAAAACGGATGGTCATTCCATGGCAAAGCGGCCAGAATTCGAAGCTGAAGATCCGGCAAGGGGGAAGATACTGAAGCCTTTGATCCCCCTGACAAGAAACAGTAGAGTCAATCCCTCAAACACTTCCAGAAGCCGCTCTGTGGTAGGATGCTCGGTCGCCCATTTGGGATTCCTGGGGCATAAAGGCCCTTCAACGCCTCTCCTTCCTCTTCCAACCTTCGCCTCACTACATACTCGAGTACCTTCAGAAGCCGCAAAGTAGGCCATTCTTCTTCTAAACATGAAAAGCCGCCAAGGGCGCATCTAGGGCCTTGGCGGGATTTATTCCTTGAAGCGACTTTCTGAGAGGATCTGAGGAAAAAGGATAGATGAACGATATCTTTATCCCGGAATTTACTCCTATTGTATCCTAAATATTACTCAGCTGTATACGAAAGGATAAATTGAGAATCTAGAAGTCAGTAGGCAAGCCAGACCATTCAGCTTTCCAAGTAGCATTGCGGTAGGGTTATGGTACCACCGAGGGAGGCTGATCTAAATATCACGACAGCGGAATGGGTTGGGCTTGCATCGCGCACTGAACCGCCTGTTGTCCTCACCCGGGCGGTGCTAGCCTGTACGGATCCGGTGGCTCTGGATTATCATGCCACCAAATATCTGCTCTATCCCAATTCAAAACTATTAGTACATAATCCTGACGATAAGAAGGGCCCGCTACATCAATATTTGGTGAAGTGCGCGGAAGAGGGTGGGTGCATATTTGACGAAAGACATGTAGCGGTAAAATCTTATGATTTTAAAACTAGCACCTTTCAACGCAATAACGACCTGGTTATCGTAGGTGAAAAAAAGTGGGGGCGTGATCTCAAGAGCATTATGAAGTATCTGTTTCTGAGGTATTACAAAGGATGAGATGAATGAACGGCTGGGTCCGTGCGATTCTGCCTATCGATAAGAATTGTATGTAAGAAATAAAAGAAAATTTTTTAAAACCAGAAACCAACATAAAAGACAACGACAAGAATATTAGTTACATTTACAAGACGCTGTCAGCAATGGGGAACCTTGACGAGCTTCAAGATCCATGAGTCTATACCGGATTAGTTAGCAATTGATTTAACTTAGATGGAGTAATAATAATTTTAGATTTAGAAAGTAAGATAGTAAAGCGTTCGTTGGACAAATTAGAGGCTTATTTGGATACCACCGACCTAATAGGCTATGATCCATACGATGCACTAAATAGCCAGATTCTTTCAAAGTTTTCCTTCAACCGAAAATTATTGAGGATTGTTTATACTCAAACTTTAAGAAGATTACCTATTAACCTCCGGTCCTTACTTAGAATAGGAAAAGATTATAACCCAAAGGGACTCGGTCTTTTTTTGACCGGTTATCTGAAGTTATACTCTTTATATGGAACTGAAAAATATCTTCAAAAAATAAATGAAATAATTACAATCTTAGAAAGAGTTAGAAGCAAAGGATATAGTGGATACTGCTGGGGATATAATTTTGACTGGCAAAGCAAGGCTGGTTTCACTCCCAAAGGTACACCAACGATCGTTAATACAGTATTCATTGCTCATGCCTTTTTGGATGCTTATCAGTTATTCGGTCAAAAACGCTTTTTTGAAATAGCAAAAAGCTCTGGCGATTTCATACTAAACGACTTGCATATTTCAAAGGCAAATAATTTTTTCTGTTTTAGTTATACCCCCTTTGACAAATCAAAGGTTCACAATGCCAGCATGTTGGGTGCTGGGCTTTTAGCCCGGCTGTATTCGATTAGCAGAGAAGATAGACTACTAGAATTTGCCAAAAAGGCTGCAGGGTATGTGACAAGTAAACAAAGGCCAAATGGTTCCTGGTATTATGCCGAAACCAATTACCAGCGTTGGATTGATTGCCATCATACTGGATTCGTTCTCGAAGGCCTGTATAATTATATCAAATTTACCGGAGATAAAACACACTTTACAAATCTCGAAAAAGGACTTGAATTTTTGAGAAATCACTTCTTTCTAAAGAGTGGAATGACAAGATTTTATTACGATCGTGACCATCCAGTGGATATTCATTGCCCTGCACAATCTATAGTTACACTTGTTAGGTTAAAAGATGTTCAGGATAACAGCAAATTACTTCAAAGAATTGCCTGCTGGATTATTGACCATATGCAGGACGAAGGTGGCTTCTTTTACTATAGGAAGGGAAGATTTCTTATAAACAGAATCCCCTACATAAGATGGTCCCAAGCCTGGGTTTTTCATGCCCTAACAACTTACTACCTTCATTTGCAAAGCACTTCCTTGCAGAGTTCGTCAAATGGTTAAATGGTCTATTAGTTAAATAGTTGTTATCATTAGAATATAAACCAAGGCCAGCAAAATTGGACATTCGCAACAGGTTGAATTTGTAACAAATTGAAATCACAAGCAATTTTATACGACAAATTAACCAAGAAATATAAATGCTTAGATTTCAATGCTTTATCAATGGGAAATATGTCCAATAATTTGGAGCAAGATTGAACAAGTTTGTCAGAAGTTAGTGACCCCGTTGTAGACTTTCTAATACTGTCTACATCATCCGAGAATTTTCCGTTGAAGGATAAGGATAAGACATTAAGAAAATCCTATGAGTCCTCAGGACATACAAAAGAGAGAGGAAGGGTTTTGAAAAAAAGTCTCAAAATATGGGTTGATATCGGACATTCTCCCCATGTTGCCTTTTTTGTTCCTATTATCAGAGAGCTTGAAAAGGAAGGCCATGAGGTTGTCATTACAGCCAGGAATAGTTTCCAAACATTCGATCTCCTCGACCTATACGGGCTCAAATACAAAAAGATTGGCGTTCACTACGGGAATGACAAAATCCTCAAGATTTACAGCCATCTCATCCGCGCGATGCGGCTCCTTTTTTTCGCTCTCGGTGAAAATTTTTCGGTAGCAGCTTCACATGGATCACAATCGCTGCAAATTGCAGCCTGTCTTCTGAGAATTCCCCAATGTATGAGTTGCGACTATGAACCTTCGTTTGAACCCACATTCGGCAAGCTCATGAAGGTTTTGAGAAAGGTTATTGTACCTGAAGTTGTCCCTGACGACGTCCTGCTCAAGACTCTGAAGCCCCAACAGATCAGGAAATACCCTGGCATCAAAGAGGATGTCTATGTGCACAATTTTCGACCTGATTCTGGACTGCTAAAAGCGCTCAAAATCAGCCCTAAGGACATCGTGGTGACTCTGAGGCCGCCAGCCACATATGCTCACTATCATAGTTCCGAAAGTGAAAAATTGATGGCTGGTGTGATTAGCTTTGCTCTCAGCAAGCCGGGGATCACTCTCATATTCCTTCCAAGGACTCATAAACAGAAAAAAGAGGCTATTCAGCTTTCCAAGGAGCATTCCGGTAGGGTTATTGTACCTCCGAGGGTTCTAGATGGTTTGAATGTAATCTGGAATTCTGATCTTGTTGTCAGCGGCGGAGGCACCATGAATAGAGAAGCCGCCGCTTTGGGTATCCCGGTTTATAGCATTTTTCAAGGTCCCATCTGTTCAGTGGATCGACATTTGGAAAGAGAGGGGAAACTTGTTTTTATCGAATCATTGAATGATATTGAAAAAATCAGATTGGAGAAGCGAGAACCTGTGATGCAAAGTTTAAAGAAACATTTCAATCTTTGCTCTTTTCTCGCCCACGAGATTATTACTACGGCTCTGGATAGGTAGGTCTTCTAAATCATGGCTCGGTTAGATCGACATTCTTAGAGTTCATACTCCATGTCAGATAATTTTTATTTGCATTTCTCGGAACATACAAAGCAACTTCAGGTACACTCGGACCTTTACAAAAGAAAGAGTAAATTATTTTCCTTTGACTTTTGATATCCCTATTTGACGATTGGATGTTTTGAAGTTGTTTAAGAGAAATTGAGGAGCCTGAGGTAAGGCAAATCTTCAAAAATGGTAGAATCAAGAAAATATGAGAATAGAGGAAGAGTTTTGAAAAGAAGTCTCAAGATATGGGTTGATATTGGGCATTCTCCCCATGTTCCCTTTTTTGTTCCTATTATCAGAGAGCTTGAAAAGGAAGGATATGAGGTTATCATTACAGCCAGGAATAGTTTCCAAACATTCGATCTCCTCGACCTCTACGGGCTCAAGTACAAAAAGATTGGCATTCACTACGGGAATAACAAAATCCTCAAGATTTACAGTCATCTCATCCGTGCGATGCGGCTCTTTTTTTTCGCTCTCGGTGAAAATTTTTCGGTAGCAGCTTCACATGGATCGCCATCGCAGCAAATTGCAGCCTTTCTTCTGAGAATTCCTCAATTTATGAGCAGCGACTATGAACCCTCGTTTGGCAAGCTGATAAACGTTTGCCGAAAGGTTATTGTACCTGAAGTTATTCCTGATGAACTCCTACTAAGAACTCTGAAACCTCAAAAAATTTCGAAATACCCTGGCATCAAAGAAGATGTGTATGTGCAAGATTTTCTGCCTGATCCTGCACTGTTAAAAGAGCTCAAAATTAGCCGGGAGAACATAGTGGTTACCCTGAGGCCACCTGCAACATATGCTCTCTACCATAACCCTGAAAGTGAGGAATTGATGGCTGGTGTTATCAACTTTGTTCTCAGCAAGCCAGGGGTAACTATGATAGTCCTCCCTAGGACAGTCAAACAAAAAGAACAAGCAGTTCAGCTTTCCAGAGAACATTGCGGTCGGGTGATTGTACCTTCGAAGGCCCTCAATGGGCTGAATGTGATATGGAATTCTGATCTAGTTGTCAGCGGCGGAGGCACCATGAATAGAGAAGCCACCGCTTTGGACGTCCCGGTTTATAGCATTTTTCAAGGTCCCATCTGTTCAGTGGATCGATATTTGGAAAGAGAGGGGAAACTTGTTTTTATCCAATCATTGAATGATATTGAAAAAATCAGGTTGGAGAAGCGAGAGCCTGTGATGCAAAGTTTAAAGAAACATTTCAATCTTTGCTCTTTTCTCGCCCACGAGATTGTTACTACTGCTTTAGGTTAGGATTATAGCTGTGCTTGAAAAAAGAGGAGAGCGTTTCTAATGAAAATATGCGTTGTTGCTGGAGCTAGGCCTAATTTTATGAAAATCGCACCCATTGTTACCGCGATCAAGAAGTATAATCAGTTAAGTAATCGACAGATTAATTATTTTATTGTTCACACCGGCCAACATTATGATCGCGACATGTCTAAGATATTTTTTGATGAGCTGGATATTCCTAAACCAGACATTTACCTGGGTGTTGGTTCTGGCTCTCATGCTGAGCAAACGGCTGAAATAATGAAGCGCTTTGAACCTGTTCTAAAGAGGGAACGGCCAGATGCTGTTATAGTCGTGGGCGATGTCAACTCCACCGTTGCCTGCTCCCTCGTCGCCTCTAAGATCGAATACTCAATAACCCAATCAACCAATCAACTTAATCAACGGCGCCGCCCTTTGGTTGCGCATGTGGAAGCAGGCCTCCGAAGTTTTGACCGAAGCATGCCAGAGGAAATAAATAGGGTTCTAACCGATGCCATTTCCGACCTTTTGTTTACTACTGAGAAAAGTGCTCATGAAAACTTGCGCCGCGAGGGAATCCCGGAGGAGAAAATCCATTTTGTCGGAAATGTTATGATCGACACGCTCTTAAAACACAAGGAACAAGCCCAAAAATCGCATATACTCTATACTCTCGGGTTAATAAAGGATTATTCAACCGACAACAGTCAACTGACAACTGACTACTGCGTCCTGACCCTTCACCGTCCCTCAAATGTCGATAATAACGAAACCTTCATTGGCATCATTGAAGCGCTGAACGAAATCTCAAATGAAATACCAATCGTGTTTCCAGTGCACCCCCGCACCCTTAACCGAAGCAGGAACTTTAATTTCGAAAAGAATTTCAATTGGACACTATACAAGTCAATAACCTCAAAGAACCCAATAAACGCAAGTAACCCAACAAACTCGAGCAACTCAATAAACCCAATAAACGCTATTAACCTGATCCCCCCTCTTGGTTACCTTGATTTTCTAAAGCTTATGTCCAATTCAAAATTGGTTCTAACGGATTCTGGGGGAATTCAAGAAGAGACAACTATTCTCGGAATACCCTGTGTTACGATTAGGGATAATACAGAGAGACCAGTTACTGTCACGCATGGTACCAACAGAGTGGTCGGAAGGAAGAGAGAAGGAATCATCAAAGGAAGTCTTGAAGCAATGAAAGATGGATATTCGGAATTTCATACCCCCCCTCTTTGGGATGGGAAAGCTGCCAAGAGGATTGTAAACATTTTGTCAAAATCAGTCCAAAAGGAAAAATAAAGAAAACTGGTTCTATTGAGATTTCCATAGGCCACTACTATATCAATATTTCCGGCAAGATCTAAGTAAACTTAGCTTCATGTCACCCCCGGGTCTGCACGAGTGCTATCAAGGCCCTTTGTTTGAAAAACTAAGTCAAACGTCATGCACATGTCATAAATTGGAATGGCCTATTAGAGTGCAAAGATTAAGATTGAAAAGCTTGAATCAGAAAACCGGGGCCATCGTTGTGGGGGGCCATTTTCAGGGGCTCGGCGTAATCCGAAGTCTTGGGAGGAGGGGGATACCTGTCTGCCTCCTGGACAGTCAGTTCCCTATCGCTCGTTTTTCCAGGTTCACTAAGCTGTTCAAAATATGCCCGCCACCTTCAGACCATAAGAATTTTCTGGACTTCCTGAGGACCTTGGTAGAAGACCATGGTTTTCACGGTTGGGTCGTCATACCCACCGACGATGAGACCGTTTATTTTCTTTCAAAGAACCGCGATGAATTGGAGCGGTATGTTAGAGTCTCGGTTTGCCCATGGGAGAGCATACAATTCACCTATGAAAAGAAGCTCACCTACCAGAAAGCAGAGGCATTGGGGATTGCGATTCCAAAAACTTATTGCCCAGTGGAAGAACATGAAATTGAGGCATTGAAAATTAAATATCCGCTGGTCATCAAGCCTTCCATTGTTAAGCATTTCTACAATAAGACAAGAATTAAGGCATACCTCGTGCAAAATCATCAGGACGCTGTCCAAAAGTACAGGTTCATGGCCTCGATAATCCCCCGGGAGGAGATACTCATTCAGGAATTCATTCCAGGGGGGCCCCGCCATCTTTTCTCTTACTGTTGCTACCTCAAGGATGAAAAAGTCCTAGGAAAAGTGATTGCGAAACGTCAGCGGCAGCACCCCATGGACTTTGGACATGCCAGCACATATGCAGTCAGCATGAACATCCCAGAGTTGGAATCGATCAGCCTCAAGTTTCTTCGATCCATCGGCTTTGAAGGTATCGCAGAAGTTGAATTTATGCGGGACCCAAGGGATGATAAATTCAAACTCCTGGAGATCAATCCGCGCATCTGGGGATGGCACACCCTGGCTATCCGTTCTGGCGCCGATTTACCCTACATTCTTTATCAGGATTTGATCGGAGGCGAGCCCATACCGAGTGACTTCAGAGAGAATGTGAAATGGATTCGTCTCGTTACGGATATTCCCACAGCCCTATCAGAGATTGCAGGGGGAAGACTCTCCTTTAGAGAATATATAGATTCCCTCCGAGGAGAGAAGGAATTTGCCGTGCTCTCCTTTAAAGATCCTGGTCCCTTTCTAGCTGAGTTAGTATTACTCCCCTATCTCTGGTGGAAGAGAGGATTTTAGTAGGGATCAACATGATGCCATCGAATATAGAGATTTTCTTCTCAACAACCCTGTTAGGATTGGTTCTCCTTACACTGCTCGCATATAAGTTGCGCTTTGGTCTTTATGCAGGGCTTTTTTGGGGAATTGTTATCGGAGGACTTGCGGGGTTGATCGTGCCACTTGAAATGGGTGCTCTCGGTCTATCCGGTCGTTTATGGAGCTTGAGCCTTAGTTTTGTAACGATCTTTGGATGTTGGATCATTGTCATCTTACTGAGATTCTACCGCGACCCAGACAGAATACCGCCTCACGGGGAGAACCACATTGTGTCTCCTGCAGACGGAAAAGTCATGTATATAAAAGAAGTTCAGCAGGGCAAGGTTCCTTTATCGGTAAAGGGAGGAAGACAATTTGAGTTAGTCGAGTTGACTCGAACCAATTTAATCGAAAAACCGGCCTATCTCATTGGGATCGAAATGAGTATTCTGGATGTTCACGTGAACAGGGCCCCCATTCAAGGAAAAATTGTCATGCAGAAGCGTATCAATGGGGACTTCATCTCGCTCAAAGAACCCGAAGCGGTCCTTCGAAATTCGAGACTGACCACTGTAATTGAAAATGGATCCGTGCGGATTGCTGTCATCCAGATCGCCTCACGCCTGGTGCGATTGATCGCTTCTTACGTCAAGCCCGGAGATGAATTATCTCTGGGACAAAGATTAGGGATGATCAAATTCGGATCTCAAGTGGATTTGCTCATTCCACATATCAAAAGTCTCAAGATTGAGGTAAAGGCTGGTGACGGAGTCAAGGCAGGAGTTTCTATAGTTGCACAATATGATGGAAACTAAAGTAACTGAAAAATGAATCCTGTCTCCAGAAGAAAATTCTTGAAGAAAATAGGGACATGGATAAGCCTCACTCCCATCTTTCTATTCTTTATTAATAAAGTAGCAAGGGGTAAGCAGAGGAATTTTATGAAAGAAAAGGGAAAAGTTCGGTCTTCAACCGCCTTATTGGACCACAAAAAGGATAACGAGAAGACAATATCGCATATATATGAATGTAAAAACGGGACACCTGAACAAAACATGGCAAAGGTAATAGAAATGTTAGGTGGGATAAAAAAAATTACTGGGGAAAATGACATTGTGATTATCAAGCCCAACGCGCAGTGGAAAAGGCATGGAATAACCAATACCAACACCATCAAAGGCTTTATTGACCTCATATTGGATATTCCTGATTTTAGAGGTGAGATCATTATTGCAGAAAATCATCATTATAACCCGGATAATGGCCGAGGCTGGACTACTGAAAAGAGAAATGGGGATTACAACTTGAACGAACTAACGGAGTATTACAATAACATAGGTTCTCCTAATGTTACAAAATACCATTGGCATGATGCTGGCTCAAATCCCACTCCTCTTCAGGGTAATGCTGGAGATGGTCGCATAGTTAAAGGCCCGAAGGGTGGTGATGGTTATGTTTGGTCAGATGAAGAATATAACTACCAAGGCAGAAAGACAAAAATGACCTATCCCATTTTTACCTCTGCTCAGAGCGGCAAGGTAATCGATTTTAAGAATGGTATCTGGCAAGATGGAAGGTATACGGAGCAACCTTTAAAACTTATCAACTTTTCAAGCCTTAATCACCACAGCAAAACTTTTGGCGTCACTGCCTCTATTAAAAACTATTTGGGAATAGTTGATATGACCTGTGGCTTCCAAGGATCAGAACCCCCTGGATATTACAACTTTCATTATATTGCTTTAGGATGGCCTAAAGACACATTAATAGGAAATCTATTTGAAGAATTTGCGACATGGCAGTACATGAGAAGATCTAATTTCTTAAGTAAGGCTATTCGAAAAATTTGCCCAAATAGCGGAGCACTTGGAGGAGCTGTTGGTCGGTTTATGAAAACCATAAGGAGGGCTGATCTAAATATCATATCTGCTGAATATGTAGGCCATGAAGGTAGATGGAGTACGCCTGTGCATGCAAAAACTGTCTTAGCTTCAACTGATCCTGTTGCACTTGATTATTATGCAGCTAAGTACCTCCTTCTTCCTTTGGGAGGTAGTAAGAAAGCTTATAATGATCCTGATAACTCAGAAGGTGCCTTCCGCCAATATTTGGAGCTCTGCCATGCAGAAGGGATTGGAACTCTCAATGAAAATGAAATGCTTGTACATAAGTTCGATTTCAATAAACGATAATAGTCGGTTACTGACCATAAAAGGGTGTTAAATCTCATAGAAAAATTCTTGTTTACCGCAAAGACGCAAAGAGCGCAAAGGTTTTATTTAGTCTTTGAAAACCACGTCCTGCCCCGCATAGCGGGATCTTCGATGGGCGTGGTCAGAGACCTTCGGCTTTGCCAGGAATTGTCTCTGCTTT
>SDBU01009358.1_pt1 | contig 10984 bp, 5 predicted proteins | sample 2277071 | NCBI WGS metagenome assembly SDBU01 (sample SAMN10397929, study PRJNA504765) | marine sediment metagenome | isolation source: marine sediment core GS08_GC12, 126 cmbsf | place: Arctic Ocean: Gakkel Ridge, Loki's castle | collected 2008
CACCTCGTGCCCCAGATAGTAGCCAGTCTGCCGGCACCCCTGAACATCATACCAGGATCCAAAGAATGGGCGCACCGAGACACACTGGTCCGCGGATCGCAAGAGCTCTCGCGCCGACCAGCCCTGATTCGCGTCGCACCAGGCCAACCACGTTTCGGCAAGCACCCCATGCTGCATGTGCCACGAGTCATTACCCAAGATCCGGTGCTCGCAGAACTGTGCGAATCCTTCCTCATAGAGCTGCCACAGTGCACCCGTTCCATCCGCTAGGCTAGCCTGTCTCCGCCACTCCGAGTGCACTATATTGCCGAGCTCGTGTGCGAGCCAATCCCGCCAATGCCGTCGAATCCGCCCAGCCGCACTCTGTTATGTTCTCAAGACCCAAAAGCACTGCTGGGCTATCCGCATAGCGGGTCGCCCAACCGGCCCCGCACCCAATACCCACGTAGATCACAAACACCACGCTGCATCCAGGGCTCACGGATCGTACGGTTCGCTCCCAGATCAGCAGCACGAGTTCAACCAGGCTATCGTGTGCCAGCTGCATGTCTGGCAACCGGCTATCTAGAAATTGGAACACACGTTCACCCGCAATCGAACGCCAGTCCACGCCTTGTTCCGTATAATCATTTTGCTGCTTCGCCAGCAACTCTGGCCATTTCCCCAGGTAGAGTCGCGCCCAGATGTCAATCTGCTCCTCAATAGTATGCCCCGGTAGACTGGACAAGGTCTCGAGGAAACCCGGATAGGTGTCGATGATCGTGTGACCACAATCAGGATGCATCATTAGTATCCCATCTCTGCCTTAATCAGTCGCGAAACAAGATTCAATAGTCTACGATTACGTCGGAAGCTTGTCGCTGAAACCGAAGAGATCTGCGAAGCCACTAGCGAGAGCTTAGCAACGCATTCAACATTGACGCGGCCCTACGATCGGGCAGTGACCACCAGACCGCGAATCGCGGCTTGTTTGAAATATTGACTTTGTTCAGGATTTGTGTTCGCTACTACAATTGAAAATGCGATTATTGAATTAATCAATAACTTAGAATGTCTGATCCTAATATTCATAGATATTGCTTCTGTTAATAATTCCGCCGCAGTGCAAAGCTTGACAATATCGGTCAGATTATTTGGTTAAATAATCTTTCCAGTTGTTGTTGGACAATTCATTACGGTGAGTCGAATGCAGGAGAACGTAATTATTAAAACCGGTTAAGTCAGCAAAAACGAACAATATCCCACCCTGAATTTTATGATAATACCAGGTTTCATACGGCTTTATGTCAATCTCACTTTTAAATTGCTCTATGTCGTTAGGAAAACCGTAAATAATCAAAACGCGACCGCGATCGGTTGCCCAGCCCTTTTGATCGCCGACACTGAAACGGGAATTAGCATTTTTAATGCGGCTAAGATACTCATTTCTAAAGATATGTGGTTCAATTAGTACGGGCTTTTTCTTATTCCAGAATTCAACCAGGTAGTATTTTTTTTGATGAATGGAAGTCAGTTCATTGTAAGCGGTGATTTCGGAAGGTTTTGCCAGATATTCCAGATAGTCAAACTCCTGATCGACAGTTGCCATATCAAAGTCGCTGAGGGCTTGCATGATTAAATCGCCCGCTAACTGAAATGCCAGGTTGCCAGGGTCGGTGTAAATAAAGGATTTACTGGTCTGGGATAAAAGCTTATTGTTGGTATCTTCCAGATAAAATACAAACTCATATTTTCCGAGCGGTAAAGTCGAAAGATTAAAATAACCGACTTCAACGCTGGAATCGTTACTGTATTTTTTCTTCTGTGCTTTGTGCAGGTATTCCTGTCCATCTGTGCCGATCATCATAGTTTGAATGGTATAGATTTCAGGTGTTTTCGCAGGCAGCAGATTATAGGCTTCCAAATAGTAATAAAAATGGGGATGGGTCGTCAAAATCTGGCGACTTGGACGTGGCTTGGCTTCGTATGTGTTTTTAAACAGGCTGGGAATTGGATTGATCGGATTCTGAGTTATGGTCAAACATAACTCAACATCGCTTAACGCAATTTGTCCGGCAGGGAATAATTTTGGCTCAATAATCGATTTTATAGAATTGGAACGGCCTGAAACTTCATCGGAAATGTCAATTACCAGTTTTTGTTTTATTTTTGGTATTTTAAAACCAATTGCCCCCACCACTGTTTTATTGCCATCGTGAACCGTGGTATCCGCGGTTGAATGGGGAATCCGCCAACTGTGATTAAAGGTCAACGAGTCGCTGGTAATCGAAAAAAGTTTTACTTGCAGGCGTAAAGCCCCGGACAATGAACCATTTTCCCGTATGTAATCCAACTGTGACTCATTGAAGGAATAATATAATTCGGCATAATTAGTCAATTCATCATATTTGTATTGGGCCAGATCGACATTCACTATCAATGGTTTGGCAATACATGGGCTGACCATAGCTATTATAATAATAATAATTAAAGCCCTGGAAATAATTGGCTGAATATTGTGTGAATTGTTCATGATGTTTGTACGCTTCCAGAAATATTTTTTTGACCCATACAAGTGTACTGCCCAATTAGTTTTCGATGCAAGCACAACCTGCTGGGTGAACATCAACGGAACTGATGCTCAATTATATAAAAACAGCCTCCAACAATAGGATTAAATCAGAAATGATCGCTTGAAAATGGAAAATTATTCAACGATATAATGAAAATTGTAACTTGTTGTATATCAGAAGGATATTAAATCATACTCGATTAATTTATTCACCGATTAATGAACTATTCTACCGCTTATAGATTATTATTAGGTTTATTTTTATAGAAAGTGTACGTTAATTTCACATATTCGTATTACCAAGGGGCCGCTCGGTTAATGAGGCGGCCCTGAGTGCATATTGATTTGACCCTCCTTACTAGGATTCTATTCTAGTGGGGGGCGAAAGATATGCTAAGCAAAAGCTAAAAGGCCAAAAATAATGAAAGAGACGATTTTTATCACAGCGATTTCCATATTGTTACCTGTGATGTTGTTTGGTGCCTCAACCGGTAAAGTTACTGGTGTGGTAAAAGATACAGAAACGGGTTCACCCCTGCCCGGTGCCAATATCATGTTGGACGGTACAATTTATGGTACTGCCACCGACATGAATGGTATTTACATGATTCTGAATATTCCACCTGGCACTTATGATCTATCCGCCAGGATGATCGGTTATAAGAAAATGGTCGTCAAAAATATCAGGATCAATGTCGATCTGACTACCAAACAGGACTTTATACTAGACACTGAGGTTTTACAGGGTGAAGAAGTTATAGTTGAAGCTACTCGCCCCCTGATCCAGCAGGATGTCACAGCCAGCCGTACGATTCAGTCCGGTGAAGAAATTAACGCCATGCCGGTTGACGATTATGAAGGGGCAATGACAACAGTGGCAGGCGCTGTGGTTGAAGATGGCACGGTTCACTTCCGTGGAGGCAGGACCTCAGAAATTGTTTATCTGCTGGACAACATGAGTATGTCCGATCCGCTTTCCGGAAATAATGATACGGAAATTAGCAATTTTGCGATTGAAGAAACCCATATCATGACCGGTGGATTTTCGGCCGAGTATGGAAATGCCCAGTCCGGTGTGGTAAACGTTATCACCAAAGACGGCGGATCCAGTTTCGACGGTCGTATTCGTTATTTCACTAGCAATAATAGTTTTTCCCGGTCATTTTCGCGGCAACTGACTGATGGTGAAGTTGAAGAAAACCGCCAGCGGGTCGAGTTCATTCTCAGCGGTCCCGATCCTATTTTATCGCGTCTGCTGCCGATCCCCGGCCAGATCAATTACCTGTTCACAGGTGATTTTACCGATACTGACGGTCGGTTTCTGAACGAACATAGGGAGGAATACTCGGTCTTTGGAAAAATCAGCTATCGCCCGATTCCCCAGTTCACAATCAAGGTCAGCGGTCTGCAGAACCTTTCCAACTTTGACGATTTTGCTAATCTCTGGAAACGGACTGTTTATGAAGACAGGCAGGTTAAGTATGCCTTCCGTGATGATGATGGAGATGGCCGGAACGATAATGGTAATTATATCGAAGGCTGGTATGATAATGGTGCTCTTGACACCGAAGATAGCAACCATAACGGCTATCTTGATTATGTCGACGTGAATGGCGATGGTGAATGGAATGCCGGTGAGCCGACCGAAGACCTGAATAGCAACAACGTGCTCGACATGGAAGACCTGAACCACAATAATTCGGTCGACGAGTTCAATATGCTGGATCATCTGGCCGATATTGAATGGCTGAGTAATAAGTTCAGTGTTTCGATATCACACCAACTATCGGAGCGGACATTTTATGAATTGACCCTCCATCGTTACTATACTAAGAACTGGCATAATTCGTTAGAAATTATCAATGAGGATATCGATGGCGACGGCAAATTGGATATGGTTGATGAGTGGGTCCTGACTGCCAACGGATCCTATGTCTGGAATGACATCGATGGCGATGGTTATTTCGACCGGGGAAATGAAGATCTGAACGGTGACAATATTCTCAATGAATATGGCGTGGACATGTATGCCGATTATAACAGTAATGGTTATGTCGATGCAGCGGAAATTGGTCCGGCCCCCCGGGAATACTATGAGCGGATGGGTGACAAGGATCCTGAAAGTACCTGGCTGGCCTGGGGCGATATCCCCTCTGGGGGACAGAAAGATTACGACGGATTTTATACCTATGGCGCCGGCACCACTTGGGATCGTACCAGCTGGTATCTGGATGAAAGCCATGTCTACGGCCTCAAGTTCGACCTTGAAAGCCAGGTGACTTTGAACCATAGTATTCGTACCGGTATTGACGCGGGGTATCAGAATGTCTTCCGCTATGATGCGACCGATCGCTATGGTTATGGCGAACACTTCAGAGTCAAGCCAACGAATTTTGCTGCTTACATCCAGGATAAAATGGAATTCGGTTCCATGATTATGAATGTGGGACTGCGGTATGATTATTTTGACGCTAACTGGGATAATTATCCCAATAATGTCGATGACCCGACCTGGGATCGCGGCGATGAACAGCTTTTTGTCGGTAGCGAGGATTTCAACAATAATGCCAAACTTGATCCTGGTGAAGACCTGAATGGCAATGGTGTGCTGGATCAATCCTGGATCGCCGAAAAATACCATAAACGCGATGGAAACGGTGACCCCGTCTATGATGCGTACGCTCTGCCGGTTTATATCGTTTATCCCGGCGAAATTAAGGATCCGCAGAAAGTTGAATCGCAGGCTTTCATTAGTCCGCGGTTCGGTATTTCTTACCCCATTACCGTCAACGACAAGATGTTCTTCAGTTACGGTCGTTACTTCTCCAGACCGATGGGGAACCTTCTGTATCGCAATCTTGAATTTGATATGGGCGGTGGGTTCCCGGTGATCGGTAACCCAAAACTTGAACCTGAAAAAACCTCCGCTTACGAAGCCGGTGTTAAGCACGCCTTCAAAAGCCAGTCAACCCTGGAGTTGAAAGGTTTCTTTAAAAATGTAACCGGCCAGACTGATTCACGAGCGATATATTTTACAGTCCGTGACTGGTACGCATTCTACTATAACAGCGACTACGGAACGACCCGCGGGTTTGAAATGACCTTCACACAGCGGCCGTTATCGCTCCGTTATCTTGGTGTTGGTGGTATGCTGACCTACACTTATTCAGTTGCCAAGAATAAATCATCCAGTACTTTCGACGGGTATCTGACGGAATGGGCCGGAGATATTCATCCCACGGAAGAAACCTACACCGACTGGGATCAGCGGCATACGGTTAATTTTAACGTGGACGTGCGGACAACCAAACGGATGGGCTCTCTTCTGGGCGACTGGAGGGCGAACTTCCTCGGTCGCTATGGTAGCGGCATGCGCTGGACCCCGCCCAAAGGGCAAGATAAAGCCCAATTGGATAATACCGAAGAGATGCCCTATACATTTACGGTTGATGGTAGACTTAGTAAAGTGTTTACTGTGGGCGGTTTGAATCTTGAATTCATGATAGACGTACGGAATATCTTTAACCGTAAAAATATTGTCGATATTTCTGATGAAGAATGGTACAATGCCGATCAGGATGGCAACGGCGAACCGGATTACGACCCGGAAGGCAAGTATGATGATCCATCAGTATACGGTCAGGGACGTGTTGTAAGGGCAATCTTTGGGATCGATTTTTAACGTGAGAACAAAATGAAAACTATGATAGTAAAGAATTATAATGATCGGCGTTGGATTGCGAGATGCTTTATCTTGATGTTTACGGTTTTACTGGTGGTTTCAAGCCTGGCGCTGGCCCGTCGGCCAAACAACTCACGGCCTGGCCGGCCTGACCTGCATAAGACAATGGCGCGCCCCATACCTGAGTTTAAAGCCCATACAATCGGAACGCTTTGGGAGGTTGTAACCAATTATGGCAGTTTCGGTGATCCGAACTTTGAGACCACCGGTCGCCCATCGCTGGAATGGCCCGCCGGTAAAAAATCCAGTTATTTGTACGATGGTGCAATCTGGGTTTCTACTATTCTAAATGGCGAAAAATGGAATTCCGCTTATTTCTACTCTCTAAGCGAATGGGAGCCGTCGGAGGGCGAATCGTTTTTGATGGGTAACGATGAAGTGGCAGCGGTAACCAATCCGATTTCGATTCAAGACAGTTGGGCGGTATTCGATGACCTGGCTCCCGATACCGATCACAAACCACTGGGAATACGGGTGGTTCGTCATGGTTTATCATGGAGTATGCCGGCATATGATGATTTTATCGCTTATCAATTTGATATCATCAATACCGGTCTTAATGGCGACCTGCGGGAAGTATATATCAGCTTTTGGTACGATCTAGACGTTGCATCAGTAGATGCGTCAGATAAACATATTGATGATTTAGTCGACTACGACGGTTGGGATGGAAACGACACCGATACTGACGAATTGGATATTGTCGATCCACTGGATATTGATAGTGATGGCGAGACAGGGTATGATGCGATGGGACTGCCATTCGCAGATCCGCGTAACGTTGATTCGGATGGTGGCGATATCGGCTACCAGCCGGAACGAATTGAACCGGATGGGATTTTTGACGAATACACTCTGATTGCCGACCCTAAAGGTCCGGTGGTGCTGGCGGATGTGAATGTTACGATTGGCGAGAATGAGATTTTAGCCGGTGAACCGCTGGTAGATAACAACGGCGTTGAATTTCATGGGTATAAGGTGCCGCGGAACATGTCATACATCTATGATGCCGATAACCCCACCAGCTCCGATAATGATATGGGTGAACGGGATTTATCACCACCCGCCACGGGTTATGTTGCCGGCCGCATGATTTATGCTGATCCGACTCCAAGCGATTATTTATTTGATAATCCCGACAGTATCTATCAGCGGATTCCACGTTCCTATTCCCACCAATGGTGGAACTGGGAAAGCGACCCCGATAATGATGCCGAGATCTATGATTATATCGTTGGCCAGCACGAATTCAGTCAGGGCTATCTGTTTTTGCCCAATCCATTCGATGTGGGGGCGCCGGCGTTTGACTACCGCTTCCTCCATTCGGTGGGACCCTACGACATCGCCTCCGGTGATACGATTCATCTGGTTTGGGTTGAAGGTGTTGGTGAGGGCCTGAAGGGTATTCGGGAAGTCATGGATAATGCTTTCTCCGCCTATTATATCGGCAGTGAATGGAGCACTCCCTACAATCCTTCTGATTTCCGGGGCGATAAACACTGGGCCTTGCCTACCCCTCCTGCTGCTCCGAATCTGCGTTACAGTCCCGGTGAAAACGGCATCAAGCTGGTCTGGGATAATATTTCAGAGATTACTCCTGATACCAAAACCAAGGAAATCGATTTTGCCGGATACAAGGTTTATCGCGCGGTTTATTCCCCCAGTAGCTGGACCCTTATTGATGTAATGTTCGACATCGATCAATTTGAAGGCGATATTTTGTATTACACCGATACCGAGGGCGACACCTTGGGTTCAGTATTGAAATCCGAAGCCAAGACCGTTGCCAATTCTTATGAAGATAATGGCGGCTTTACCGCCTGGGGCGATACGATACAAGCGCCGATTACCGGTTTACCGTATTATTATTCGGTAGTTGCTTTCGATACCGGAGACCCTGACAACAATCTTCTGGCGGCCGAGAGCGGTAAATCCAATTACCAGAAAAATGATGCAGGCGCGCCGGTTCCGGTATTTCCAAAACGGAATTATGATGCTGCCTCGACATTTGATTTGAGCAATGTCAAGGTTGTTCCGAATCCCTACAAGGGAACCGGGCAATTTGAAAATGTTTATGAAAGCAAATTAATGTTCACCGGTTTGCCACCGGCAGCAAAAATAACAATTTACAGTCTGGCTGGCGATCGAATCATATCGATCTTCCACGATGATGGTACCGATATTGAACTCTGGGATATGTTGACCCGGAACGGGCAAGCGGTGATCAGCGGACTTTATCTGTATGTGGTCGAGACAGATGACGACAAAGTTGTTGGTAAATTTGTAATTGTGAGATAATCCATGATTTTCAAAACATTAATAAAGCAAAGATTGTCACAACTGGTTATTATTACCGTGGTATTGGCCCTGACATTCCCGGTTTCTGTATCGGCCCAGAGTTATGCTAAAGTAGGTATCGTCGGTGGCCAGTTTCTTAATATCGGCATAGGAGCCGAAATCGTTGGAATGGGCTCTTCAGCCATGGCCACGGTTGACGATGCTCAGGCGATGTTCTGGAATCCCAGTGGACTGACTTCGGTAAAAAATACCAGCGTATATTTATCACAGGTCAACTGGTTTGTCGGCGTGAAGTATATCAGCGCCGCCGCCGCCAAAAACCTGGGCGGGATTGGGACGGTCGGCTTATCGTTCAGCTATCTGACATCCGGTGATATGGATGTGACTACCTATAATGAGCAGGAAGGAACCGGCGAAACCTTTGGGTACAGCGATTTGATACTGGGGATCTCCTGGGCCCGCAACCTGACTGATCGCTTCTCTTTTGGCGGTACGGTTAAATATGTGGTGGAAGATTTCGGTTTTAACGACGATGTCGATGGAACTGCGGTAAAAGCCCAGGCAATTGCCTTTGATATCGGCACCCAGTATATAACCGGCTTGAAATCCCTGAAAATGGGATTGGCGGTTCAGCATTTCGGATCCGAGCTTAGCCCTTCAGGCGCCTACGAGGATATTATCGGCTACGACTCCAAGGCTCAGGATTATATCCGTGTTCAAGCCAGGGATTTTAAACCCTACCCGATGCCGATGGTCTTCAAGGTGGGGGTCATGATGGATCTGCTGGATATCACCAACCATAAACTGACGGTTGCTGCCGATGCCCTGCATCCCAGTGATAACGAAGAGCGGGTCAATGTGGGAGCGCAATACTCAGTGTACAACACCCTTCATCTCCGCGGCGGTTATATTTTCAACGCTGACGCGGCAACCTTTAGTCTGGGGGCGGGGTTCACCCTGAAAGGTACTCAGATCGATTACGCTTTCAGTCAATATGTATTGTTAGACGGACTCCACACATTTTCAGTTGGATTTAATTATTAATCCAAAGGTTTGCCTGTGTTATTCAATGGACAGCTAGCGGATTAATTAATCGGATCAGGAGGATTACTCATTGTTGGTTCATAGTAGAATTCAAAACAGTAAATTGTTGAACAAAGCTTTGATGACAATGGCTTTGTCGCTGGTTTGTATTGGCGGGTTAACGGCTCAGCAAACAAGCCAGACCGAGGTGTTCTGGGCTCATAATTACCAGTTTTTTGCCTATGATTACCGGATTGGAGCAACCCTTCAGAAGGAAGGCGAATTTGCCGATTTTTATGTGGAAAATGCCCGGGTCATATCAAGTACTGTTGATGCTGCCGGACAGGTAATATATATTGGTACTGCCAATGGCGGTGTCTTTAAACGCGGATATTCCACTGACAGTTGGGTCGCTATTAGTGACGGGCTCGAAGAAGATAGCAACCGGGGTGGCTTTGCCGCAATCAACGACCTGGTTCTGAATTTAGCGGGGACACTGATTGCCGGCACCGATGAGGGTATCTATACTCTGACCGCCGATGAAAACAGATGGCGGCCCCGAGGTATCAGTCTGCCTATATTTGACCTGATGATTGTTAACGATACCGTTTATGCCGCCCTGGGGCACTATCTCTGGGACGCTGATATCGATGAAGATGGTGATATTGATGCCAACCTGGGCGTTCGCCGCAGTATTGATGGTGGTATTAGCTGGACCAATTTATCGACCGGTCTGCCAGTCGATGAGGATGGTGATGTATTACCCGTATTGTCGGTAGCTGCCACTAGATCCGGTGTACTGGCCACTACTAACGCCGGCCTGTACCAGATTACAAATAGTAATAATTATTGGCGTGCTTTCTCGCGGCCACTGGTTTTGTCGTCACCGCAACTCACTGTTCAACTTCAGGAATCAAATCGTGACGAGGCTGAGCAGGGCGGTGATTGGTTTCGTTGGTACTATCGTTGGCTGACTGTTTCAAGTGCAGCTGTCAACCCCGATATTGAATTGGTAATTACCGTGGACCCGGCTCCGGCTGGTATCGGAACGGCCGATACCTACAGCCAATGGGTGTGTCCCCTGACCGATGGCATTCTGGGCGACGCCGGCCGCCAATTGCTGGAGTTGGGTGTACTCACCGGCTTCCATAACGTATCCGGTGTGTTTTTCGGCTATGAAGATATCGCCTTGACCGATATGAAATATGGTGATCTGACCGGTGTAGCAACAATTATCAATCCCAAAAGTAAGGCGTTATTGCTGGTGGATGACGCCACCGACCCCGAATATGCGATCGGCGGTCAATGGGCAGCGGTGACCTTTGATGATGGTGTCAATGTATATAAATGGTCTGCTAAAATCGACCCGC
>SDBU01009359.1_pt1 | contig 10984 bp, 5 predicted proteins | sample 2277071 | NCBI WGS metagenome assembly SDBU01 (sample SAMN10397929, study PRJNA504765) | marine sediment metagenome | isolation source: marine sediment core GS08_GC12, 126 cmbsf | place: Arctic Ocean: Gakkel Ridge, Loki's castle | collected 2008
ACCCCTATTACACCGACATTAAGTGTCTCATTAGAAACTTTTGCAAAAGATTTATTCGCAAGGTTCAGAATCATTGGAGCAGCAGCAGCGGCTGCACCTTTGCTTATAAAATCTCTGCGGGTCATATTTTCTTTTTTCTTCATCACTAATAACTCCTTTAAGTTAAATATTTCAAATCCTTTAAATCTCATATTTAAATTAAAAAATTAATAGAGCTCTTTAATATAAATATTTCTAAACTGCATAGGAAAACCATCACCATGTTGTTGAACAGAAAATGGCCCACTTTCAGGTACCCCGGGAAGTATAGTGTCAATTATTGTCTTTCCGTTGAGAACTACTTTAATCTTTTCACCCACCATAGTAATAACAAATGAATTCCACTCTCCAAGTGGTTTATCTGCTCTTTCAAACGGGATCATACTTCTTCTAACCTTATTAGGTAATTTTTTATCGACCATATAGCCGTGTATTTGTCCGGAACCGCAAGGATTGCTCCAGATATTTACCTGAGCTCTCGGATGGCAGCGAAATACGAGCCCACTGTCACCTGCATCCATCACTTTAGCTCTAACAGGTTTTCCGTTCTCATCAATAGCTCTATTCCCATTATAATCATAAAAAGTCCTAAGCTTCTCAACCGCTTTTCCAGGAAGTCGAAATTCTATTTTCAATATAAAATCCTTATACCATTTCTCTGTCCAGATAAGGCTGTTTTTTCCTTCACCGGTATTTTCAAGTATACCATTTACTGCTCTCCAGTGATCATGGTCAGCATCTTCAACAAGCCAGCCGTTTATTGTCTGACCATCTAAAAAAGTCCAGCCGTTTAATGTTTTCCCATCAAAAATAGATACAAAACCATCCCCTTGTTGTGAAAAGCTTACATTACATAAAATTGCTAAAAATATTCCTGCTGCTGTGATTGCTCTAAAAAACTTCATGAATTTTCCTCCTTATTTTTATTTTTAATTTATAGATAGTTAGTTGACACTTTATCTTTTTTACCAAGGTTTTTAAAACAGCTTTATTTTTACTGATTCTTTAGCAGTCTCAATCTATAAAATCATTCAATTTTTCAATTGATTAACTAACCATGAAATAAGTTCTGGTCCCCCAGTATCTTTTTTTATAATCAAGTTTTTATAATAACCAGATTTTTGATATGCTTTTTTAACCATATCCATTTGCCCTTGAAGTTCTTTATCCTCAACTATATAATTTCTGCCATTCACAAATCCCTCTATTAGTAATGGCATGGGAGATAGATTAGCACATATATCACTTATATCTCCCACCTTCAATATTTCTGGAACAATAATGTCTGGAGGAACATAATTAAAATTATCATTAAGAATAGATAAATATCCGATTAATCCGCCCCTCACAGCTACAGTTTTTATCTCATTATGATATAAAGCCGTCAAGAGGGCTAAATGTGCACCAAGAGGGCTGGCATAATGCTGTATCTGTGGTGATACGGGTTGCCTGTATAATTCATCAACCCACAAATCCTCATGATTAGCTGGTGCAAATGAATCTCCCCACAAAGCTATCTCTCTCGGATTAATATTACTCAGCCTCTTAATATATGTTAAAACTGTGCGAACATCTTTGAGTCTCTGGCCAATTAATGTTTTTCCGAGTTCCATTTCACTATTTGCCAAATCTTCACCTCTATTATATTGGTCGGGAGCTGTCTCTCCAGTTCCCCGAATATCAGGTAAACACACGGCGATTCCATTTTGAAGTAACTTTTCAATATCTTTGGTCCTGTCTTTAAGAAACCGGTCTTTCCCTCCTTCCGAAAGAGCAATAACTAAAGGGAATACGTTATTTCCCGGAATATCCGGCTTAAGTATAAACATAGGTACAATTATACCCGGTTCTGTCTTCAAGGTCAATGCTTCTACCGATATCCCGGATAATTTTTTCGACCATAAAAGCTCGACGTCAGGGGATTTATTTGGTTCAATATCTATCAATACATCTGACAATTGTTCCATTAAATCTGTTCGTCCGGAAAAAGCATCGAGGTTTGCCCGTTTGCTGCGTGCTGAATTAAGTAAATCTTTACCCATTTCCAACGCAATTTCGTGCATCGGTTTTCGATTTAATTTACTCGAAATTTCAGGAGTTACACAGAGCAATTCGGAGTCAGGCATACGTCCTCCCCTCTCCATCGAGGTATTTTTGTCTTTTTCCGAAGGAAATGGAATATCTAACCACTTTTTTAGGACCGGAAACATTGCTTCACGATGCACTGCTCCAATACTCGAACAATGACTTGCTCTTCCTGCCCTCATCATCCCGTAACCCTGAATAGTCGTTAAATTCTCATCAACTCCGTACAAACTGTATACTTTTTTAAAACGAGGCCAGGTGGGAACCGACACTGAAGGATAGCTGGGACCTTCATCTCCTTCCCACCCAAATTCATGAGCATATATGAATTTTCTTGGTGCAGATGCATTATAAATAAACCATGGAGTAATTTTATTGGATAAACCCTTACGGATTCCCCAACCCTGCCAATAAACTCTGCCATAGTTAAAAGGTATAACGCAATCTATACGTTCATCAAAAATAGCGGCAACTGCTGCGGGAGGCCCCCCACCCCAGGTAACCGAACCTATCAATGTTATTCTATCCCTGTCGATATTATCCATTTCATAAAATAAATCTACAGCTCTAATTATATCCCACGCTATCCATCCATACCTGCTTTGACCAATTAAATTAAGCTGCATCTCGATTAAATATTCAGACTGATATGCCTGACGATACCATGGAGTTGTTTCTACACGTTCGCCGTGCCCCAGAGTTTCCAATATCAATACGGCACAACCAGTCCGTGCCCATATAATACCACAGTCTTTTAGTTCGCCCTGCGTTTTGGGAGAATGATGACTTGGAATTATAATGATGCCGGGCATATTTTTTGTCGGATTAACGGGAAGAAAAAGATTAGCTGCAACAAAAAAACCCGGACGGCTTTGATACACGATGTTTTTTACTTGATAACCATCACCTTTATATGTACCTCCTTCTTGATATAAAAGAGGAGAACGTGTTTTAGGAAACTCACCCAAAGAAGTTTTTAAAACCTTAATTCTTTTATCGCGAAATCTTTCCCAGTCTTCTAATGTTTTCACATCATCCCATTCTTTATGCTCTTCCATTGCCAACATTGTGACTCTTTCTCTTATATTATTCTGTAACATTCTTCGAATATCGTTATATTTCCTTTGTACTCTTGAGAGAACATAAGAATTCAACTCGGACAATTCACCAGCCAGCCCGCTCATGTGAGGTCTCTTATATTCAGTCTCCGTCATTTCAATCTTAGATGGATTAATGCGTGTAAGATTAAGTCTTCTATAACGGCCAGGTGCAAGGAAATAAGGATTCTCAATAACAGGTATTGTGGTTATTTCCCTGGGTTCTCCAACTCTGGATTGACGAACACGACCTATAAGAACTCTCAAGTTCTGAGGAATACTTAACTCTCCAAGTCCTTTGGCTATTTCATCTAATGGTAGATTTATCCTTACATACCAGGCATCATTTACTATCAAACTATGCGCCTGTATATTCCCATTCCAGGCACTTGAACTGACATTATACATACGAGGTCCGGTTCCTTTTGAATCTCGTATTGCTCCAGCCGGATTGACAAGTATTTCAATTACTGATGATCCGTTTGTGGCAAAATAAATACAAATATGATCATCGCTGCCAACATTGCTATCACGTGCTCCCACATCACAGTCAACTCTCTCATCTTCTGTACAGCGGAAAAATACTGCTAATGTTTTATCATCACGCACCCACTTAATCTCCGTTGGATAATCAGGTTTTCGCGGATAGGGCTCGTTTCTTGGCAAACGAAATCCCGAAATTCCATTCCAGAATGGGTCATTCCACTTTGTATCTATAGAAGGAACTAATTGAACATATCCAACATTAAGTGCCGGTTCTTTATTACCAATTAAAGGAGGAGAAAAAACAGGGGCGGGAATTCCTGATTCAATTTCACTTATCTTAGGAATTTTAAATTCAGTAATATTATTTGAAGCCAGTAATTTCCATCTGAACTCAGGAGCAAGAGGTCTCCTCGAACGTATTTGCTCAATATCAATTTTTATTATATTGCTTAATTTATGTATGTTTAATTCATTTAACGGGATTGCTGTTTCAACAGTCCAGCCTTTATTGTTTATGTTTGCTGCAGTAAGTATTCCTGTACTTGAGACAATTTCTCCATCTCGCTCAACTCTATATGCTCCCAACGGATTAATCTCTAACCGTAACTCTGATTCCTTACCGCCAAGAGTATTGAATTTTATCTTGTATAACAATCTGTCTTCAATCGCTGGAGAACTGGTTGCATTTTTTTCCCAAACCGGATTAAAACCAAGTGACTTCGCTAAAATCTTACCACCGGGTTCCGGACAAAATGCACCGATACAAAGATGACTTCCCCGTATTACTATACGGACATTCCCTCCCAATTCCTCAGGGACACCTGGTTCGGAAGGTTTTAAATGCAATATCCGTAAAAAGTGCCATATGTTGTCATTTAGATTACCATCCACAGTTAAAGATTCATTTGATGAGGAAATTTCAGTCTGTATTTTGTTTTTTTTAATTGCTCCATAAAGTTCCTTCGGAAAATAACAAAATGCAATCATAAAAATTGCAAATGCCGATACGAAAGAAATTATTGTTCTAATTTTGCTTTCTCTCATAATTTTACCCTTCATTGTTATTCAAGATTTTTTTGTTTTCTTGAAATGTTCGATCGGGAATCAGCTGATTAGGATTATTTGATACTTTTTCGTTCAAAATCCATCTATAACTCTATACAAAATACTTGTCAAGAATCATCAACAGTCACAGTAATAAGTATCGATTTATTTATTTAATACACAGCAACTTTTACTTTTTCAATTGTTTTATTATCCACGAAACCATGTCTGGTTTATCAGAATCTTTCCGGATGGTCACATTCTCTATATTCCCTGATTTTTGATAAGATTTCTTAACAATATCCATTTCTTCCTGTAATCTTTCATCTTCAACAACAAAATTTCTCCCATCGACGAATTTTTCTATTAATAAAGGTTTTGGAGCAATATTAGCACAGATGTCGCAAATATCTCCAACTTTCAAAATTTCCGGTACACTGATATCAGGAGGGGTATAAGTAAAATTATTATCAAGAACAGATAAATATCCCACTAATCCTCCGCTTGTAGCGACAGCACAAATTTCATTATGAAACAATGCAGTTAAAAGTGCTAAGTGCGCTCCCAGCGGGCTGGAAAAATGCTGTATCTGGGGTGAACCGGGTCTTCTCTGCAATTCATCCACCCATATGTCACCTTGATTAGCCTGTGCAAATGAATCCCCCCACAAGGCAATTTGCTTTGAATCAAAATCACGTCGCGTTTTAATATATATTAAAACCGTTCTGATATCTTTGAGTCGAAGACCAACCAGAGTATTGCCGAGTTCAAACTCCTGAACTACCAGAGAGTTGTTTCTGTTATACTGGTCGGGAGCAGTTTCTCCGGTTCCCCGGACATCTGGGATACAGACTGCGATACCGTTCTGAATCAGCTTTTCAATCTCTTTGCTTTTATCTTTCAGGAATCGGTCCTTTCCTCCTTCCGCAAGAGCAATGACAAGGGACACAGGTTTATTAAATTGTTTATCCGGTTTAATAATAATTACCGGAATAATAATGTCTTTTTCTGATTTCAGGGTAAAAGCTTCAGCGGATGCACCCGATAATGTTTCTGTCCATAAAGGTTTCATTTCAGGATCCTTAACAGGTTCCACATCACCAAGTATTTTTGATAAATGCTCTATTAGAAATTGCCTTTTGGAAGAACCATCAAGTTGAGCCATTTTTTCGCGGGACGACTTAAGTAAATTCTCACCGATCTCTTTTGCTATTCGATGCATCGGTTTCCGGTTTAACTTGGCTGAAATTTCGGGAGTTATGCTTAACAAAGCAGAATCCGGTAAGCGACGTTCAGATTCTTTAAATTTCATTACCGGGTAATCAGGACTATCTTTATAAAAACTTAATTCAGTATCCACATCAATATTCTGGTCTTCTTTTGAGGGTAGAGGAATATCAAACCATTTTTTTAACACGGGATAAATCTGTCTTCGCTGGTCAGTACCAATATTCCAGCAGTCACCCTTAGTTGCCTGTATTCTAATCAGTCCTTTACCTTGAACTTTTGCTAAATTTTCTTCGGATCCATACAATTTATAAATCTTTTCATAGCGGGGCCATCCAGGAATCCAGTTAGGACCTTCAAACCAGAATTCATTTGCAACAACCCACTTTCTCGGGGCTGACGCGTTCCCGAGAAACCAAGGTGTTATTTTATTTAGGACAGTGCCGCGAAGCTCATAGCATGAAAAATGATTAACTCTTGAACAGCCGAATATTACCATACAGTCCAAACGTTTTTCCAGCATTCCGGCAATCGCCGCCGGAGCATATCCGGTCCAGGTAACTGAACCCATTAATATCATTCTATCCCTGTCAATATTGCCCAATTCTTCAAATATATCGACAGACCTCATTATATCCCATATATACCAGCCGTATCTGCTCTGGCCAACCAGTTCAAGCTGCATATCTATTAATGGTTCTGATTGAAATGTATACCGATACCAGGGATTAGTTTCTGTACATTCACCTTGGCCAAGACGGTCCAGCACCAAAACAGCACATCCCGCCCGCGCCCATATCATTCCACAATCTTTCAATTCACCCTGCGTTTTGGGGTAGTGAAAACCCGGATTTATTATAATACCGGGCATATTTTGTGTCGGAACAGCCGGCAGGTATAAATTAGCCGCAACAAATACACCCGGACGGCTCTGGTAAACAATGTTTTTTACCTGATAACCGTCGGCTTTGTGTGTTCCGCTTACCTGATATAAAAGTGGAGGACGTGTTTCCGGAAATTCACCTAAAGCAGATTTTATAACTTTTATTCTTTTATCGCGGTATTCCTCCCAGTCCTCAATTGTTTTAATAGAATCAAATTCCTTCTGCTCTTCCAAAGCTAATGTCATCATTCTTTCTCTGATGTTATTATCCAGCATACTTTGAACTTTATAATGGTGTCTCTGGGGTCTCGATAGAGCGTTTGAATTTAATTCCATCAATTCGCCGGCCAGTCCGTTTAGATGAGGTCTTTTATGTACCGGCTCAGGCATAATTACCTTGCTCGGTTCAATATTCGTAAGTGTAAGGCTCCTGAACCGTGCTGATGCAAATAAAAAAGGATTGCCGATAATAGGTATGGAACTTATTTCTCTTGGTTCACCGGCTCTGGCTTGACGAACTCTACTGATGAGTATACGCCAGTTACGAGGAATATCCAACTCACCGAGACCGATTGCAATTTCATCCAGGGGCAGATTCAATCTTACATACCAGGCGTCATTGACAACTAAACAGTGCCGCTGAATGTTTCCATTCCAACTGCTGCCGCTTATTCTACCTACTCTTGAAAAGTGTGGTCCCGTTCCTTTCAAATCTTTTACTGCTCCTGCCGGATTGGCAAGTACTTCAATTATTGAAGAACCGGTAGTAGAAAAATAAAGACCGACATGGTCATCTCCGTCAACATTTCCATCCCTTGCACCGGTATCACAGTCAAGCCGTAAATCATCCGTGCACCGGAAAAATACAGCCAGTGTTTTACCGTCATGCACCCATTTAATTTCTGTAGGATAATGTGGATTTCGCGGGGAAAATTCATTTCTTGGTAATTGAAATCCAGGTACATTCTTCCAGAAGGGATCTTCCCATCCAGTATCGATAGGCGGAACAACTTGAACATAACCGACCTGGAGAGGCGATTCCGTATTACCAAGCAAAGGAGGAGCGAATACCGGATCTGCGAGCTTTTTCTGGAACCTGTTTCTTTCAGGAAATATAAATTCAACAAACTCACTTTTATCCTGCAATTTCCATCTAAACTCAGGAGCAAGAGCCCGTCTTGAACGAATCTGTTCAATTGTAATCTCTATATTATTAGAATTCTTATTTAAGTTTATTTCATCCAAAGGAATTGCAGTTTCTGCAATCCAGCCTCTCTTAGTTATATCTGCAGCCGTCAGTGTTTTGGTTCTTGGAACAAGTGCACCGTCTCTCTCAACTCGAAACGCTCCCCATGGATTAATTTCCACCGACAACTCAGATTCTTTATTACCTATTGAATTAAACCTTATTTGACATAATAATCTGTCCTCAAGATATGGAGAAGTATAAGCATCTTTTTCCCAGATTGGATTGTAACCGATGGATTTTGCTAAAACCTTACCACCAGGTTCTGGACAAAATGCACCTATACAGAGGTGATTACCTCGTAATACAATACGAATATTACCTCCTAATTCTTCTGGTACTCCCTTTTCAGCAGGTTCCAAAGAAAAAACTGGTGTATATTTCCATATTTCATCGTTTAAACTACCATCCACAGTTAAATTCGCTTGTGAAACAGATATTTCATTTTGTATTATAAAATTCCTTTTAGTTCCGCTAATTCCTAATGAGAAATAACAAATAGTAAATTCAAAAATGAAAACTCCTGTGATAACAGAAATTATTGATTTGATATTATTTATTTTCATTTCTTAATCCTTTAAATAAATTGGAAAATTTTTATTTTTTTAACTGCTTAACAAGCCATGAAGTAATGTCAAGTTTATCAACATCTTTTCTAATTATCAAATTTGATAAATCTGTGGATTTTTGATATGCTTTTCTGACAGTATCCATTTCCTTTTGAAGTTCATTATCTTCAGCAATAAAATTTCTCTCATCCACAAATTTTTCTATTAACAACGGTTTGGGAGCTAAACTGGAACAGATATCATTTATATCTCCAAATTTCAAAATTTCCGGTACAGCTATATTCGGAGAAACATATGTAAAATTATTTTTAAGCAGCGATAAATATCCAACTAAACCTCCTTTGGGCACTACAGCATTAATTTCGTAATGATACAATGCAGTTAAAAGAGCTAGATGCGTACCCAATGGACTGGAAAAATGTTGTATCTGAGGTGAAACCGGCATTCTCTCTAATTCGTCCACCCAGATATCTCCATGATTAACTGGGACAAACGAATCTCCCCAAAATGCGATTTGTTTTGAATCAAAATCACTTCGTGTTTTAATGTATGCTAAAACTATTCGCACATCTTTAAGACGAAGAACGAGTAAGGTATTTCCGGGTGGAATCTCTTCATATTATTCTCTGCCTCTTCTGTTATACTGAACTGGGGCGGTTTTACCTGTTCCAAGTACATCGGGTAAGAAAACTGCAATACCCTTTCTAATTAACTTTTCAATTTCACGGTTTCTATTTTCAGAAAACGGTCTTTCCCTCCTTCTGAAAGAGCAATGACCACAGGCATAGGTTTATTATCCAGAATATCAGGTTTCAGTATAAATAAAAATACTATTATTCATTGTTCGGTATGTACTATTGATGCTTCCACTATTCCACCTGATAACTTTCTTGACCATTGATTTTCGATTTGCGTGTGCTCATTTGGTTTAATGTCGCCAAGTAAATTTGATAACTTTTTCCAGAAGTGCCTTGTAAAAAAGTAATAAAAAAGAGCTAAAACCTTTGTATTATTTAATTATAGACAAAGGAATATTTTTTAGATAAGAAAATGAGATTTTAACATCTATGGTAAAATATACGACATTCAAACAAATATTGCAACTAATTTATCGATATAATTTCAAAAATTGTGTAGACCCCTATAATGGCGACCGCTACACAAAGCGATTGAACTGCTGACAGACGCAGTTCATTGTGTTGTTAACTGATGGCAAATGTCATGATATATGTGTCGCACGTGACAAAGTATTTGGTTTTCCTAGGCTATCATAGTATCAAGACAAGTTAATTATATTGGGTTATTAGCTTGCATTTTATCTTAATAAATAGTATATTTCCTCAAGGAAACTTTTATCATATTACCCAAAACCTTGAGGAAAGCGATGAAAAAATACATTGTTCGTTTATCCAAGGAAGAACGAGAGACTTTAACTAAATTGACAACGTCGGGTCGAGGTCCGGCAAGAATGTTTACCAGAGTACGAATATTGCTTAAAGCAGACCAAGGCGATAAAGGTCCTGCATGGTCAGATGAAAGAATCAGCGAGTCACTCGACGTGACTGCCCAGACAATTGAGCGAGTTCGCAAACAGCTTGTCGAAGAGGGATTTGACGCGGTTTTATCTCGACGAAAATATACCCAGAAAGTTTCTCGCAAAAAGATTGACGGTGATGTTGAAGCACATTTGGTTGCACTTTCCTGCAGTGAACCACCGAAAGGCTGGGCCAGATGGACACTGCGTCTGCTGGCAGATTCTATCGTAGAACTCGGATATGTGGAAAGCATTTCACATGAAGCCGTCCGCCAGACATTAAAAAAAACGAAATTAAACCGTGGCTGAAACAGCAGTGGTGTATACCACCAAAAGCTAATGCCGCATTTGTTTGCGCAATGGAAGATATCCTGGAAGTTTACAGAAGACCCTACGACCCTGAAGAACCTATGGTATGTATGGATGAAATAACCAAACAACTGACCAAAGAAACAAGACGGACAATACCTGCTAAACCTGGTATCCCTGCGCGTTATGATTATGAATATGAGCGAAATGGCGTCTGCAATCTGTTCATGTTTTACGAACCGTTTGGTGGAAAGCGGTATGTTTCGATAACGGACCACCGAAAGAAAGTTGATTGGGCATTGCAGATAAAGGAACTGTTGGACAATCATTATCCCAGTGCAAGGAAGATTGTTCTGGTAATGGATAACCTCAACACGCATACCGGAGCCTCTTTATATGAGGCTTTTCCGCCTCAAGAAGCCAGACGTTTGTTTGAACGATTAGAAATACATTATACTCCTAAGC
>SDBU01009360.1_pt1 | contig 10983 bp, 7 predicted proteins | sample 2277071 | NCBI WGS metagenome assembly SDBU01 (sample SAMN10397929, study PRJNA504765) | marine sediment metagenome | isolation source: marine sediment core GS08_GC12, 126 cmbsf | place: Arctic Ocean: Gakkel Ridge, Loki's castle | collected 2008
CCTTACTGTCTCTCGTTCTCATCATTTACATGGCTCGAGAACTGGGCAGCGTTGTCCTTGGTAAATACGCGTTTGCCGGCAGTTTCACTGCTATCTCCGCCATTTTCCTGAATCTAGGATTCGACACCCTAATCATAAGAGAAGTCGCCCGCGATAAATCACAGTCCTCCAAATATATAGGTAATATTGTCGTCATCAAAGCTATACTGGCTGTTATCGTATTTGGATTGATAGCCACTATTATCAACTTAATGGACTATCCCGGTGATACTACCCTGGCCGTGCTCATCCTTGGCATTGCCATCGTATTTAATGCCTTTAGTGCTATCTTCATGCAGATATTCCTGGCGTTTGAAAGAATGGAGTATAACACTTTAGTATCAATTGGCAGCCAGCTGGTAATTGTCTCTACTGGTCTGGCTGCCATATTCCTGGGCTATGGTTTGATTGGGGTAGCCTCCGCTGTTGGTATCGGGAGTTTGCTCAGACTTGTCTTCAGCTTCATCCTTTGTCGCCAGAAGTTTGCCAGGCCAAGAATTGAAATGGACCTTAGCTTCTGGAAAAATGCGGCCAGGAGTGCTCTGCCACTGGGTTTCCTGCCCATAGCGGCGATAATAACTATTAGGACAGATACAGTTATGCTCTCGGTGATGAAGGGTGATGCCGTAGTCGGCTGGTACAATGCGGCTAATGGTATACCCATGGCGCTTGCCAATGTACCCTGGATTTTTATGTTAGCTCTCTTGCCATTGATGTCTGCCTCATTCGCCTCTTCACCAAGTTCCCTGAGAACCATTTATGAAAAAGCATCAAGGTTTCTATTCATCCTCGGCCTGCCTATGGTCGCGGGACTATACCTTCTATCGGGCAGGATTATCTTTCTCTTATACGGAGCCGAATTTCAGCCTTCTATTATTGTCCTCCAGATTGTGTCTTGGAGGCTGCTCCTTAGCTTTGTGGGCCAACCCCTATCATTCACACTCATTTCTATGAACAGAGAAAGGCAAATGGCTATTATTGTCGGCGTATCGGCCGCGACAAATGTAGTCCTGAATTTTATTCTTATCCCACCGCTAGGTCTGGCCGGGGCGGCAATTACTACCCTGATTAGTGGTGTGATTATCTTTATTTCGTATTCTTACTTGGTCTCTAAACACTTATACAAGCTACCTTGGCATAGAATTACCATCAAACCTTTGCTTGCCTGTTTGTTGATGGGAGTTTTAGTGTACTGGGGGACGGGGATAAACTTGTTCCTGCTCATTATCCTGGCTGCCGCCTTGTATTTTCTGCTCCTCTATTTCATGAAAACCTTCTCTCAAGAAGATATTAAAATGGTAAAGGAGGTTGTAAGGATACCGAAGCTTAAAGCGTGGCTTGCCAGCAGTAGGCGATTAATCAGCGGTAGAAAGGATTGAGTCTAAGAAAAGCCAGAGACCTGGCTTGGAAGATGGCCGGTATATCTCTTTAGTTCTTCCGCCAGATAACAACTAATCCGTGGTTAAGGCAGGTACTTTCCTCTCGAACCCTACTTATACCTTGCTTATGTCCTAAGTAGGTGATATTGATTTTGTTATGACCCCTCCAGAAAATTTCACAGGTATCGTCGGCTTCGCCTATTGAAGTGTATACCCGTAGAAAATAGGTGCTGTCAATCTCCTCGTAGTGGACTAAGGGGACTGAATAAAGCTGAGATTTGTTGGTGATGACCGCCACCCCTTTTTCGTCGTCAGAGATATCCACCCAGCCCTCGGTAGCGCCCAGACAATGATGTGTCGAGACGCTCAAGCTCACCGCCTCATCTTGGGTCACCTTTCTGCCCTTTAGGTAGAATGTCTCAGGCGTATAGCCACCATTTATGGTGGAATACCTCAGAGTGTCCCCATCGAAAGCCTCAGGATTGATGGTCATTATCCCCAATCTGAAAGATAATGGTCTGAAGTCCTTTAGACGAAAGTGATACTCTACATCTAGGCGAGGCTCGTCCCGATAAACATAGAATGTTTTCCATAGCTGCCCTAATGGGCTTTCAGTGCGGCAGTGGACAGGGATTCTGATTGGGAAGTTAGCCGGTTTTGAGGGAAATATTAGCTCGGTCTTGGTAAGGTCGGTGATTTGTTCGCTGGAGGAACGGCTGAGAGCTATCATATTGGCTGAGTAGAAATCGGCGCCTAGTTTGATATTCTTGAAATAGCCATGGGGTAGTGTTCGTACCAGGCAGTGCTCGGAGACCTGGGGAAAGAAAAGTTCTTTTATGGCTCCGCCTCTCAACTTCGACAGATAGACCTTTACCGAGGGTGTCTCAATGAAATTTTCTCCAAGGAGATTGTCATCCGGCGCAGATTTCGGGGTAGGGCGAGCTGTTAGCTTCCCCTGGGCGATAGAGTGGGCTCCCAGGAATGGCTTAATAACCAGCGTTACCTTTCGAAGACTGCCATCTTTATAGGTCTCAGTGTCCTCCTCTTGTGTCACCACCTCCTTACCGTCGAGCCAAAGCTGAATATGGCCTTTCATTTCCCCCGGCTGAAAATGCGCTACCAGAACAAAGGGGGTCCCTTTCCATTCGTTATTACTCGGGTTAAACAGAGCAAAATCCTTGTCCACCGGCACCAGATTGGTAAGCTGGTTGATAACTTCCGCCGACTTGCCCAGGGCCATGCCCATTTTGTTCCGGAAAAGGAGGTACTTTTCATCAGTGGTAAAGGTTCTAAAATCGCTACCCCACAGATAAATTAGCTCTCTCCATAGCTCGTCTACCGTCTCATTAGAATAGCCACCGTGGCTAAAGCTCGCCAGTGATTCTATTTCGGTGATATTACGGAAAAGTTGGAAGCATTGAGTATTGAGCTTAATGTTATCTCGGCCGCAGACCGCCCAGCGGGTAACATTATACTTCTCCTGTTTTTTGCAAGGTATGGGATACTCGGGAGATTCCAACCTTATCTCCTGCTGAGGTGGAAACAGTCTTGCCACCTCGGAAGGGGTAATCAGCTCGAACCTTTCGTCTCTCTCCAGGTGGCTGAGAAGTAAATCAATCCGCCCCACTTCTACCCCGGTACGGGTCTCAGCAGGCGCCATATCATGGCTGCCGGGTCGATAATCGAAAATCTCCCAGTCTGAGCCATAGAGCAAAAATGCCCTGTCTTCCGTTTCGGAGTAGTGAGATTGGAGGTAATCAAGGTAGTCTTCCAGGCTCGTTTCACCATGGGCAAATCTCTGGAATTTTTGAAAGGCGATAGATGAATTCCAGACCATTGTCATCCTCGTTCCATCCTGTCCCACTGCCCATTGCGTCCCATAACGGAAACTTTCGGGATAAGGATTATAAGCGGCGATGTTATCCCAGTCTACTATCAGGTTCTGATAACCACTATCATGGTAGAGTTTTAGCATGCCACCGGAGTATACCTGTTCATTGGCATAGGCGGTAATTGGCGTTTTGCCCAGTAATCTACGGTAATTCTCATTGCCATAAGCTAGATTTCTGGCATTGGCACTGGCTGGGAGCAAGGGGAAGATGGTCTGGGAATACCCGGAGCCGATGATTTCACACTGCCCCTTAGCCCAGCAATCGGCGAGGGTTCTGATTAGCAGTGGGTCTTCCCGGCTAATAATTTCCAAGGTATCTGAAGGGAATTCAAAGCCTAATTTAATCTTCGGGTGCTGGCCGAGCAGGTCAACAATTGGCCAGAAGCAGCGGTCTATAACATACGAATACTGCTCCTCAGGAATAGAGGAGAAAGCGAGGTTTCCGTGAAATACTGTATATAGATAAAGTTTACTCATTTTCGGCTCACGATCTGTGCTTCTAACATCATGCGCATAAGTACTTTCTTAGCTGAGTAACTTCATTCCTTAAGCATGTCTCACCATATTCGCCCGGGGGAATAATTCCTTCGATCACAGTGTTAACCTCACCGACGGGATTCAAAGCGGACAAAGACCTGACGAGATTGTCGTTTTTGAGCGTCAACAGGCTGTGGGAAGTCACGAAACCTGCTCCCATAACCTCAGGAGCATAGAGGTTTCCGGTTTGAGAAACATGGATTTCCTTTATCTTGTCTCGAAAGGTCTCAAAGTAAATACCCAAACCTGGTTCTCCGGCCTCTTTCATTTCCACGACGTGAGCCGTATCCAACACCAGGTCAAGAAAGTCATGCTTCTTTAAGATATCAGAAATTTCGGAAAAGCGGTTCCCGAAAGGGGCCCCTTTTCCCAGGATTTCTATGGCAACATAAATATCGTTTATTTTCAGGCGTTCCAAAACTGAAAAATCCTCTGTATGATCCGGATGGACGCAAACACCCCTAATATTACCACATTTGGCGATAAATTCAGCCAGAATTAGGAAAGCGTTATCCGTAAAAGCGTTACGACCAAATCGTTTGGAATGGGACGTATGCAGGTGGATTAACACTTCTTCGAATTTTTGGAGATGGGCTGTTAACTCATTGGTTAATCTAAGATGGTCCGAAAGGAAATACTGTTCATCCAACGTTATTTGAACGTGTAGCCCATTCTTTTCGGCAAGCTCCACGCATCGGTAAAACCTTTTCAAAAAATTTACTTCTTTGTCATCCAAGATAACTCCCGCATCTCTTAAAAAAAGACTAAAGGTCTTCATTGCTCTATGCTTCTTTCTTGAATAAGGCCTGGTCATGCCAAAGAATTATCAGCATCATTTATGCTGTGATGATTTCAACGCTCTTGATTGCCTGTTCCGCTCTCGCTTCGGCTTCTTTCATGTTTTGGCCGACAACGATTACACATCCCGCTCTCTTGGTATGGTCGGTGACTCTTTCTACTCTGTCTCCCACCTTAAGGTACATTCTCGTAAGTTTTACCCAATCCCATTGGTCCAATGCCTCGAATCCACTGATGGCTTTAATGATACCCGGTTCAGGAAAAAAGAATCGGATGACAGCCGATTGCCTGTATTTTGGTATGAGGTCGCGGATATCGACAGGTATGTCCACGACCATCTTGATGAGCTGTTCTACGAGATTGACCCCGTGGGTTAAAGGGATGGAATGAGAGCAGGCATAACCTCCTCCCAATCTTGCCGCGAATTCCAAAACCACAATGCCTTCTGGAGAACAGACTAAATCACCTTTCAAAGGGCCATTCTTTATGCCAAGAGAGCCAGCAGCCTTTCTGATAATGGCATCCATTGCCTTCTTCTCTTCTTGGGTAATGTCTGCCGGAAGCCAGCCTCCGTTTTCAATCATATAGGGAGAAAATCGGTCAAGAAATTCGTAATTTCGCCCTGAGTACATCGCCGTATAACACTTTCCGTTGACAACCAGAGTCTCCGAACTGATCTGAGGGCCCGATACGAACTCTTGGGCGAGGATTGAGCCGGTTTGAGACTGAGAGAGCGATTCATGAAAAGCCCATTCCGTATCAATCTGGCGTGTTAATCTCAGAACGCCCCTCGCCCCCCTGTTATCCAGAGGTTTGATGACCAGCGGGTATCCCCACTCAGCGATAACGCTATTTAACTCCTCGACCGATTTAAGTTCCCGGGATTTCGGCACCGGTATCCCATCCTTTCGGAATTTCTCAAGTTGGAGCAGCTTATCGGAAGCTAATTTAGCCGATTGGATTGAGATGTTCTTTAGGCCAAGTTCACTCGCAACCTTAGCTACGGTCACGGATGCGTCATGGGCGACTGTCATCACCCCATCTATAGGAAGTCTCTGGTGGAATCTTTTTACTTCTCTCAGCGTGCTATCCGGGTCGCGGGTACTGGCAATAATTCTTTCTTTGGTAAGACGAAAGGCAGACGCTGCTGGATTAATGTCCGAGCCGACAACATTTAGTCCCATCCGCATGGCAAATTCGTAAGCAGGTACTTGTTCTTCACCGGCCCCTATTATCAATAATTTTTTCCTTTTCATGTTATCCAATCCGGGCGCTACCTTTTGCTGAGATGGCCTGCACCCCTCTTACCTGTTGACTGACGTTGCCGGGAATGATACCTTCAGCGAGTCACCAATACCGCTGATAATCTCAAAAGTTTTATCATCCAGAGTTATCCCTTCGCGCAAAGACTTTTCAAGCTGTTCCGCTTCTGGCTCTCCTGGAAATAGTATCTTTTCGAATCCCGCAGCCTTTTCAGAGCCGGTTACGGCGGAGTAAAGCAGTTCAACGTCTTTGTCGAAATCAGCTCTTTTTCTAAACAAATCCGGTCTCATAACCAAAACCAGTATTCCGTTCCCTTCAACGTAATCTTCAAAGACTGAACAGCGCCCGCCGGTAAAACTGCCGCCTAAGACCTCCACCATAAGGCTTAAAGCGGAGCCTTTATGCCCCCCAATGGGCAGGATAGAACCCCCGTCATAAAAATCATTGGGATTCGTGCTCAGATTTCCGTATTTGTCCACAAGAATGCCTTCCCTGACCCGCTCACTTTTATTCCTGGCTTCTCTTAATTTACCTTCGGCTGATGCCGCCGAAGCAAAATCCATTACCATGCTTCTCCTGAAGCTCGATGGCACCGAACAAGCGACGGGATTTGTCCCCATCACCCTTTCTCTTCCTCCATAAGGTGCGACGTTCGGCCCTCCTCCGTTGCAGAATGCCACAGCGATAAGGTCTTCCTCAGAAGCCATCGCTACATAGTCACCAAGACGCCCAACGTGATACATATTGTAGCAACCAACCATAGATAGTCCGTTCTGTTTTGCCTTCTTAATGGCCACATCCATGGCGAATGTCGCAGCAATTTGCCCGAAAGACCTGTTGCCGTTTACGTTCGCATAGCCGGGGGTATCCACCTCAATGGCTGGTTTTGCCTGGGGGTCGATGTTACCAATTTTGATCGCTTCAACGTACTGTTTCAGGCGAATTACACCGTGTGAAGGATGGCCGGCAACATTTGCCTTAACCAGCAGGCGAGCGATACGTTCCGCATGCTCTGCGGGTGCATTTGCAGCTTCAAATATCTTCTTTGAGTAATCGAAAAGGGCATTCTGGTGAATTAAAGGCATGGTTGGTCACCTTCACTGTTTTTGTTCTTGTTGCTTCATTTTAAGAGCGGCTTCGGCCACTATTAAATCAAAGGGTTTATCTATATCAACCGTCAAAAAAGAGTCATCCATCAGTAAGGGAAGTATCTTTGTTCCAGACACAGAATGTTTTTCTAAAATAGTCGAAGCCCGTATAATATCCAGCACACCATTATGCCAGAAAACTTTTGGCAGATCCTGGCGTGGCATATTATACGATTCTTTCCCCTCCAACTGAACAAAAGGCCGAAGATATCCTTTTTCTATTTTCCACATCTTATAGGGCGTGATAGGCGTTTCGCTTATTGTTCTCAAACAATCGGCATCTGGGTCTTGCGTAATCACCTGTATGGCTTTTTCGATAAGACCAATTGGGCGGAGGGGTGAAGTCGGTCTCAAATGAACGACCAGAGCCGGGATATAGTCTTCGTGTTCCCTCAGCCATTGAAGCGCATGCCAGAGTACTGGATAATCCTGTGTATCGTCCTGAGCCAGTTCAGATGGACGCAGAAAAGGGACTTCGGCTCCATATTTCCTGGCCGTGTCAGCGATTTCCGAATTGTCGGTAGATACGATTGTTCGCTCAATCAAAGGACAGCCCAGGGAATACTCTATAGAGTAAGCGAGCAGCGGCTTACCTGCCAAAGGGGCGATGTTTTTCTTATGGGTGCCTTTTGAACCACCTCTGGCGGGAATAATGGAAACAACTACGGGCATTCCGGCATCTCCTTAAACAGCCACTGGAGGCAACTCGGCAGGGTCAATACTGCATCCTAGCTCCGGTCTTCCGGCAAGCGTAAGTTTTAATTCCTCGTCCACAGGCTCAATCGCCTCTTTGAAAGCCAGGTGAATAAGGGTAGTCCGCTGATTTTGCCCTACCATTTCGCTGAGATTAAAGGGTTGATGGCTGGCCTGTTTTTTTATGAGGAAATGAGCAACATCGGTCTCGATTGAGAATGCGTTCGCCCAGCGGACATTAATGGTATAAAAGCCATCTTCCTCACGGAAGCGGATACGCTGGGGGACCATAAAATATCTGCCCAAATCAACGGCATCCGCAATCTCAGAAGGTATCTCAATCTTATACGGAACATGGATATTGTCGGGCCCCACGAACAGAGGGTCCCTCCCGTCCATTTTCTTGAAATAAGCATAGGCCGCTGAGCGGCATCCGGATTGGCAGATGTCAACATATTCACATTCGGCACACCCTTCAAAGAGATAAGAGCCATCGTGCCATTTTCTCATATTCGCAAAAACCCCTTTAATCCCAAGCTCAAAAACATTGCCGTAGCCGACTTCTTCATGGGTACAGGCATGCGCTATCCCATTTGCGTTCAGACACATGCGATTGCCCCGTTGGGCCGGACAGCCCCGTCCCACAAAATCCCTGTATTTTTGTAAGTCACCCAGAACACAAAGAGGATAACTGACCAGTGTCCCGATAGCAATACCAAAATCCTCTTTGGCCCGTATCAAATTGTCCAGTGCCCTGAGCGCTCCCTCCCGGTCCAGTCTCAAGTCAGTTTCGTCTGGGTTTTCCACATTGACCGCAGGAACCAGGCGGGTGGCAAAAAGGCGCTGGACACCCAACTCAGCGCATAACCTGGCTGTCTCATAAACATGATTCTTATTAGATTCTGAAATAATCATATTGGCACTGACTCGGATACCGCCCTCTATTACAGTCTTGATAGCTTTAATAATCTTTTCTTGGGCGCCCTTTCCATGCATCATATAATCATTTATCTCGGGATTATATGAATTCAAGCTGGTAAGCACGTGGTCCCAGCCGGCTTCTCTTAAGCGCTTGGTCTTTTCGGGAGTTATTAGCATTAAGTTTGAGTTAACACTTGTAGAAATTCCGGCTGCCGTTAACCGATAAAGCGCACGCTCCAATGTCTCAAAGTTCATAAGAGGCTCCCCGCCGGTCAGGACCACATGGAATACGCCGTCAGCAATCATCATCTCGGTCAGCCGGTCCATTTTATCGACAGTAACTTTATCGAGCGTGCTTGTTGAATCTCCGCGCCAGAAATTATAACAGTACCGGCACTTCAGATTACATCCGGATGTGAGCTCAAGATTGATCATAATAGGTGCTGAAAGCACCCTTTTCCTTCTCTGCACCAGTGTAGTGTTTTTTGTCGACATCCTTTTTCCCCGCTACTGATTCGTTAACAACCTATGAAAAGTCCTCTGACACCGGCTAGTTAAGATATTGAAACCAGTATCCCAAGCCGAGACATGAGAAGGACTTAGACTTCCTTGACAGCGTGAATTTCCAAAGATGTGGGTGGCAAAAGCTCATGTTTCACCATATAATCATCCAGGAATTTCAGGAAACGTGCCAGTTCATATTTGTATTCACCCCTCAGTCCCCCTATTATTTTGTCAATAAACGCATCCGAAAACATCTTGGTTTTGATGACAAAATAGCTTTCGACCAAGCGAATAATGACCTCGGCCTTATCCGTGATGTTATCCATTGGCGACTGGGTGTGATGGCCCTCAAGCACATATTCCTTGAAAATCTCAGCCACTTTTTCCTCCCAAAGCACATCCGTCCATTTCACACCAAGCTTTTTGTCAAATGGCTCCCAGGTCGGCAAAACCATCCTTAAGGCTGAGGCGAAACGGGCCGATTCTTCTGTAAAATGCGCTCTCACAGGTTCGGAAATCAGAAGGTTTCCTCCCGGCTTCATGACCTGATACACCTTTCTTAAAACATCCCCTGTTTCAGCGATATGGTGCAACGAACGAAAAAAAACCACGCTGTCAAAACTTTCTGGTGGAAATCCCATCTCAGTAAAATCCTGGCAACAATATTCTAGCGAGCCGAAGGTATCGGTAAATGGATTCTCTTCCTTGTATCGGTTGGCAACCTCAATACTTTTGGGTGAGAAATCAACACCCACCACCTCCAAACCGTTTCGTGCCATTTCCAGAGAAAGCATCCCATATCCACAGCCCAGTTCAAGGACTTTACCCCCCCGGCTTCTCGCCTGCTCAATAATAAAATTGACCCTGGGCATCCAGTGGATCTTTACGAATTCGGGGTCTCTCCAAACATTGTTATAAAACCAGTCAACCTCTTTAAGCCTTCTTAAGTCAGGCACAAAGCCGTGCTCAATCCTCTCTTCGGCCTGTTTGTCAAATGCCTGCTTTTCCTGTTCAATCAATTTACCATAATCCATTATACTATTATACTATGTGAATGCCTCTCAGCCAAATGGAGCACAGATTACTTTATACCGGGAATAAGACTACGCCGTCGACGATAAACAAAACCGTCTTCACCTCACCCATGCCCCGCCGTTTATACTTAATGTTTGCGCCGTCATGTATGAAGACTCGTCAGAGGCTAGGAATATGGCCGCTCCAACCATCTCGTCATAACGGGCAAACCTCTTTATTAACATCAACGATAGAGCTGTCTCCTTAACGTCGGGTGACATTGTTTTTTCGGTAAACTCGCCGGCAATCACTCCTGGAGAAAGTGTATTCACGCATATGTTGCGTGGTCCAAGAAATCTAGCCAGATTGTGAGTCAATGCCATAACCCCTGCCTTGGCGGCTGCATATGAAGGTGTTCTCGGGCCACCATATTCGCCGGAGAGAGAACCGATATTGATAATACGGCCAAAATCCGTAATATAAGGCAATACTTCCTGACAGCAGCGGAATACGCCGGTTAAATTGACATCAATAACCTCATTCCATTCTTCATCTGTCTGTTTATCAAAATCGGCCGTGCGATTACTGCCGGCATTGTTAACCAGGACATTGATGCCACCATAGTGTTCAGCTACTTTTTTGAAGGTGTGGCGAATACTCATCCGGTTGCGCACATCCAACTGCAAAACCAGCTCAGCGTTTATTTCCCTGGCAACCTGCTGGGCTTTTTCCTTTTGGGTAACATAGGTAATTACTACCTTAGCTCCTTCTCTGGCATAGCCGCGCGCTATAGCCT
>SDBU01009361.1_pt1 | contig 10983 bp, 12 predicted proteins | sample 2277071 | NCBI WGS metagenome assembly SDBU01 (sample SAMN10397929, study PRJNA504765) | marine sediment metagenome | isolation source: marine sediment core GS08_GC12, 126 cmbsf | place: Arctic Ocean: Gakkel Ridge, Loki's castle | collected 2008
ATTTCTCAAAAAGAGATTCCGTAGCCTGTCTTTTGTGCTCTTCAACAAGCGAATCTTTGAAGAAGGGCGACACACTTCCAGAAGACAGCGATTACGAAATCATCGACGCATGGATTGATATTCCAAAAGACCCAAAGAGCAACGCGGCGATAGCGCATGTTAAGGCTATTGCCTTCGACACAGAATAAGGGGGAATCATGGCGACCGGATGGTATGAAATGTCTGGAACACGGAAGGTCACTGAATACGGCACTGGGCCTGGGCCGCACTACACCGACTACACTATCACATTCATCGGAACTGAGGCTACGGACAACCTTGCGGCTGCCATGCCCATTCCGGGCGACCTCTACACGGACGTTAAGGGAAGCGGCTCGCTGGACACCTCTGTTGGGACAATCGTCTACGACAACGAGCCTTGCATCATTCAGGTCTCAGAGTCCCACAAGCTCACGGAGAACAGGTGTATGGTCACGTGCCGTTTCCGTGGCTACCACGTGGAGTAGCAATGCCAAGGTCACTGCTGAGAACCAGAACGGTGAAACTCGACGCTGATGGTCATGGCGTCACGGAGATATACTCTGCGCCGCCCTCGGAGTGGGAATCGCACAAGGCTTCACTGTTCGCACGGATACCTACGGGCTATTCGGGCCGAAGTGCGCCACGCGCAATATCCATAGACCGGCAGACAAAGGCGCTGAGCGAGGGCTATGACAGAATCATAGCGCAGTACAGGACTCTGACGAACTTTGAGTATTGCGACAGACACCCGTCGAAAGCTTACGTCGAGGTGCTGACGTTTCAGCGCGGCGAGAGAATCATCACGGACCTGGACGGGAAAACTGTCCAAGGTACCGACCCGACCGATTCGACTGGCAGGACGGTCTGGGAGATTGTCGAGGGCTCTGACATAATGCGTCGGCCTCAGACTGTCTACGTCGTTAAAGGCGTTGTCCGACCGAAAAGCATTTACATCGACGCATTCGCTTCCTCTATCGGGTGCATAAACGACGGCATCATGGCGCGACTCGGCATGTGGGGGGCATCCCGCGAAGAATTGCTATTCTTCCGCATGGAGTCGCAGCCACGGCCGTACAACAAGCTCAAGTACGCCGCGAGCTATTGGTTCTTGTGGAGCGGACAGCGAGGTTTGTCGTGGAACAAGGTGACGAAGGCGCGGAAGATGGAGCGGAAGGCAATCAAGGTGCCTTACTTGGATACGGACGGCGTAGACACTGGCTACACCAAGGATGTCTATCTTTTAGTCCCGACCACGACAACGCGCTACGCCCGCACCTACAAGACGGCGAGTTTTATTCACATTGACTCTATGTGCAACTGGTGATTATCGCGGCGGGCCAGTCACGATTTGCCGGTAGTGCCATCGCTTTTTCTGCAAGTCCCACTTGATGTGGAAAACGTCGCCGGTGAACTGGTCAATAACATTGAAGTTATCTGTGTCTGCCGCCATTTGATACCTCGCCACGGGCTGCTTGACTTGCGCCTGCGCTTGAGGCAGTAGTTGAAACGTGAGGCAGATTGCAACGCCTAACAGAATACCAATGAGAAGTTGCTTATTCATCGTGAACCCCTTTCCTGGGTTTTCGTGTCTTGGCCGCAAACAGCACCCCGCCTGTCACGCCCCCAATAAGGCCAACTTCGAGGGCCAAGTGGCCGTAGTTGAGGCTGTATCGGTCGGGCGGGGAAAAGAGGATGTCCCCTCGCGAGTAACTTGAGTGTTGGTGCCAAGGCGGGAACAGAACCACTAACACAATCACGGTGGCTCCCATCCACGCAACGATTGTTTGGCCTGCGTTCATGGCTTCTCCCTACGGGTTGCAGACTTTGCAAGGACGCCGACCGTCATCGACGGCCTGCTCTTCTGTATCGTAACCTACTAGGTTATCCGTGTGAATTTTCTTCGCCCACTTGCAAGTGTTCTTGTGATACGGCTCGCGCAGAACGCTGCCCACATAAGGCTTCATCCGTGCCGACTCTTCCGTGGCCGTAGCTGTGGATTCAGACTTGCAGCCCAGAAGTAGGGCGCAGCACAAAACGACGGTGATAACGAGTACTTTGTTTCTCATAGTGAGCCCCTTTCACGGGGCATTATACCAGGATAGTTGGGGAAGGCAAGAGAGAAAAAAACGCCGCCCTGTCAATAGGCGGCGTTAGAACTGTTGCGCCAGACTGTTCGTCCGGCAATGTTCACGCATCTAATACTATTATCGGCTCTGTTTGCCGACTTGTCAAGTAAAATACGGCGGGAGGGACTTGAACCCACACGATGCGTGAACATCACCGGGTTGACATCCCGGCGCGTCTGCCAATTCCGCCACCGCCGTTTCGGTGCCTAGCGGGGGAACTAGGCGGTTATCGTGCTTACCCCTTCTCCACTGTCTCTAGCCGAACTTGGCATCGCTTCTGCACACACTTCGCGGGAGGCCCCGTAGAGGCGTGGGCATATTAGCGGAATTGGCAGACGCCCACAAGCTTTATGTTTCTTGCAAGAGGAAACTTTTCCGGGCGCGGTGTAGGGGAGCAACCGGGAAGCAAAGCCTGACAACACCCATGTAACGAACTTGTGGCTGGCAAGACACACGTGTTACCATTACACCAGCGGCGCATCTTCTTTGGCCCCTTTCCAAGGGCCGAGCGACAAGGGGGCGCGCGCCCCATGGCTGAGGACGCGCCTTTGTATTTGCCGCCCGGCCAAGGACATTGTACGGGCGCGGCGGGAACCTAACAACCGGGAAGCGGATTCCACGAGGGGGTTTTACGACCTATGGCTAGGCCGCCCGCAACAGGGATTGGGTTCGAGAAATCGCCAGATAGAGCGACTTGGTACTTGGTTTCCCCCTAGTGTCACTTGGACCCAATCCCCGACTTTTGAGATAAGTTAGACATCGGCTTTCTCCGTTAAGCTAGGGGTTGATGTTACGGGGGAGAAACAAAACTGGCGACGCTCCTAGGCGCGCCGCCAGCGCTTGCTAGCTCAGTAGTTCTCCCAGGGCGGCTACGAACCGGGTGACCGCCGTAAGGAATTTCGCTACTTCGCCGAGACACCTGAGAACGCGTCTCATTGTTTCTCCCCCTTACCTCTTTCCAGAAAGGCCGTCTTGCACCCGGACGGCGAGCGGGCCAGCCCTGTCCATAGGGCCAAGGGGGGCTTTGGTCCTACGAACACGACCCGCTCCAAGGGGAGTAAGTCCCAGCATTATATCACAGACTGAGGATTTGTCAATTTGGCAGAAAAGATTCCAGAACTACCCGAACCACCTCCACTAGAGGACATGCCCGAAGCGGAGCTTCCTCCGCTAGAGGACATGCCCGAAGCGGAGATTCCTCAGCTAGAGGAGCTTCCTGCGCCGGAGATTCCAGACTTGGGCGAGGAGGAGCCGGATCCCGAAGACATCGAACATGCGATGGACGGGCTGAGCGATGAAGACCTTGTGCCGCCGCCTCCGCCAGAAGAGGCTTTCGGCCCTTCGCAAATGGATGCCGTCGGTGCAGGCGTAGCCGTTCATTCTGACGGCCAGCAGATTATGGTCGACGGCCCGCCGCTGGAAGATGAAGCGCAGTTGCTGCCTGGCGGCTCGTTCGTTGACCCCTTGGACCTGACTGTTACGCCAGGAGATAGTTCGGCACGGACGGGCACATGGGACATAGGCAACCAAGGCAGCAACGACGGTGTGACGGTCTACCGCGAGCGGTATTTCATAGACGGCGCAAGCAGCAAGCTCAAGTGCGCCTGGTGGTATGAGATATACGACTCCAGCGGATTGCTCGTGGAAGTCTCCGCCGAAACTCTTGCCGACATTCACACTGGGGACACCTGCTAGTGGGGAATGTACAGTTCAACAACAACAAGGTCTTGTTTACTACTGACAGCAAGGTCGCCATGCACGGCGATTGCTGTTGTTTTGTGCCCGATGCGTGCGAATGGTGCCCTGAAGGCCAAACTCCCGCCGCATGGATAGCTGTGGTAAGTGGTGTGTCGTGGTGCGATACGAATACATGCTACCACCATAACGACCATAATGCCTCTCACAAGGTGTATACTTACCCCTCATCTGGACCGAACGGAACATACATTCTCTATCAAGAGAGTGCGGAATACCCGTGTTCTTGGGAGAATGCTTATGCGGCGGACGGGGAGATTCATTCGTGGACTAATGATACATGCTTTGGCGCTGGAATCGAGTATTCAATCGAAGGGCTAGAGGCATTGTTTGCGTGGGCGGAAGGACTTGATGCGTTCGCCTTGAGATGGTACAGCCCAGGAGATAATTTCAGCCTGTATCTGTATTGGACGCACAATCACGGTGAAGATGAGTGCCAAGGCACGAGTTTCGATGTAGGTGACGCGGTGCACACATGCGAACACTATGTAGGTAATACCAAAGGCGGCTCTGGTGGCTCGGTTTCGCTCACCCCCGTTTACTGGTAGTAGTAGCTGTGCGGGCCGGATTCACTGCGCCACTTGTCGTGACCTAGAGGGCGGGCGCGTTTGGCGAGAGAAGCTGACGGCGGCGTTCAAGCTGCCTGACGGCGAGATTGATTTCGTTTGCCCTCACGGCGTTCCCTGGAACCCAACATCCGACCAACTGCCCGAACGGGCGAAAGCGCAATCGCGACCTAGTAGGTGCCCGTATATAACCTGCGCCAATTGCAGCGAGCCCGCTCATTGCAGAATCACCGGCGCGGAAGTTGACATAGACAACTGCGGGGACGGCTCACACTGCAAACTCAAGAAATAATCAAGGGGGAGATTCATGGCGAACGAGATATGTATATGGGATGGTTCTACGGATGGAGACTGGGGGACGGCTGCCAACTGGCTTAACACCACCGTACCAGTCACCACCATGACCGCGATTATCCCTGCTAACGCCACGGTTGATATAGACGGTGCTGGTGGGGCGGAAGCGGCGTTTGACAAGCTCATCATCGAAGAGGGGTGTAGTATCACCATCGGTACGCGAACCTCCGCAGCGGGGATTGTTCCTCTCGACTTGACCTTTGCCAGTGAAACTAACGCCACGGCGGTTCTTGCGGGATCTGGGCTGACGTACCTTAAACTGACGGAAGCCAAAGGCATCACGGTCAATCACGCTGCCGCCGCGCCGGGAACCGGCGAATACGGCCTGAACCTGACTACGGCGACTGCAACAAATGAATCGCCAATCGTCATTAAGTGTTCTTCCGGCGAATCTGTGAGTCTCGGTGCGAATGCCAACGAATCCGCCAAGTTCGAGACCATCAAGATTCACGGCGGCGATGTGGCGATTGGTGACACCGTTACAGAGAAGGGTGCGTCCGCTCCCGATAGTCTTTCCGTGTATGGTGGCGATGTTGTCTGCGATTCCGCGATAGGGATTGTCACAGTTTACGATGGCACGCTTCGCCAGAACACAGGCGCGATTGCCACCGGCCATGCTTATGGCGGAACGCTGTTTTACAACTCTGGCGCAGCGCTGAGTGGGACGATGAATATCTACAACGGTGGAACATTCAACCTGGACGAAGGGCTTTCGGGCACGACGCTTAACCTTTGCAAGATATGGCCGGGCGGAACCTTTGTAGACAACTTCTTCAACACTACCAGCACCATCTCGCCGCAGCAGGGTGGTACGCTGACGTATTCATAAGGGGGCAAGATGATACGGATAGACGAGCGCAAGCGACTGACAGAGGACATACGCAGGCAGCTTGCGGAAACCGTAGCTGCGGGGCAGGTGGAAAGAAGCTACGCGGACAGGCTTGCCGGTGCGTACATGGCTACGGGGGATCCCCCGGACGAAATCCGGCCTGCCGTGAATTACCAGTCGAGGGCTGGTGCGGGGACTCGCTCTCGCGAGGAACTTATCGGCAGCCAAATCAATGCGCCCCAGCGCCCAGACGCGCGCGCAGAGCGCAAGCGCAAGAGGCTGGAGAGTTGGGCTGCCCGGCACGGAAACAGGCGCGCAGGCTCAGCGTTCGACAAGACGAGAAACCGCTCAAACCTTACGGCCACTGAAGCCGCCCGGCAGAAGTTCCTGGGTTCACCAGAGGGGCAAGAGTTCCAGATGGGCCAGGAGCATGAGGCCGCAACGGCGACGACAGCTTGGGAGCGGTCTGTAGCGGGCCGCGAAGACGTGCAAGCCCACGACCTTACTATGCGGGGCCGCTTGGAGCAAGAAACCGAGAGGGCTCGCAAGCACAAGACCGCCGGGGCCAAGACGAAGAGCGCCGCGGATGTGGCTAAAAGAGAAGACGTTCAAGAGCACGAAGCCCGCGAATCGGCACTTACCCGCAAAGGCAAGGGCACCGAAGCCGAGTTGGAGCGCGAACACGAAACCACCGAAGCCAAGCGCGGCGAGGAAGAGAAGACCCGCCAGCGCGTAGCAACAGCCACTAAAGGCAAGCAGAGAGTCGAAGATAGTCTTGAGCAGTTACAGGCCACGATAGAGACCGCTACCGATCGGTTGGCAACAGCCATGGAAAACGAGGACGAGACGGCCATACAGACGGCGCAGGCTCGCATACGGGAATTGCGGGTGAAGGAGACACACTTGGAGCGACAGGCTGGTGAACACAAAGACCAACTTGCCTCATTCAAGCCAGAGGAAGAAGAGGCCCAGGCTGAAGTCGCGACTGACCTTCAGGGGCCCAACGTTTCCATCGACGACCAGCCCGGCGCCCAGCCGCCCACGGCAACCAACGCTCAGGGCGAGACGATAGTTTTCATCAACGGACAGTGGGGAAAGTGGGAACCCTTGGGTGGCTAATACCGCACCACCTCCAGGGTTCGTTTTAGAAAAACCCACACCACCTCCACCGCCCGGATATACTCTGGACACACCACCTCCGCCTCCGGGGTTCGCGCTGGAGGAGCCCACTCCACCGCAAGACTACACGGCGATGCCGGAGTCGTCTCCAGGCCAGTTCATGCCCACCGGTGGCTCGTACGACCTGACTCGCCCCGCACAGGAGGGCGCTATTGAAAGTGTCCAGCCTGCAACTCGACAGATGCCAGTCAATGAACTTGCCATGCAGAATGTACGGCAGTTTGCCGGTGAACTTGAGGGGATAGCCGCAGGTCCGGCCTCATTGCCGCAGGAAGCCGCACAGAGGCTCCTGCAAGGCTTACAGAGGCCCCGACCGACCACCACGATAGAAGCTGCACCTGAGAGGCGAATCGAGCTGGGCGAGCCGAAAGCTGAAGGCCTGGACAAACTCAACGCCTACGCCAAGAACATGGCCCGCAAGATGGCCCTGCCTCTCGCGCGTCCGCTGATAGGCTTGATTGGCAAGATTATGGGCGGTCCGTTCAAGGGCGCCAAGCCCGACCAGACTGTTGAGGTCGAGTTGCAGAGGGACTTGCGGCGCGCTGATTTTACTGCATCTCTAGTGCAGGGCGGACCTGAACAAGTAGCCGCGCAGGGCGCACAGGAACATGGCTTCTGGTTCGGCCTGGCATCTAGCTTCGCCGAAGTTATCGGAAGCTACCCTTATATAGCCGGACTTTCACAAAGCTGGCAGCCTGCGGCCTTCAAGGGGGCTTCGCCGGCAAACGCGGTTCGTGGTCCGTTCTCCAGACCTGCGGGACAGTGGGTGCAGGTTGCCGCAGACGAGGCGGGCATGTTCGCCACAGCAGTGTTCGCATCTGACATAGCGGAGGGCAAGAGCAAGGAAGAGGCCCTGCTTCACGCGACCCAAGCGGGTGCGGGCTACTTCACTCTTTCGGCGGTGGGCCACGGTGTCAGTAAGCTCGTGGGCGCAGGCAAGGAAATTGCCCAAGCCCGGAAGAATGAACAGGCAGCACTGAAGGCGCTGGGGTTGAAGCGCGGTGCGGCACCAGAGCAAATCAAGACAGCATATCGGAACTTCGCCAAGAAGCTTCACCCTGACAACATCAAGACCGGGGACCCCGAAGCGTTCAAGGCTGCCCAGAGCGCCTACGAATTCTTGAAAGGTCAAACCGCGAAACCACCCAAGGCCACGGCCCCAACACCCCGCGCTCAGGCCGACCAAGTAAATGCTTTGATGCGACCAGCACCTAAGCCCGCAGCCCCTGTAGTTTCTGGTGTCACTCCCCAGCCCACACCTGAAGCGGCAGCCAAGCCAGAGCCCGCACAGAAGCCAGACACCAAAAAGCCCGCAGCCCCAGCAGAGAAGCCCCAGCCCACAGGGAAGAAGGGGAAGGTCGCGCCGGGATTCATCGCCATTCCTGATAAAGTGCCCGACAGTATTGTCCGTGCAGCGAAGTTCTTAGGCGGCGTGCCCACTACAGGGCTCAGGGCAAAGTCTGAGAAGGCTGTGTTGACTGCTGTACGCACGCGAAAGGCCAAGGTACTCGCAGCCGACCAACGCGCCCAGAAGTGGGAAAAGCAGCTTTCCGAAGGTGACTTGGAAGATGTTGGCGCTTTGGTAGAAAAGACAGGCCGCCTCCGCAAGAAGGGCGATACCTACGCAGATGTTCTTGCCCGGTCCACGCCGAAGATTCGACGCGCCTTCAAAGAGTATCGGGAGTCTCAAGAGGTCATGCGCCGGGAGGTCAACGACTTCCTGAAGCCGACGGGTGAAGAAGAATACATCAAGTACCTCGAAGACTATCTTCCTCACTTTTACCTTACGCCCAAGAAGAAAATCTCCACCTCTGTAAGGAACTGGGTTCGCAAGAACTCGCCGAACGCCAAGCAGCGGAAGATCCCCACGCTAGCAGAAGCGCAGGACATGGGGCTGACACCCCTGACCCAGAACGCGGCCAAGCTCCATCGTATGTGGGCGCAAATCAACTGGCAGGTTGCTACTACCAGAACCCTGCTCCACGAGTTCAGGAACATGCAAACCCCTGAAGGCCAGCCGGTCATTATGAAGCCCGGCCCGGACGTTCCTTCCGATTGGCAGTTCGTTGAGCATAAGGCGATTCAAAGAGTCTTCGCTACAAGGGCCGGTGATAAAATCATGCTCCATCGTGGGGGGGTGAACGTACACCCCGACGCATGGCGCGCTCTGCGGCAGGTCTTGGATAGTTCGTTCAGCGGCAAGTTCGTTACGGTCCTGGAATCCTTCAACGCCTACGCGAAGAAGGCGGCATTATCACTTTCGCTGTTCCATCACATAGCCCTTACCGAAAGTGCGGGAGCGACTATCGGACCTGTCAGGGGTCTTGTCGTAAAGCACGAAGGCAAGATTATGCGCACCCACAACGCCGGGTTGAAGCTACTCAAAGACCCCGCGTTTCTGGAAGACGCCACGATGCACGGCTTGGAGTTGGGCGTTCCGTTTGGTACTGGAGTTCACCGCGTCCAAAAACAACTGATGAAGGCCGAGGCGTACTTCGGTAAGATATTCACGCCCATACGCAAGGCTAATGAATGGTGGGACAGGAAGCTCTGGGACGAGTATCACCGGGGCCTGAAGGCGTTCGATTATTACGACCTTATAGAGCAGGCCCTGAAGAAGCCGCCCAAGGGCGTTTTGACTGACACCATCAAAGATGATGTAGCGAGAATCATCAACGACTCTTTCGGCGGGCAGGAGTGGGAGTCACACTTCTGGCTTTCGCCCAAGGGCAGGCAGGTGGCCCGCTGGACCTTCCTAGCCCCCGACTGGACTCTTTCCAACGCTCGCATCGCAGGCAGGCCCGTCTTCCAAGTCGGGAACAAGACAGTCAGACGAATCGGCCTGAAGTATTGGATGAACATGGCCTTCGTTCTGGGCGCTTCGCATATCGGCCTGCAAGCTCTGGCATATTCCTTGGCCGGTGATGAAGACAAGGGGGACCACCGCTTCCCGTGGCAGAACGAAGTAGGCCATAAGTTCGACATCGACGTTACGCCCTTAATGCGCAAGATGCCTTGGCGGGACAAGGAATCGAAGCAGAGATATTACATCCACTTCGGCAAGCAGGCGCGTGAAGTGTTGGGATGGATAATGGACCCGATTAGGACTGCGGGCGTCAAGATGTCGCCTGCGGTGCAAGCGGCGCTTGAACAACTCACCGGCCACAGTGCAGGATCGGGCTTTCCGATGGAGTGGAAGCGAGGGGAGTACGAAGACTACAACCCATCTATCTTGGACACCGCACCGCTCAGGATTAAGGCCGTCGCCAAGAAGTTTACACCGTTCAGCTTGCGGGGAAACAACTTCGCTTTCGCCGCCCCGATGTCCAAGGGCATGACGCCGTTCAAGGCCCGGCGCGCTTTAGTCTCTGCATTCAGGGGGCTAGCTGAGCCAGGCTTCCTCGAAGAACACACGAAGGGCCGGGCGACCAAGGCGCAACTGCAAAAGCACGTCGAGGACATTCTGGACGCCGCAGAGGCTAACGGGCTGGATAGGAAGAGAGTCTTCGGTCAGGGGCTTGCTACAGCGAGAACCCACTACTATCGGAAACTCTTCACGGCGCTAAACAAAAAGGACATGGGGGACGCCGAAGAGGCTGCACTGTCCCTGAGACGCCTCGGAACGTCCCTGAAGAGCATCGGGCAGAGCGGCGAGCGGCGAGGCGCACCAAAGGCCGACATCAAGAAGGCCAAGAAATTAGCCAAGGGGAAGCGATGAGTGACATCAGGCCGGAGTGCGAAGAAAGGTTCATCAATATCCACGACGACATCCAGGAGATGAAGGCGGGTATCAGCGATATTCGCAAGGCTGTGATAGGCAACGGCAACCCAAAAGACTCAATGGCCTCTCGCGTGGAGAGGCACGACACATGGCTGAAGCTGTTGGGCGCAGGACTATTCTTGGCTTGCGCCGTAGGCGGCGTGATTGCCGCAATCATTCAGGCAATGAAGTAGGAGGCACACGATGAAGAAGATGATTCTGGTGTCAATCTGCGTACTGCTCTTGTGCGCGGGTTGCCCGAACCCCCCGACGCCCAAAGCGTCCCTGAGAACAGCGGTAGACGCTTACGCAACGGTCCTGAAGACTCTGGCGTTCTACCGGAACATCGGGGTTATCGACGACGAGGCTGCGGAGAAGATTGAACTGGCGAGA